>Ga0209806_1000056_pt1 | contig 58465 bp, 58 predicted proteins | sample GraSoiAngelo_152_FD_186166 | JGI IMG/M metagenome (GOLD analysis project Ga0209806, IMG submission 186166) | Grasslands soil microbial communities from the Angelo Coastal Reserve, California, USA - 14_1009_12_30cm (SPAdes) (version 2) | ecosystem: Environmental > Terrestrial > Soil > Grasslands ... | reverse complement strand
CCCGACGTCACGGTGAGCCGCCTCGTGCGCGAGTACGCGATCCACGAGCAACAGGCCCGCCAACTGGTCCAGGAGGGAATGGACGAGCTGTTCGAGCTGATCGCCCGCGAATTCGGCGAGGCGAGGCTCGTCGCGACGGTCCTGCTCTACAACTTCGGCGAACTGAGGCGCGAGTCCCTGGACGTCGACGGAATCCCAATCGACCGTCTCCGAGAATTGTTCTCCCTGCTGAAGGCCGGCCGGTTCGCGAAGGAAGCGGTCCCCGAACTCCTGCGCGAGATGGCCCGCCGAGGCATTCGTGCGACCGAGGCGATCGCCGCGCTCGGGGTGAAGGGCATCGCCCGTCCAGAGCTGGAAGTGATCGTTGACGCGGTCCTCGACGAGTCGGAGGATGCGATCGAGGCCCGAGGGGAGGCGGCGGAGAAGGCTCTGATGGGGAAGGTGATGGAGCGGGTTCGAGGCCGTGCCGACGGCAAACTCGTGAGCGAGGTCCTCCACGATCGGCTCGCCGATCGCCTTCGCGGAAGGAAGAAGGAAAAGAAAGGAAAAAGGTGAACCGGTCCACAACGAGATCAGAAAGCGCGAATCAATCAGCGCTTGCCTTTCTTAGCTTTCTTCGTGGTCTTGCTCTTCTTCGATGCCATGGTGGGGTCTAACTCCTCCTGGGGGCAGGCCCCGTTGATGAATCGATGTGAATGTTTCGATGCTTAAACATGCGCCTGGTATTCCGCGCCGCGTCAAGAATCGTCGCGCTTCCGAAACGTTAAGGGGATTCGGACCATGCGGTCCCCAAGATGGGCGCCATGAAGGCCTTCATCTCGATCGACATGGAGGGAATCTGCGGCGTCGTCAGCGAGATCGAGACGGACCCGATCAAGGGAGGCGAGGCGTACCAGCGCAATCGACATCTGATGACCCAGGAAGCCAACGCCGCGGTCGAGGGTTGCCTGAAGGCGGGCGCGACGGAGGTCCTCGTCGCCGACTCGCACTGGAACTTCGACAACCTGATCCCGGAGGAGCTGCACGAGGCCGCCATGCTGTTGCGCGGGACGCCAAGGTCCTTCTCGATGGTCCAGGACCTCGACTCGTCCTACGATGCGGCCCTGTTCATCGGATACCATGCGCGGGCCGGAACGCCGCGCGCGATCCTCGACCACACCTACAGCGGGACCATCGCCAGCGTTCGGGTGAACGACACGGAGGTCGGCGAGACCGGGATCAACGCGTACCTGGCGGGACATCATGGAGTGCCCGTGGTCCTCGTCACGGGGGACTGGGCCGTGACCGTGGAGGCGAAGGCGCTGATCCCGAACGTCCACACGGTCGCGGTGAAGGATGCGATGGGAGCCACCGCCGCGAGGAATCTGCATCCCAAGAAGGCTCGGGAACAGATTCGGACCGAGGCCGCGAAGGCCGTCCGAGAGGCGAAGACCATTGCGCCGCTCCGGGCCAAGAGTCCGATCCGCATGGTCGTCGAGTTTCGAGGCACCTACGCGGTCGACCGCGCCGCGATGATCCCCACCGTCCGCCGTATCGGGGGATTACGGCTCGAGTTCGAGGCTGCCGATTATCCCGAGGCCTTCCGAACCTTCTACGCGATGGTCACCATCGCGGGAGGAGACTGATTCGCCGCCAACCAAGGCTCAATCACGACTAGCCAAAGCAGGATTACGAGCCCGCTCAGCGAAGAAACCGATAATCGTTGCCATGAGAAGGAAAGAGACGACCAAGAAGGCTGCGAACCACCCTCTCCCCGTAGCCCATGGCTCGCGGGACATCTTCACCAGGACGCCGAAGTAGAAGTAGAGGGCCGCGAGCAGCAGAGTTGAGGACGAGAGGATGCCGCTGAACAATATCCCAAATGCGACCCGCTTCCCGAAGATGGACAGGACAAGAAAAACGAGTTCAACGCCGGCGAGCGCGAGGGCGATCAGACCAAGACCGTAAGTCTGGGGAAAAACATCGCGAAAGGGCGAGTTAAGGCCAGCGTAATCATGACACCCTGAGTGATCACAGAAGCCCACGAGATAATACGTCGTGCTGCTCTCCAGGTAATCCAACCAGGGAGTTGATACAACGTTAACCGTGAAGAAAATCGTTAGCACCAGGAGCACAAGCGCAAAGACGGTCGGTCCGAATCGCTCCGGAAGGCCGCTCGGACGATAATCTAAAGGTCTGTCGCTCTGCTGTTGCAAAGTCTACCCTCACACCCCGGAGATGAGTAGGTCCTCGACCCTAGTTAAGCCCTCCCGAAGCGGAGTTCCAAAGGGGGAACTGCCCGCCAGTTGGTCGAGTAGGCACGAACGGGATGGGGAAGTTTCGGGACGCTTTGCGGAGAGCACCGCATCGTTACGTCCTCTCGTTTGTTCGCTGACAATACCTATATACCGAGACATTTCATTGGGCGCAAAGGAGAGAAGGGTCTTGGCCATGGCGGCGAAGAAGGCCAAGGGGGATGATTGGTTCTCCTCCCTGGACGCGGAGCTCGAGAAGAAGACCCGGGAGATCATCGAGGACGTCGGAGAGCAGAACGTCGCCCGGCTCGAGCTGAACAAGACCCTGATCGAGGACTTCTGGAAAGTCTGGAAGCGGTTCAACAAGATCAACGTGCACTTCGCCCTCGAGCCGTCGTACACGAACTGGGGCGTCTTTCCGGACACGTTCCCCGACGGCGACTGGCACTGGCGGCCCGGGTTCAACCCCGCCGCGGTCCAGACGGTCCAGCTCCTCGACCGCTCGATGGACCAAGGCCGCGTCGGCGACGCGCTCAAGGTGAACTACGTCGAGGTCGACGGAAAAGTCCACCTGCGCGTGACGTTCGAATATTCGGAGGGCGAGCATTATTACAAGTACAGCGGCTGGAAGCGGAGTTGGACGATCCACACGCTGTACGATCAGCCGCTCGACAAGACGAACGTGGATGACCTGCACCGGCTGTTCGCGGACCTCGTCCGGGTGTGGTACGAGAGCCACCTCCGGCGGGCCCGCGACGTCCTCGTCAAATATCTGAAGACGACGTTCGAGAAGGTCGAGACCTTCAATCAGTGAGTCCACGAGGGAAAGCAGAATCATCTGTGATACGCGGTGAGGAGCCTATATCATCGCCGCCCGAGAACCTGGACGGACGTGGAAGACCTCCTGCCAGGCGCCCTCCTGATTCTCCTGGTCGGTGGCGTCGTCTTCGCGTGGATCGACTGGCGCCTCCGCACCCGAAAACTGCCTCGCTCCCTCGGCCCGAGCTGGGAATGCCCCCACTGCGCGGTCGCGAACGAAGCGGAGCTGACGGTCTGCTGGTCCTGCGGTGCCGCGATCGCCCGCCTCGGCACGCGTCCCTCGGTCGGCCCGACCGCGGAAACGTGGCAGTGCCGCAAATGCCGCGCCTGGAACAGCGTCTCCCGCCGATCCTGCTGGTCGTGCGCGAACACGCCGGCGAAGGCGCCGAAGCGGGATGCGTGACCCGACCTAGTGGATGCCGCGGTACAGCCCGCCGTCGATCTGGATGATGTTCCCGGTGAGATAGGACGCCCGCTCCGAGAGCAGGAACGCGATCAGGTCGGCGACCTCGCGGGGCTCTCCGTACCGGCCCAGCGGGATCTCCTTCGTTCCTTCCGCCACAACATCCTCGAAACGCCGCGTCTCGCGCTTCGCCCGGTCCCGCATGAGGTCCAGCAAACGGTCCGTCGCGATCCAGCCGGGCGCAACCGCGTTCACCCGGATCTTGTCCGACGCGAGCTCCCGCGCGAGGGTCTTGACGAGGCCCACGACCGCGGCGCGGATTGCGTTCGAGAGGACGAGATTGTCGACCGGTTGCTTCACCGAGATCGAGGTGATCGCGACGATCGAGCCGCCTCCCCGGGAACGCATGGAGGGGAGGGACGCTCGGATCAATCGATTCGTGCTCTGGAACGTGAGCTCGAAGGCTTGCGACCACTGCTCGTCCGTCAGCGTGTCTGCGCGTCCGGCCGCCGGTCCTCCAGCATTCGGCACGAGGAGATCGACGCCTCCTAAGGAGCCGATGGCCGCCTTCACGAACGCGTCGATGTCCGGTGCCCGGGACATGTCCGCGCGGACCGTCAGGACCTCCGCACCGGTATCCTTCCGGATCGCGGCGGCAGCCTTCTCGAGAGGCGCTTGATTCCGGGCGCACATCGCGACCTTGCATCCTTCCTGCGCGAGCGCCCGGGCTGTGGCGAGGCCCATCCCTTGGCTCGCGGCCGCGACGATGGCCACCTTGCCGCGCAGGCCCAGGTCCATCGGAGGGGCGACCACCGGCGGCGCCTAAGAAGGATTCGGAAGTTATGGTTGTTTAACTATAACATTTCTCCGGGGGGGCCGACGACCGACCGGGCCTCACTCACTCTCGTGGAGGAAGCCGCGGACTTCGCCGATCGGCTCGAAGCCAAGCGTCTTGTACATCTCCCGCGGCGTGTCGAACAGGTCCGAGATCAGGACGACCCACTCGCATCGCGCCTCGGTCGCCCGTTTGCAGGCCTCGAAGATCATCGTGCGGCCGACGCCCTGCATCCGGAAGTCCGGATGGGTCGCGACATCGTCGATCCATGCGAAGATCCCGCGGGGCCACACGCTGAACGTCCCGGCCGGCGTGCCGTTCAGGGTGGCCAGGTACGACCGCATCTCCAGGCGCCGCGCCCAGTCCTGCCGCAGTCCCCACATCTGCTCCAAGACCTCCGAAGGATGGCCGAAGGCGGCATCCGTCGCCCTCATCACGGACCGGAATCCCTCGGCGGCCTCGCCCTCCGCCGCGGATCGGATCTCCACCTCACGGTTCACGATGCAATCGGGCAGGCCGACCTTGGCCATCGCGAGTTCCGCGGTCGGGCGGAATCCGCGGCGGACGAATTCCTCTTGGACGCGAAAGGCCTGCTCCGCATCCTCGAACAGGAGGGCCCGATGGCGGATCGAGGTGCCGCGAAACGCCTCATCCATGTCGGCCAAGATCGGCTCCGGACCGCCTTCCGGGACGGCCGTCACCCAGGCGAGGTTCGCCTGATGGATCAACGGGAACCGATCATCGCGGTAGACCGTCCCCCAGGGGCGACGTACCTTGATCGGGGCGAGCTCCCGCGCCGTTCGGAGGAACTCGCGGACGGCCCGCATCATCTCGTCGGTGTCCACGGCCGAAAGATACGGAAGAGGGGGAATGAACCTTCCGCACGGACCGCGGCCGGCAGTACTTTCGTCCACCTGTCCGAACCCCTTTATAGGACGGTATCGTCCGGAGGGACGAGGCGAGAAACAGACACGCCTCAGGAACGTGAGTTCTGTGAAAGAGGAGTTGGCGCCCCATGTCCATGACATCACCCGGGCGCTTGGGAACAAAGTGAGTGAGCAAGAGATCGAGCGAGAGCTGTCGAGCTACCTGAACGTCTATCGCGTGTCGCTGGACACCGCGAAGCGGTCGATCGTCAAGAAGCACGGCGGGAACCCCGCGACCCTCGCGACGGGGATCAGCAAGACCCTGCGGGAACTCATGCCCGGGGAGCAGAGCGTCAACCTGCTTGCCCGGATCGTGAGCGTGAACGAGCGAGACGTGACCGTCGAAGGCGGCTCGAAGCGCATCTTGTACGGCATCCTCGGCGATCCGACGACGACAATCCCCTTCACCGCGTGGGAGCCGCTTCCGGTCCCCCTCGCCAAGGGGGACGTGGTCCGCGTGCAGAACGCGTACACGAAGGAATACCGCGGGCAGGTCCAGGTCAACTTCGGCATCCGGACCGCGGTCGCGAAGGAATCGCCGACCGCCCTGCCGGAATTCAAGCCCGGCGCGGGCCAGCCGTACGTCGGCAAGCCGACGGCGGTCCGCGTGGCGGACCTTCGGGAGGGCGCGTCGAACGTCGCCGTGACCGCGCGCATCCTGTCCGTCGAGCGACGCGAGGTCGAGGTCGACGGGGCCCCGAAGGCCGTCTTCTCCGGCATCCTCGCGGACGAGACCGGCAAGACGCAGTTCAGCGCGTGGAAGGACTTCTCCCTGAAGCCGGACGAGGTCCTGCGCGTCGAAGGGGCCTACGTCAAGACGTGGCGGGGCATCCCGCAGGTCAGCTTCGACGAGCGGGCGACGATCACTCGGCTGAAGCCGGACCTCCTGCCGCCGTCCGAGCGGCTCAACGTCAGCCCGCGGATGTGGATCGAGGACCTCGCGGAGCGAGGGGGCGCCGCCGACGTGACGGTCCGCGGCATCTTGATCGACCTCCGGGAAGGCTCCGGCCTGGTGTACCGCTGCCCGGAGTGCCGCCGCGTCCTGAGGAAGGGGGCGTGCCGCCTCCATGGAGAGGTCAAAGGCGAACCCGACCTCCGCGTGAAGGCGGTCCTGGACGACGGCTCCGGCGCCCTCACCGCGGTCTTCGACCGCGAACTCACGGAAGGCCTCCTGGACAAGTCGCTCGAGGCCTGCATCGCCGCCGCGAAGGAGGCGATGTCGACGGACGTCGTGCGGGACGAGCTCGCGGACATCTTGGTGGCCCAGCCGATCGAGGCCCGCGGGAACGTGACCTCGGACGACTACGGGCTCATGATGATCGTCGAGTCCGCGAAGCTGCTCAAGGTCGACGTGCAGGCGGAGGCGCGGGAGATGCTCGAGGGCCTGGAGGGATCCGCATGATCCGCGAGGTCGCCTGGCGGCTCTTCGCCTCCGAGTACAACGACGCGAACCTGGAGACCGAGGGCACCGGCGAGCGTCCGCCGTCGTACGTCGTCACGCCCCTCGGCGCAAAGGTGAACCGCGTCTTCGTCGTCGGCGTCATCACGGACGTCGAGAACGTCGGGACGGACGGGCAGCCGATGTGGCGCGCCCGCGTCTCGGATCCGACGGGCACCTTCCACGTGTACGCGGGCCAGTACCAGCCGGAGGCCGCCTCGGCGCTGTCGAAGCTCAAGCCCCCCGTCTTCGGGGCCATCGTCGGGAAGAGCCGAATCTACTCGCCGCAACCCGGGACGACGTACACCTCGATCCGCCCGGAAGTGATCAAGTCCGTCGACGAAAGCGTCCGGGACTATTGGATCCTCGAGGCCTGCCGATCGCTCCAGAAGCGCCTCGATGCGATGGCGGAGGCCCAGAAGATGGACCCGCCCACGAAGGAGGGCCTCGTGAAGGTCGGCGTCAAGGAGGCGATCGCCGACGGGATCGTCCAGGCGGTGAACCATTACGGGAAGGTCGACCTGTCCCGCTACCTGGCGATGCTCGCCGAAGGCCTGCGGTACCTCCTGCCGGAGTACCGCGAGCCGATCGCGCCGGGCGAGCCCACCGTCGACACCCCGCGGCCGATCAAGCAGGAACCGAGCCGCGAGGCGGACGAATCGGAGGGCAAGGTCCTCGAGATCATCGCGGCCTTGGACGCGGACGGCAAGGGGGCGCCGTGGGAAGGGATCCTCGAGACCGCGACGACGCGAGGCGTGTCGAAGGACTCGCTCGAGGAGTCGATCAATGCGCTCCTCGACAAGGGCCTGATCTACGAGCCGATCCTCGGACGGATGAAGAAGATCTGAACCGGCTACCCGGTTGGCGGCAGGTAGGCCCGGCAGGACCAACACTTGCGGGCCGCGACGCCGACCTTCGCCCCGCACTTGAGGCAGCGGCGCATCTTGAGGCCAGTCTCCGACATGCGCTCGATCCGTCGCAGGCCGAGCTTGCCGGACGCGAGGCCTCCGATGCCGCAGCAGCCCCCGAACGCGGCGTCGATCAGGATCGTCCAGTCCGAGAACCACAGGGGCCACCCTTGGGGGACGAAGAGCGATTGGAACGCATAGACGCCGAGGAACGCACCCATCGTCGCCCCGATGAAGCCCAGCGTCCCGAGGAACCCGCTGCGGCCGGAGAATGCGCCGACGCCGAACAAGGCGAAGGGCAGGTAGAAGTAGACGAGTTCCGCCTGCGGCAGGAACAAGATCGGGACGCAGATGAAGAAGGAGAAGCCGAGGGCTGACCCGATCGTGATTCCGAAGCCCGCGAGAGGGTTTCGAACCTTCGACATATTTCCCTCCGGCTGCCATGCCAGCGTGGGTGGGCCACTTCAACGTGACGATGTGGCTATCGGAACCTGATAATCACCGACCCCATGAAGGGTTCGGACGCACGATGGACCGCGTCGGTGGACGTCGATGCCCTTCGAGCAACTCTTCCTGTCCTCTTAATTTATTCATCCAATCAGATGAAAGTCGGCGAGTTGGAAGGGCTCCGACCGGCCAGCATCGCGCCACGCGTGTGGTTCGGATCGACCCTTTACAAAAGTGCTTTATGGGAACCAGCGGGATTCGTGCGTTCGATTGGGATGGCTCTAACGAGAGAGAGCGCCGTCTTCAGCGTGGACGCTCTGCCGGCTCCGACCGAACCGATGCGGGTCCGCAAGGTGCCGACCGGCATCGCGGATCTCGATAGCATCGTGGACGGCGGATTCCCGAGCGGATCGACGATCCTCCTGCTGGGCGACGTCGGCGCGGGGATGCAGGAATACATCTACACGGCGGCATCGAAGACGGCCCTGGTCCATGAACGCCCGGAGGCGCGCCGATATTACCTCGGGGACCGCTGCGACGACTCCGAGCTCCCGGAGCGCGTCTGCTACGTGACTTTCTCCCGTTCGAAGGAAATCATCCTTCAGGAGCTCGCGACTTCCTTCAACGGAGATTACTATCGAGCGTTCCGCGACCGGACGGTGTTCAAGGATTTCTCGGCCGCCTACTTCCGTCACAGCGTCGTCCCGGCTTCGTGGACGCATCAGGAGGACCCCTTCGATCTTCCGTCGACGAACCTCCTGGAAGAGTTGATCGCGTTCCTCGATCAGAATGCGCGCGACTCGGTCGTCGTCATCGATTCCCTTACCGACCTGGCCATCTCCGACCTCGTCGAACCGAAGGACCTCGTCACGACCGTCAAGGGACTGCAACGCGCCGCGAAGGGATGGGACGGCCTCGTCTACCTCCTCCTGACCCGCGGGATCCTCGAACGACGACAGGAGCAGCTCCTCATGGACAGCACGGACGGCTGCCTCGTGTTCGAATGGCGCTCCTCCCCGCGGTCGAGCACGCGGCAGCGGTACATGTACCTGGAGAAATTCACGGGCGTCCTGCCGCACTTGCCGCGGGACAAGATCGCGCGATTCCCCACGATGGTCTCATCGTACAATGGGCTCGTCGTCGTGTATATGGAACGGATCTCCTGAGGTGGGACGATGGCGGATACCGAGGCGGCTGCCAAGGACGCGACGGAGGCCGACGAAGGGATCCCTGAGGGCTTTGTCCTCACGGGCATCGACGGGCTGGACGAGATGCTCGGCCGGGGCGTCCCGGCCGGCCACATCATCACGGTCCTCGGATCGTTCGGCACCGGCAAGACGACCTTCGCGCTTCAGTTCCTGATGCAGGGCCTGATCAACGGCGAGAAAGGGGTCTTCATCTCCCTCGAAGAAGACGTCGACTCCGTCGTCGCCAACGCGGCGTCGTTCGGATGGGATCTCAAGAAATACCTCAAGGAGAAGAAGCTCCACATCGTGAAGCTCGAGCCGGTCGACGCCAAGACGACGGTCACCCGGATCCGGTCCGAGCTCCCCGACTTCATCAAGCGCAGCGGCGCGTCGCGGGTCGCGATCGACTCCATCAGCCTCCTGAACATGCTCTTCGCGGACGACAAGGAAAGGCGGGAGAAGCTGTTCGGGCTCTGCAAGCAGCTCAAGTCCACGGGGGCCACCTGCGTCTTCACCGCGGAAGTGAAGGACGAGAACCCGCGGTCCTCGCGCGACGGGCTCGTCGAGTACGTCTCGGACGGCGTGATCGGCCTCCGGTTCAACGAGCGCGACAACGGCGAGGTCCAGCTCGTGATTCAAGTGATCAAGATGCGGCGCCTCAAGCACCCGCGATCCGTGAAGCCGTACAGCATCACGGACCAGGGGCTCGAGGTCCACGGGGACATGGAGGTCTTCTGACGCGGACCGCCGACCTTCGGGAGCATCTAGGGAAGGATTCAAGGTACCCGGCGCGTCCCCGGATAGGGCACTCGACTGAAGCTCGTCGTTTTCGACCTTGAGAACACGCTGATTTTCAACGAGTTCCTCTCGGCGAGGCCTAGCGGTGCCTCATCCGCCAAGAAAACCCAAGGACCGCGGAATCAGACAGCAATGATTAAAATCGAGTAGTCCTACCTCCGATCCGTGCGGATGGCGATCTTCGTCTTCGACGGCGTCGAGGAGCTCGACGCGGTCGGCGTGTACGAGGTGCTGGGGGCCGCCAAGCACCTCCATCCTCCCCTCGACCTGACCGTCCGCTTCCGGGCCCTCAAGGAGCAGATCACCGGCGCCCTGGGCATGAAGTTCCTCGCGCACGAGGTGCGGCGGGACCTCGAGGCGGTCGATCTCCTCATCATCCCCGGCGGTTCCGGCCGAACGGAGGTCGTCCAGGATTCGGAGTGGCTCAAGTCGTTGCTGGACTTCGGGACCGAGAAGCCCGTGGCCAGCGTCTGCACGGGTGCTCTGATCTTGATGGCCGCGGGCTTGCTCGCCGGACGGAAGGCGACGACGCACCGCAGCGCGATGGACGAGTTGCGAGGGACCGCGCAGGTCGTCGACCAGCGGATCGTGGAGGATGGCCTCGTGACGACCGCTGGCGGGATCACGGCCTCGATCGACCTGGGGCTGCACCTGCTCCGGAAGCACTTCGCGCCGGAACTCGCGGCCGAGGTCGCGGAGTATCTCGAATACCGCGAGAACCCAAATCCCTAAGAGGCCCGTCCATTTTCCGCCTCCGGGGCGGGACGATTCGGCTGCTTCGGAAAGGCAAGGTCAAGGAAGTCTACGAGGTCTCCCCGCAAGAGCTCGAGTTCTTCTTCACGGATCAGATCAGCGTCTTCGACAAGGTCATCCCGACCCAGGTCCCGCACAAAGGGGAGACCCTCTGCCGGACCTCCGCGCATTGGTTCCAACTGGTCGAGGGCCTCGGGATCCGCACCCATTTTCTCCGCCTGGAGGGTGCGAATCGGATGCGGGTGCGGCGCGTCCAAGTCATCCCGGACTACGACAAGATCAAGCCCACGACGAAGAACTTCCTCATCCCCCTGGAGGTGATCGCGCGGTATTACGTCGCCGGGTCGTTCCACGACCGGCTCAAGGCCGGGCGGATTCAGCCCGAGGACGCCGGGTTTCCCGCCGGCCAGGTGCCCGCCTACGGCGAGCCTTTGCCGGAGCCGTTCGTCGAGGTGACGACGAAACTCGAGAAGGTCGATCGCGAACTCACGAGGGAGGAGGCGCTCGCGATCTCGAAGCTCAGCCGGACCGAGTACAATGACCTCGTCGATGCGGTCCTCGCGATCGATTCGCGCCTCAATGACGAAGTGAGGCGACGAGGCCTGATCCACGTCGACGGGAAGAAGGAGTTCGCGATGGACGGCGACCGACGCCTCATGCTCGTCGACACGTTCGGGACTGCGGACGAGGACCGATTCTGGGATCTCAAGGAGTACGACCGCGGACGGCAGGTCGAGCTGAGCAAGGAGTTCGTGCGGCAATACTACCGCAAGATCGGTTACCATCAGGCGTTGATGGACGCGCGGGCCGCGGGGAAACCGGAGCCCGACATCCCGCCGCTGCCCGCCGACGTGACGAAGGAAGTGAGCGACCTCTACGTCGCGTTGTTCGAGCGGATGACCGGACAAAAGTTCCGCTGACGACCGGGCCCGACTCCCAGGGAAGAAAGTCTATTAGTGAAGGCGATGATATATACGCGGCCGGGGGCCCCCAGATTGGAATTGAGTGTCTACGTCGACGGCAAGTTCTACCCGCAATCCGAGGCGAAGGTCAGCGTGTTCGACCACGGCCTCCTGTACGGGGACGGCGTCTTCGAAGGCATCCGGGCCTACAACGGCCGGGTCTTCAAGCTCGAACGTCACCTGGAGCGGCTCTTCCACAGCGCGAAGGCGATCGACCTCAAGATCCCGCATTCCAAGGAGGCGCTTTCGAAGATCATCCTCGACACCTGCCGCCGGAACGAGATGCGGGAAGGGTACATTCGCCCGATCATCACCCGCGGGCCCGGGGACCTGGGCCTCGACCCGAGGAAGGCCAAGTCCGGGCCGAGCATCATCGTGATCGCGCAGCCGAGCATCAACCTCCTCGGACGTGTCTACGAGCGCGGCCTCAAGGTCGTCACCTCCTCGTACCGCCGCGTGCCCCCGCAGAGCCTAAGCCCCTCGATCAAGTCCCTCAACTATCTGAACAACATCATGGCCAAGGTCGAGGCGAACCAGTACGGCGCCGATGAGGCGCTCATGCTCGACATCCACGGCTACGTCTCGGAGGCGAGCGCGGAGAACGTCTTCATCGTCCGCAACCATACGATCGTGACGCCCTTCACTTCGACGAACCTCCCGGGCGTGACGCGGGAGACGGTCCTCGAGCTCGCTCCGTCCCTCCACCTGGAGGCCAAGGAGCAGTTCTTCACCTTGTACGACATGTGGGCGGCGGACGAGGCCTTCATCACCGGATCCGCGGCCGAGGTCGCTCCGGTCGTCGAGGTCGACGGGCGGACGATCGGCGACGGCAAGCCGGGGCCGACGACGAAGGCGATCATGAAGGCGTTCCGGGAACTCGTCATGTCGACCGGCACGCCGATCTGAGTCCGCGCCGCGAAGGCAAGGCTAAAGGAACGCCGCGTCATCGCCGAGCGGGCCCGCGATGAAGTTCCTCGAGCACAAGGCGAAGGAGATCTTCGCCCGATACGGGATCCCGGTCCCCCGCGGCATCGTGGCGTCGAAGCCGGAGGAGATCACGGACCCGCCCCTTCCCTGCATGGTGAAGGCGCAGGTCCTCGTCGGAGGACGCGGCAAGGCCGGCGGCATCCGGCCCGCGGAGACGTTGGAGGAGGCGCGCCAGGTCGCGGGCCAGATCCTCGGCATGGACATCCACGGGTATCGGGTGAAGCAGGTGTACCTCGAGGAGCGCCTCTCGATCGCGAAGGAACTGTACCTCGGCCTCACGATCGATCGGTCCGCGCGGGAGCCGCTCCTCATGACCACCGCGATGGGCGGCATGGACGTGGAGGAGGTCCCGCGGGAGGACCTCTTCATGGAACACGTCCCCGCGATGATCGGGATCCAGCCGTACATCCTTCGGTCGCTGGCGGGCGCGCTTTCGATCGAGCGTGACATCGCTGAGCAGGTCGCCTCCATCGCCCGCCGCGCCTACGATCTTTTCCGGAAAGAGGACGCGGAGCTCGTCGAGATCAATCCCCTCATCGTGACGGGAGGCGGCCGCGTGATCGCGGGCGACGCGAAGCTCGTGATCGACGACAGCGCGGAATACCGCCATCCGGAGTACGCGAATCTGGACCAGGACCGGACGCCTCTGGAGCAGGAGGCGCACGACAAGGGCATCGTCTTCATCCAGCTGGACGGGGACATCGGCGTCATCGCCAATGGCGCGGGCCTGACGATGGCCACGCTCGACGCCTTGGCCCTCAAGGGAGGGAGGGGCGGCGTCTTCCTGGACCTCGGCGGCACGGACGATCCGGCGAAGGTCAAGCAGGCCTTCGAACTCCTGATCAAGGCGAATCCGTCCGTAATCCTGGTCAACATCTTCGGCGGGATCACGAAGGCGGATACGGTCGCGACGGGCGTGAAGCAGGCGATCGACGAGATGCACGCCAAAGTGCCCGTCGTGGCCCGGATCAAGGGAGTGAACGAATCTGCCGCGAAAGAGATCCTGCGGTCCATAGGGACGCACGCCGCGGAGACAATCGAAGAAGCCGCGGAACTCGCGGTGCGCGTCAAGTTGGGAGGTCCCTGATCTGGCCGTCCTCCTGACGAAGAAGGCTCGCGTCGTCGTGCAAGGCATCACGGGCCATCAGGGCCAATTCCACACGCGCGCGATGCTCGACTTCGGGACGAAGGTCGTGGCCGGTGTGACGCCAGGGAAGGCCGGCATCAAGGTCGAGGGCGTGCCCGTGTTCGACCGAGTCCGGGATGCAGTGCGGCGGCGGAAGGCGAATGCGTCGATTGTCTTCGTCCCCGCCCCGTACGCGAAAGACGCGGCCGTCGAGGCCGTCGAGGCCGGCATCAAACTCCTCGTCATTGTGACGGAACGGATCCCGTTCCACGACTCGCTCGATCTCGTGCCGTACGCGCGGAGCAAGGGAACGGTCGTAATCGGCCCCAATTGTCCCGGCCTCGCGTCTCCGGGACAATCGAAGATGGGGATCATGCCGAACCTCCTCTTCAAAGAGGGGGACGCGGGCGTGATCTCCCGGAGCGGCACGTTGACGTACGAAATTGTGAACGCCATGACCCGGGCCGGGTTCGGTCAGTCTACGTGCATCGGGATCGGAGGGGATCCCATCATCGGAACGAGCATGGTCGAAGCCCTCGCGCTGTTCCAGAAGGATCGGTCGACAAAACGGATCGTCCTCGTCGGGGAGATCGGCGGGACGGCCGAGGAGGAGGCGGCCGATTTCATCCGACGGAGGGTGACGAAGCCGGTCGTGGCCTACGTCGCCGGCCGCAGCGCGCCCCCCGGAAAGCGGATGGGTCACGCCGGTGCGATCATCCAGGCGGGCAAGGGCACGGCCGAGTCGAAGGTGAAAGCCTTCGCGGATGCAGGCGTCCCGGTCGCTCAGTATCCGTCCGAAGTCGCGACCCTCCTGGCTTCGACCTTGTGACAGCACCAACATCCTTTTGGCGGGGCGTCGACAACGACCTCATCTCGAAGGAATTCAACGGCTCGGGGAGGACTCAACAAGCAGCGGCTCACTGCGGTGTGAAGTCGCCCACGGCGGCTCCTTCGGTCGGAAGGCGCATCTCCTTGATTCGGAACGCCAGGGCCACCGCGACTACGGCCAGCACCGCGGCGGCGAGGAACGCGAAACGGAATCCCATGACAACCGCCGCGGCGGAGGCGGACAAGTCCGCTCCGATTGGGGCCGGGTCGGCCGCCGCGACGACGGTCAGCAAGACGGCCAGGCCCAAGGGGAAGCCGACGCGCTGCGAGGTGCTGATGAGGCCCGAGGCGAGACCTTCCTCCCCGGGTTGGGTCCCGGCGAGCGCCGCGATGCTGAGCGCAGGAAGGCCGATGCTCGCGCCGAGAGACCAGACCAGAATGCCGGGGAGCATCCCGAGATAGCTCCCGCCGACGGAAATGCCCGTCAGGAGGGCGAGGCCCACCGCGACCAAAGCGGTCGATCCGATCAAGACGCGACGGACGCCGAAACGGTTGACGATCCGAGACGAGCCCCACCCTCCGGCGAAGAAGAAAATCAGCGCGGGCGGGAGAAACGCCAGGCCGGCGTAGAGAGGCGAGTAGCCGAGGATCTGCTGCATGTAGATCGTCAAGATGAATCCGGGGCCGACCATCGAAGTCGTCAGCAGGAGCGCAAGGACGTTCGCGTTCAGGACGCTCCCCCTCCGGAGGAATCCGAGGGGCAACAGCGGGGCCTTCGAACGAGATTCGATGACGAGGAAGGCGGAGAGGACGACTAACGCGACCACGAGGGGCACCAACGTCGGGATCGAAAGGAAGCCGTCGCTCGCGGCATTCGTCAACGCATAGACGAGGAGCATCAGTCCGCTGGTCACGGTGAGTGCGCCCGCGAGATCCAGATGTCGAATCGCGGCACGACCCGAGGCCTCAGGGAGGAACCGGCGAGACAGGATCGCCACCACGGTTCCGATCGGCACGTTCACAAACATGACCGACCGCCAACCGAGGCCCATCGTGAGGACGCCTCCGCTGATCGATCCCGCGGCGAATCCCGCCGAGAGGACGGCGACGAAGACCCCGAGGGCCCGGTTCCGCTCCTTGCCCTCCGGGAAGAGCGCCACGAAGATTGACAGAGCTGTGACGGAGGAAATCGCCGCGCCGATACCCTGGACGGCCCTTGAGATGACCAACGCGAGGAGGGACGGGGCCAAGCCGCCCACGAGCGAGGCGACGGTGAAGAGGACGACGCCGAAGACAAACAACTTCTTCTGGCCGTAAACGTCCCCGGCCCGCCCGCTCAGCATCAGGAATCCCGCCATCGTAATTCCGTAGACCCCTACGATCCATTGGCTCTCGGCGAGCGACACCAAGAACTCCGTCCGGATGGAGGGCAAGGCGACCTGGACAATCGAGAAGTCGATGACATCGAGGAAGACCGCGGAGATGACCAAGGCGAACACGAGACGGACGCGCGAGGCCACCTTGGGTCCGACCTCGATGCCGGATTCACGGCTCGCATCCAAGTCTTCGGTCACCTCAATCAGCCCCCGCTGCACGGCCCGGCGTCTCTACCATCGGTCCCTTATCAAGGACACGGTTTGCGAATAGCCCGCCATCGGGCCGACCCGAAACCTTGGTATCGACCCGAACGCTTGCGCGCCCGATGGAGTGAAGCGAGCCAGTCCCCGTCACTAGAGAAGACTCTGGGTTTCGTTCGGCGCGAAATACAATTCGACGAAGCCGCAGGAACGGCAAATGTAAGCCAACAGCCGTTGCGGATGCCATGCCGGATCACTCCCTGGCGGAGTCAGGTCCATCATGACCCGCCGATCCGACAGCGGAAGGAAACGCTCGACGCGAATCTGATTCATGCCACATTGAGGGCATTGACCGATCGCGCGCATTCCCCGCGTGGCGGGCATCCTCTCCAAGCAGGGGACGGGGACTGCGTGCCAAATAGCTTTCGAGAATTCGGAGGCAGGAGCAAATGTTCATTACCGCTCGCCTATTGGCGAGGCCGGGGAGCCCAGAAGGGCTGAGAGTATCCCGCATGAGGGATAGACCCTTGGAACCTGATCCGGGTCATGCCGGCGTAGGGAACTCGAGGATGTTTTCAGCCATTGGACCCTGAGGAATCTTCGCATTGACGGAGACGCCGGCGAGAAAGTACCCGATGGGCAAGGTCAGTCGGGCCTTCTTCGAGAACGTGATCGCCCGCCACTTGGGCGAGAAGCGTCGCGACGTCGTCGTGGGTCCCGCGAACGGTGTGGACGTCGGCGTCGTGCGCCTTCCGGACGGGCGCGCCTTGGTCTCGACGACGGATCCGATCTACATCGTGCCGCAGTACGGTTGGGAGCGCGCCGCCTGGTTCGCGTTCCACATCCTCGCCTCGGATCTCACGACGTCCGGCGTGGCGCCGCAGTACGTGACGATGGACTGGAACCTGCCGATGGATATCGAGGACGAGCAGATCGAGACGATGCTGCGGATCACGGATCGCGAATGCCGCAAGTACGGTGCGGCGATCGTCACGGGCCACACGGGCCGCTACGAGGGTTGCGCCTACCCGATGGTTGGCGGGGCGACGTTCCTGGCGATCGCGCCCAAGGACGGTTGGGTCACCGCGGACATGGCGAAGCCTGGCAATCGCCTCCTCGTGACGAAGACCGCCGCCCTCGAGGCGACCGCGATCTTGTCGAACACCTTCCCCGAGCTCGTGCACCGTCGGCTTGGCGAGGACATCGCCATGCGGGCGCGCGCCCTCTTCGACTCGATGAGCACGGTTGAAGACGCGCTCGCCGCGGCCTCGGTCGGGCTCCGCGGCGACGGCGTCCGCGCGATGCACGATGCGACGGAAGGCGGCGTCCGGAACGCGGTGTGGGAGATGGCCCAGGCCTCCGGCCTCGGCGTCGAGGTCGACCTGACGAAGGTCATCGTCGATCCCGCGGTGGCCGAGGTCTCCAAACTGTTCGGCATGGAGCCTCTCGACGCGATCAGCGAAGGCACCCTCTTGATCGCAATGGAGGCGCATGCCGCGGACCAGGTCCTCGCGAACCTGCGAAAGAAGGGCATCGCCGCCGCCGACATCGGCGCCTTCACGAAAGCCGGCCGGCCATGCACCGATCGAGGCCGGCCATTCCGTCCCGCGGACCGCGATCCGTTTTGGATCGCATTTAGTCGGGCCCTCGCGGGGGAGATCAACTGACTGGCGACGGAAAAGCTCGGAGCCGTCTGGGAGGGGTGTACCTGGTTGCGTCCCCGAAGCGCCCCGTCTCGCGGATGTTGGAAATCGTCGGAGCCAGCCTCGAAGGCGGCGCATCGATCGTCCAGCTTCGCGACAAGAAGGTCTTCACACCGGAGGAAAAGATCGAGGCCGCCCGCGGACTTCGGCAGCTCTGCAACCGCTACCACGTGCCGTTCATCGTGAACGATGACCCAGAACTGGCCAGACGCTTCGGCGCGGATGGCGTCCACGTCGGCCGAGAGGACCCGTCGCCTCGTATCGCGCGATTGGTCCTGGGGCCGCGGGCGATCGTCGGCGTCACCATCTACGGAAAAGAAGGCGAGGAAGAAACCGCGGCGGCCGCGGGTGCGAACTACATTGCGGTGGGACCGTTCTTCCCCAGTCCGAGCAAACCGGACGAACCGGTGCTCCCGCTTAACGTCCTCGACGGCGTGGTCCAGCGATCCCGCTTGCCGGTCTTCGCGATCGGAGGCATCACGCCGGGCAACGCAGGCCAGCTCGCCGAGCACGGAGTCGCCGGCGTCGCCGTCATCTCCGCGATCATGGACGCCGCGGATCCGCGCGCCGCGACCGAGGCGATTCGGCGGGCGTTCTCCGACGGGCGACTCCCGGCGGAGTCTCACGCGCGCCCGCACAGAAAACGCGCGCGCGAAGAATCCTCGCGCGAGCACTTCCACCAACAAACGGTTAAATAGAGCCCCTTTCCTGCGAACGGTCCCGTGCGACGGCTCATCGTGACGGAGAAGTTCAACGCGGCGGTCCGCATCGCGACCATCCTCAGCGACGGGAAGGCCAAGCGGACGAATGTAGAAGGGACCTCCGTCTTCGAGTTCACCCGCGGAGAGGATTCCACCAAGGTCGTGGGCCTCCGCGGCCACATCATCAACCTCGACTACCCGGAGGCCCTCAACGACTGGGCCCGCGTCGACCTGAAGGAACTGGTCTGGGCGGAACCGCAGAAGGTCGTCACCGCCGGAAAGATCGGCGCCGCACTGAAGAAACTAGGCGCGGACGCGGACGAGGTCATCATCGCCACGGACTTCGACCGCGAAGGCGAGCTGATCGGGGTCGAAGCCCTCGGGCTGATCCTCGAAGTCCGGCCCGAAATCCGGGTGCGCCGGGCCCGCTTCTCCGCCTTGACGAAGTGGGATATCGAGCGCGCGTTCGCGAATCTCGTAGAGGTCGATCATCCGCTTGCATGGTCGGCCGAGTCCCGCCAGTCCGTGGACCTCGCCTGGGGCGCGGTCCTCACGCGCTTCCTCTCGATCGCATCGAACCAACTCGGTCGGGACTACCTCTCGGTGGGCCGCGTGCAGAGTCCGAGCCTTGCCCTGATCGTCGATCGGGAGCGGGAGATCGAGGACTTCGTCCCGCAAGATTACTGGACGCTCCACGCGCGATTCCGCAAGGACGTCGACGGCTCCGCCGTCGAATTCGACGCCGACCACGAGCACGGTCCCTACTGGGCGCGGAGCGAGGCCGAGGCGGCGCTCGATTCGGCGTCGAAGGCGAGCCAGGGCCTGGTCCGGGAATACATCCAGAACGAGCGCGAGGAGCGGCCGCCTCCTCCCTTCAACACGACGATGTTCGTGACCGAGGCGAACCGCCTCGGGTTCGGGGCCGCCCAGGCGATGAAGATCGCCGAGGACCTCTATCAGTCGGGCTACATCTCCTATCCTCGGACGGACAACACGGTGTATCCGTCCACGGTGAATCTTCGGACGGTCCTCGAGAAATTGCAGGATTCGCCGTTCGCGGCGGAGGCCCGCGCCCTCGCGGCGCAAGAACGGATCGCCCCGAGCCGAGGACGGATGGAGACGACGGACCATCCGCCGATCTATCCCGTCCAAGGGGTCGGTCGCGACAAGGTGAAGCGGAACGACCACTGGGCGATTTACGAACTCGTGGTCCGGCGGTTCTTCGCCACGGTCGCCCCGAACGCGCTCGCCGCGACGTCGGAAACGAAGATCGATCTCGGCGGCCAGGTGTTCCACGCGGAAGGATACCGCATCAAGGATCTCGGATGGAGGAAATACTATCCGTACTGGACCGTGCGCGAAGCGAACTTGCCGGCGCTCATCGCCGGAGAATCGCTCGAGCGCGTCGGAGACGTCGCGATCCGCGAGGACCGAACGAAGCCGCCCGCGCGATACAGCGAAGGATCCCTGATCCAGGAGATGGAACGGCTCGGCCTTGGAACCAAGTCCACGCGGCATGACATCCTCAAGAAACTCTACGATCGCAAGTTCATCGAAGGGAAGTATCCGCGGCCCACGACGAGCGGGCGCGCGGTGATCGAGGCCCTCGAAGACCATGCCGAACGGATTACGCAGCCGGAGATGACGGCGCACCTCGAAGCGGACATGGAGGGCATTGCGACAGGCGTCCGGGCCCGCGAGGACGTCGTCCGGGAATCCCAGCAAATGCTCAGCGAGGTCCTCGAGACGTTGCAGGCCAACCGCGAGGCGATTGGCCAGGAGATCGAGGCCGCGCTCCGGGAGCAGAACTACATCGGCAAGTGCAACGTGTGCAAGGAAGGCAACCTCACAGTCATCCGATCGAGGCGCGGATCCCGCTTCCTCGGTTGCGACCGCTATCCGGCCTGCAGGAACACGCATCCGCTGCCGCAGATGGGCATCATCCAGGGCGCCGAGGAGAATTGTCCGGAGTGCGGCGCCCCGATGATCAAGCACACGGATCGCGGCCGAACCACGACCTACTGCGTCGCATCCGATTGCCCCACCGTCCGGGAGCGGAATTTCATCGGATCGTGCGAGAAGTGCGGAACCGGCGAACTCTCGATCCGCCACGGGAACTACGGGAAACGATTCGTCGGATGCTCGAACTACCCGAAGTGCGACAACTCCTATCCGCTTCCGCAGCGCGGACTCATCGTGCCGACGACGGATCGTTGCAAGGCCTGCAACCATCCAGTCATCAAAGTCATCTCCCGCGGTCGACCGCCGTGGGTCCTATGCCTCAATATGAAATGCCCCGCGAAGGAAGCCAAGCGGAAGAAGGCGGCCAAGGGGAAGGTCACCGCGAAGCGAGCACCGAGGAAGAAGAAGCCAGCTCCGATCGCCGTGGCACCGGACTTGCCCACGGGCTAGGGCGTCTTCATGAAGCGGATGAACTCGTCCAGGGTCCGCGGCTGAAGCGTGTAGTTCGTCCGCTTCTCCTCACCGATTGTGGAAGTCTGCGCCTTGCCATAGTGGTGACCGGGACAGACGATCAGGTTGTCGTCCAGCTTCCGCACCTTGTTGAACAGGGAATCGTACATCTGTTCGACGCTCGACCCCGGAAGGTCGACGCGGCCGCAGTCGCCGACGAACAGGCAATCGCCGGTGAAGACGCGGCCCGACACGATGTAGCAGCTGGAGTCGGGTGAGTGACCGGGCGTGTGAACCACCTTCACTTTCAGCTCGCCAACCTTCACGATGCTGCCATCCTCCAAGACGACATCCTTGCGAACCTCGCTCAACCGATGGGCGGCGACCTTGGCGCCGGTCTCGTCCGCAAGCCGCTCGTTGTCGAACACGTGATCCCGGTGATGATGTGTGTTGAAAATCAACTCGATCGAGTAGCCGTTCTCCTTCGCGACCTTCTGTAGGATCCGCGCATCGAAGCTCGGATCGACGACCGCCGCATGTTTCGTCCTCGGGTCGCCGATGATGTATCCGAAATTCTGCATCGCGCCAATCAGGTGTTGCTCGAAGAACATCGATCGCGATAGAAATCAGGTCGCGGGTTAAGCCTTCTCATTCGCCTCTTCGGACAGGAGCTGGCCCATGCCGCGGTTTTCGGTAGGATTTCGGCCTCGGACCTGCGTGAGTTGTTCGGCGTGCGCGGAAGGACGGATATGGCCGGACCAGTTGGGAATGAGGCATCCTCGGCCGTCCTTGTTCAGTTCGGTCACATGCGAACCGACCTGCGTACGTGGTCCCTATCCCCCGGAGGGACATGATGGATCGAAGCAAATGCGGCTACAAGTCCTCGCAATCATGGAGAATGGCGCGTCGAAAATAATCCCGAAAGGATCCGACACGCTCCGCGTCCTCCTGATCCTCCGCGCACCGGAAGGGTCGCCTTCCTCGGAATCGCCGGAGAGCCAACGAGGTTCGCCGCCGTCTCCCATTCGCCGACGTGTGATGCGGTCCCTCGTCGCGGGGTCCTAGTCGCGCGTTCGAGCGCGTCCGCTGACCTGCGGACGAGCTAGGAGCGATTTAGGCGGGAGGCCTAACGGGAACGCCTGGAGCCCTTCTTGCCGCGACGGGTGGCCTTCTTCGCCGCCTTCCGCGGAGCCGCTCGGGCGGACCGCGGTGGCGCCTGCGCCTCGTAAAGGGCCAGCGTGATTCCGGTTGGGTCTTGGAACACCGCGAACCAGCCCATGCCGGGAATCTCCTGCTTCGGCATCGTGATGGCGCCCCCAGACGAGGTGACCTTGCGCAGCGTGTTCTCGATGTCCTCGGTGAGGACGTAGTCGAGGACCCCCGCGGGCAGGTTCTCCGCCTGCTGCAATCCGCCGCCGGGTGCGCTGGGCGGCTGGAACATCGAGTAGTTCATTTGCGGCATGTCCTCGAATTTCCAGCCGAAGACGTCCTTGAGGAACGACTTCGTTTTGTCGGGCGCGTTCGAATGAATCTCCACGTGCACAATACTGTTCGGCTTCTGAGCGATGCTCTCATTCCCCCTTCCGCGAGGTAGGTCGGGATGCACCGGAGGGGTAATAAGGAATGGCTTCGGGGGCTAGACGAAAGTGTCCGCGGCTCGGCGGGCGACTATTCCTTCCTCGCTTCCTTGGCCTTCGGCCTCAGCTCGGTGGATCCGCATTTGCGGCAACGGGTCGCGCGCATCGCGTTCCGGGCGTAGCACTGCATGCAGATCATCTTGAGCAGCCGGCGGCGCTCGGCCTCGGGGAAGCGGGCCATCGAGGTCGGGACGCGCGGGCCGTTTATAATGCCTTCGGGCGCCGGGGCCTTTGTTTCACGGAGACGGACTTGATAACGACCCGGCTCGGCCGCCGCGGATCGAGGGGAGGACTCGCTCGCTTGAGCGCGTGGACCATCAAGGCGTAGACCTCGGGCAGGTCCAGGGTCTCCGGCCCGTAGAGGACGATGTGGCGGGCCGCCTTCCCGCTGCCCTTCAAGAGGTGTTTCGGATCAGGAAGGTTCGCCCCGTGTAAGAAGAACAGGCTGACCCAACGCGGGAAGATCGCGACGGAGAACACGGCGTCGGAGGTGCGCTCCGTGGAACCGAACCCGATCGCGAGCGCGTTGTAGTTGTCATAGACCAATTCGATCGCGCCGGGGAGGAGGGATCGCATCTTCGCGAGGACCGCGCGGGCCTCGGCGGCAATCGCGGGCGTATATCGGGCGAGGAACGAGTCGAGCTGCTCTTCGGGGGACAGATCCCTCACGGTCGCGGAGGCCCCCTCATCTCGACGCTCCCGCGCGCCGCGGCGTCCGAGCGACGAGGCGCGACCCCCACCGCGCGACGCGGCAACCGAAGCAGCCCCGGTGGTAGCTCCCTTCGAGGGCCCGGGAGGAGAAGCGCTCGAACGCCGAGGGACTGAAGGACGGCTTGCCGAGCCGCACGTTCACCGCATCGTGGAGGCCCTGCATCCAGACGACCATCGAAGGCTGGCATCGCCCGCAGGGCCATCGTTCGGACATGCCATGAAGGCCCTTCCAGAGGGACTTCCCCAGCCATCTTCGAAAGGGCAACGCGGTCCTCCGCGTACCTTCGGAAAGACGGAATGCGCGTCCGTGCTGCGCGTCCGAAACGGCGTCGCTCTCCCGCAACGTCAATCGGAACTCCCTCATCCTTGATAAGGGAGACGGCCGCGCAACACGATATCTCGACAGGAGTCCCAAACCTCTTCCGCAGCGGCGTCCTCCTCGGCCCGTGAAGCGAAAGGAACGGCCGCCCAAGGACGCCCGCCCGAAAGAGAAACGCTTCCGCCACGGGGGCCGAAAGGGCCAACGGGCCCGCCGCCCCGACGACAAGACGAAACGCCGATGAAGGTCGCGCCCGCGACTTTATCTCCTTCCCGGGATTCGACTCCGGGTCACGTGAGCGATCGGATGGCTTTCGAATACGAGTTCCGCATGCGGATCGCGGCCCCTCGGCCGACGGTCTTCGAGAGACTACTCCGGATCGAACACCTGTCCCGCTGGTTTTGCGGCTGGTCGCGCATCGAGCCCAAGGTCGGCGGCAGCTTCAAGTTCGGAGGGGAGACGTGCATCATCCCGCCCGAGGGCCGCTCCTGGGACACGACGATCGATGAGGGCGAGGTCCTCCGCCGATTCGCCTTTCGATGGACCATCCGCTCCTCCGAATCGCGGGTGTCGTACGAACTGGAGGATGGACCGAACGGGATGGCGTCCCTTGCCGTGCGGCATCGCGGGGTCCCGATTCGCGAGACGACCTGCGGCACGGTTCAGGATGCCTGGAGAATGTGCCTTGGAAACCTCAAGTCGGTTGCGGAAGGACGCGGGGACAGCGTCCGCCCCGATCACGCCCCGGTGACCTCCCCGGACCTTCGGCTGTCGGTCCTCATCGAGGCTGCGCCTGCGAAAGTCTTCGAGGCGTTCTCGAATCCGAAGAGCGTCGGCCACTGGGCGTCCGGCGGAGTCCCTACCGAAGAGGCCCGGGTCGAACCGCGCGCGGGCGGCACGATCTCGTTGGGGACCCGAGACGGGCCCGCTCGCGTCCTCGAATGGCTCCCCGGACGCCGGATTGGACTCGAGTGGTCCAGCGCGAAGGGGCGGGTCCTCCATTTCGACTTCGAGGAGAAGGCGAGCGGCACGGCCGTATACTTATCTGAATCGGGCCTCCCTTCCGGCGACCTTGGAATCGTCCTGCACGAGCGAGGCCGATGGTCGGACCGGCTGGTCTGCCTGAAGAATTTCGTCGAAAGTGGCTCGAGCGGGTTCGTGAATGCGTACGAAGATCAGGTCCGAGAGACCTGAGACGGCGTGCCTCGGAGTTGCGGCCAGTCCTCGAGGACCGCCATCGCGGCGTTGTGGCCGGGAGCCCCGATGACGCCGCCGCCAGGATGCGCGCCCGCGCCGCACAGGTAGAGGCCGCGGATCGGCGTCCGATACGAAGACCATCCCGGGACCGGGCGGAACGAGAACATTTGGTGCGGCAAGATCGCTCCGTGGAAAACGTCGCCGCGGGTGAGGCCGTATTCCCGCTCCATGTCGAGGGGCGTCCTCCATTGGCGGGCCACGATCGCCTTGCGGATGTTGGGAGCGTATTGTTCGAGGACATCGAGGATCCGTTCGGCAAACCGCTCGGCCTCCGTGTCCCACGACCCGGCCTTCAGATCGAACGGCGCGAACTTCGCGGAGATCGTCAGCGTGTGCATCCCCGGCGGGGCGACCGTCGGATCATTTGCGGACTGGAGCACGAACTCCAGGAACGGTTCCTGGGATGGGCGGCCTCGCTTCGCATCGTCGTATGCCTTCTCCAGATAATCGATGGACGGCGCGAGGTCGATGATCGCTTGGTGATGCGGTTGCAACGAGCGACCTGGGATCGCGGCGAAGTCGGGCAGCTCCCGCAAGGCCAGGTTCAGCTTGAACGAGGACGATTCGAATCGGATCCGCTCGATGGCCCGGATGAATTCGGGAGGCAGGTGTTCCTTCTCCACGAGCCGGAGGAAGGTCCGTTTCGGGTCCGCGTTGCTGAGGACCACCGACGACTCGATCCGGTTCCCATCGGCCAGTTCGACGCCGACGGCGCGACCCTCCCGAACGAGGACGCGCCGGACCTCGGCGCCCGTCCGGATCATGGCCCCGTGATGGCGGGCCGAGCGAGCGATCGAATCCGAGATCGCGCCCATCCCGCCCCGCGGCCACCCCCACGCTCCCTTCTTGCCGCCGATGTCCCCGAGCGTGTGGTGACCGAGGACGAACGCGGTCCCGGGCGTCTCCGGTCCCGCCATCGTTCCCGCCACCGCGCTCGTGGCGAGGGAGGCTTTGACCTCTTCCGATTCGAAGTATTCGTCCAAGAGGTCCGCGATCGACATGAAGAGGATCCGACGGAGGAAGTCTTCCGCTTCGGGCGTCGTCACGAAGGATGCGAGGTCCGCCAGCGGCACGGGCGGAGCCAGCAACGTCGGTTCGAGCATCTCTCCGAAACCTTCCCAGAATTTCTCGTACCGCGGGAACGCCTCGGCATCCGCCTTCGAGAATCGGGCGATCTCCTTCTGATTCGTCGCGAGATCGGTGCGATACAGCAGGTACCGCCGATCCGGGAACGGATGGAACAACGCGGGATCGTAGGCACGTTCCTCCAAGCCGAAGGAGGCCAGGTCCAGGTCAGCCTTGATCTCGGGGCGCAGGAGGCCACAGACGTACGCGAGCGTCGAGACGCGGAACCCCGGATGGATCTCTTCCGTCACGCAGGCGCCGCCGACGATCGGGCGGCGCTCCAGGACCACGACCTGCAGGCCGGCCTTCGCGAGGTAGGCGGCCGCGACGAGACCATTGTGCCCGCCGCCCACGACGATCGCATCCGCGGAGCCCATGCCGCGGACCGAAAATCCCGCGTTCGCTAAAGGGCTTCGGTCCCGCTCACGACTTCTTGCGGTCCGGCTCGAAGAACGGGCGCTCCACGACGGTCGCCGGGACCCGATGCCGTTCCCACTCCACCGCGACCTCGATTCGGACGCGCGTGCCGGGTTTCGAGTACGGAGATGCGACGGTCGCGATCGCGATGTATTTCTTCAGGAGCGGCGACCAGCAACCGCTCGTGGCCCAGCCGATCTGGCGATAACCCGCAAAGAGGGGGACCTTCTGCCGCCACGGCGCGGACGGAGGGTGCGGAGGGAGGTCCATGTCCCGATAGAATTTCTCCACCGCGCCCCAGTCGATCACGAGGCCCATCGTGCGGCGGGCGGGACCGCGGCGCTTCTCCTCGAGGAGAGCCTTGCGTCCGATGAAAGGGCCCTTCTCCAGGGCGACGGTCCAATCGAGGCTCAGTTCGTACGGCGAATACCGCTGCGCGTCGATGACCGCCTTCCGGGCGGGTGTGTAATCGACCTCCGCCAAGATCAGGCCCGCCTCGATCCGCGCCACGTCCAGGGCGAGCATGCCCGCGGGAGTGATGTCGTGTCCCTGGCCCTTCGCCATCAGGGCATCCCACAACGCCTCCGCGCGTTCCCGCTCCACCCAGATCTCGTATCCGAGGTCCCCCGTGTAGCCGGTCCGGGAGATTTGCACCGGAATGCCCGCGAATTTCGTGTTCGCGAACCGGAAGTACCTGAGTTTTTGGACGGCGCCGTCCGCCCCTTCCAGCAGGATTGCGCGAGACGACGGTCCCTGCAGCGCGAGCGCCCCGATGTCCTCCGAGACATCCTCGACCTCAGCATCGAGCCCCATGCCCGCATCCTGCAGCCATTTTAGGTTCGGCTCCGCGGACGTCATCCGGAACGAGCCATCCCCGAAGTTCCACAGGGTCCCGTCGTCGACCGTCTTGCCGCGCTCGTCACACCACGGCGTGTAGTAGATCTGCCCCCTCCTCAGCTCCTTCGCGTTGCGGGTGACGACCTTGTTCACGAGGGCGACTGCATCCTTGCCGCGGATGCGATACTTGTAGAGGGGCGAGACGTCCAGCAATCCGGCGGAATGTCGGATCGCGTAGTATTCCATCTCCGGGACGAGAGAATACGACGACGCGGCGAGGTAACCGGACCAGCCGCGCCACTCCCAGCTCTCGCAGGCCGCGGACGTGCGGGAATGAAAGGGGGAGCCGCGACGCATGATGCCTCCTCGCGGCCGCACCGCGGGTGAGGAACTTAACGCTATGCGGCCAGGCGACTTGTGTGAATCGAACGCGGATTACCTCCCACATGATTGGAAATCTGTCCTGCCTCAAGGCTTCCACCATCGGGCGGCCTGCGCCGTGATTCGGCCGCGATTACCAATGGAGAGCGGGGCATATACATTATGACATGATAGATAATAATCGCGCGACCGAACGTTGAAAATACATCCGTATAGCTATACATTAATAGTCCTGACGAATATTTATATCATCAATTACCGAAAATAGTTATACACCAGCTATCCGACTCGTCGAAGCCATTATACCCTCAGAATCCGTTCCGTTTTCAGTCATGAGAGGAGAAAAATGTTGCCACTAAGTGGGGCACGATTGGTGTCGGAGCGGTGGGCTCAGCGGGATGGCGGGGAGGTGGCTCGGTACCTGACGTCGGAGTACGGCGCAGGGACGGGCGTCGGATTCCTCAAGGGTCTCGCAGCCTCGGGAAGGAGTTCGAGGCGGAAGATCAACGTCAGGTTGATTCAGCGGCTTCGTGGATTCATGGAGGCGGTCCGGACTCGAGTAGCCGCCGCACCCGCCCCTGAGTTGCAAGAGGAGCTTCGTCTGCTCGCCCAATGGAAACGGGGCGAACTCGCAACCACGGAACTGGTCGATCGACTCGAAGATTTGGAATTCAAAACCTCCGTTGCGGGCCTCGATCTCTGCCTGTGATCTTCCCCGGGAAGGGATTTAACCCCTCGCCCGATACGGTCGGCGCCCGCGGTCTTCCTGCGTCCTGGGACCGAAAGGCCGCAGGAGGTGTCTCTTTGCCCGCGCGCTACGACGCAATCGTGATTGGCGGGGGGCACAACGGCCTCACCACCGCGGCCTACCTGGCTCGAGCGCGGAAACGGGTCTTGGTCCTCGAACGACGCCACGTGCTCGGAGGGGCCGCCGTGACCGAGGAGGTGTTCCCCGGGTTCAAGTTCACGGTCTGCTCCTACGTGTGCAGCCTCCTCCGGCCGCAGGTGATCCGGGATCTCGAACTTCCGTCCCATGGATTCGAGGTTATCCCGCAAGAGTCGAGCTTCACGCCCCTGCCGGACGGGAGGTACCTGTACCGACACGGGCACGAGGAGGATGCTTTCCAGGAGATCGCGAAATTCTCGCGCCGCGATGCGGAGACCTACCCGCGATTCGGCCGGCTCATGGCGCGCCTCGCGAAGTTCATCGCGCCGACGCTCACGATGACGCCTCCCGATGTCGGGTCGCTGAACCCGGCGGAACTCCGGAAGCTCCTCGCCCTGAACAAGCAGGTCAAGACGCTGACCGAGGACGAGCTGTACACGTTCGCGCGACTCATGACGATGAGCGCGGCGGACTACCTGGACGAGTGGTTTGAGACGGACGTCTTGAAGGCGGGCCTCTGCTCGAGCGGGATCATCGGGACGCTCTTGGGCCCCCGGTCTCCCGGTACCGCATACGTGCTCATGCATCACTACATGGGCGAGATCGACGGCGCCTATCGGTCGTGGGGCTATGTGCGCGGCGGCATGGGGATGGTCAGCGAATCGATCGCGAGCGCCGCCCGCTCCTACGGAGCCGAGATCCGGGTGAACGCGGAGGTCCGACAGATCCTCGTCAGGGATGGAAGGACCGTGGGCGTCGAGCTCGCGAGCGGCGAACGGATCGAGGCGAAGGTCGTCGCGTCCGGCGCCGACCCGAAGCGGACGTTCCTGAAATTCCTGGAAAGATCCGACCTCCCCGCTGACTTCGTCCGCGGCATCGAGAACTTCAAGATCGAGGGCTCCTCCGGCAAAGCGAACTTCGCCCTCTCGGAGGCGCCGAGCTTCTCCGCGCTGCCGGGGAACGGGCCGCAGTTGCAAGGCGCGATCTCGATCGGGCCGAGCGTCGATTACATCGAGAAGGCATACGACGACGCGAAGTACGGCGACTTCTCCCACCGACCCTTCATCGACATGTGCATCCCGTCGACGTTGGATCCGACCCTCGCTCCGCCGGGGAAGCACATCATGTCGTGCTTCATCCAGTACGCACCGTACACGCTGCGCAACGGCAGATGGCCAGACCGCCGCGAAGCCTTCGCGGAGACCGTCATCGACACGATCGAGGAATACGTCCCCAACCTCCGGGACATCATCCTCCACCAGCAGGTCCTCAGTCCGTGGGATCTCGAGCAGATGATCGGCCTCACCGGCGGCAACATCTTCCATGGGGAGCTCACGCCGAACCAGCTGTTCTTCCTGCGGCCGGTCCCCGGATGGGCGCAATACCGCACGCCGATCAAGGGCCTGTACCTGTGCGCCTCCGGAGCGCACCCGGGCGGCGGCGTGATGGGCGCGCCTGGATACAACGCCGCGCGGGAGATCCTGAAGGACTGGTCGCTTCTGCGGATGTGAGCCTTGCCCGATTCCTTCGACGTGGTGATTGTGGGCGGAGGCCACAACGGCCTCGTCGCGGCAACGTATCTCGCCAAGGCGCGCCGACGGGTCTTGGTCCTCGAGCGACGTCCGTTCGTCGGCGGCGCCGCGGTCACCGAAGATCTCGCGCCGGGCTTCCGCGTGCCGACCGGGGCCGACGACGCGGGACTCCTGCGGCCCGAGGTTGTGGACGACCTGAACCTAGCCGCGCGCGGACTTCGGTTCCTCCCGTTGGATCCGGAGGTCACGGCCGTCGGGGACCACGCCGCGATCCGAATCTGGCGGGACGTTTGGAGGACGCAGGCGGACCTGATGGCGAAATCGCCGCGGGACGCAGAGGCCTATCCTCGGTTCGCGGAACTCATGACCGCGTTCGCGACGGCGCTTGATCCGCTCGTCACGATGACGCCACCGAACGTCGCGGAGCCGAGCTTGCGAGAACAGATGGCGTTGTTCCGACGGGCTCTCGCCGTCCGGCGGTTGGGCAAAGCGACGATGCAACAGATGCTCCGCGTGCCACCGATGCCGGTGCGCGATTTCCTCAACGAGTGGTTCGAGACGGAGCTCCTGAAGGCTTCGCTCGCGGTCGACGCCCTCGTGGGGACCTTCCAGGGGCCCTTCTCTCCTGGGACGGCTTTCGGCCTCATCCCGCGCTTTTCGCCGGCGGTCCGCGGGCGCGGACGGTGTTTCGTCAAGGGCGGCATGGGCAGCCTGGCGAATGCCCTTGCCTCCGCCGCGAAGGATGCCGGTGTGACGATTCGAACGGGCGCCGAGGTCCGCCGGATCACGAGCCGGGACGGGAGGGTGACCGGCGTGGACCTCGCGAACGGCGAGCGGATCGAGGCCCCGACGGTCGCGTCCAACGCGGATCCGAAACGCACCTTTCTCCATCTCGTCGATCCGGAAGAACTGAGCCCCGAGTTCCTTGTTCGGGTTCGCAACTTCCAGACGACCGGCGTCGTCGCCAAAGTGAGTTTCGCCTTGGACCACCTACCCAAGTTCCCCGTGGTCGGGGACGGGATGCCCGCACACTTCCGCATCTGTCCGTCCCTCGAGTATCTGGAACGGGCGTACGACGACGCGAAATATGGGCAAGCGTCCCATGCTCCGTTTCTCGAGGCGTTCGTCCCGTCGATCCTCGATCCCGAACTCGCTCCGTCGGGCAAACACGTGCTCTCCTGCGTCGTACAGTACGCACCGTACGACCTGGCCTCCGGAAACTGGGACAAGGACCGCGAGAAGTTAGGCGACCAGGTCGCGGGGATGCTCGAGGAACACATGCCGGGGTTCGAGAGGTTGGTCCTCGCGCGGCAGGTCCTGACCCCGCGGGACCTCGAAGACCGATTCGGCCTGACGGGCGGCCACATCTACCACGGCGAGATGACGTTGGACCAAATGCTCGTCCTGCGGCCGGTGCCGGGGTGGGCCCAGTACCGCACGCCGGTCGAGGGCCTTTACCTCTGCGGTTCCGGAGCCCACCCGGGCGGTGGGGTCACCGGGGCGCCCGGATACAACGCGGCCCGCCAGATCCTCGCGGACACAACGCGTCGCGCCGGATGATCCGGTTCCTCTCCGCGCGGTATCCCGCCGGTTCCCGCGATCGTCTCGAATCTTTCTTATCCTACGAACGAATCGGCCGGGTGGATTGGCCGACTTGCTTGAACCGGGCCACCTGGCGCCGGACTTCGAAGGGAACAACCAGGACGGTGTGCCCGTCCGGCTCCGCGACTTGAGGGGCAAGAACGTCGTCCTCTTCTTCTACCCCCAGGACGACACGCTCGGTTGCACCCGCGAGGCTTGCGCCTTCCGCGAGGACACGGACGCGTTCCGAGAGGCGGGGGCCGTCGTCCTCGGCGTCAGCGTCCAGGACGAAGCCTCGCATCGGGCCTTCCGCCAGAAGTATCGACTCTCGTTCGATCTCGTCGCCGATCCGGAGCGACGAATCGCCGGGGCCTTCCGCGCCGTCGCGATCCACGGGCTTGCGAAGCGCGTCACCTACGTGATTGGATCCGACGGCCGAATCCTCGCGGGCTACCGGAGGCTGGACCCGAAGTCTCACAGCCGCGAAGCCCTTCGGATCCTCTCGGGGGTGCGCCGCCGATGACGGCCGCTGCAAAGATTCCGAACGTGGTCATCCCCCGGAACATCCGTCTCCACTACGAGCCCTTCACGAAGCACTTCAAAGGCTTCGAGGAGGTGGAGGCCGTTCGCGGGACCTTTGGATCAAGGACCCGTGCCGTGCTGCGGTCCCTGAAAGTCGAGTTCTTCTCCTCGAAGTGGGGCTACATGGGCGTCAGCGACGAGGATGGCCACCTTGTGGTCTCGACGCACTATCTGCGGACGGGGAACCGACGGGACATCTACCTCGACGTCGTGCACGAACTCGTCCACGTCCGCCAGTTCAAGGAAGGCAAGGAGCTCTTCCCGGAGGGATTCAACTACCCGGACGCGCCCACGGAGATCGAGGCCTACCGGGTCTGCATCGCCGAGGGCCGGCGGCTCGGCATGACGGACCGGGACCTGTTCAAGTACCTGAAGGTCGAGTGGATGGACGAGGGCGAGTTGCGCCGGCTCGCGCGGAACGTCGGAGTGAAGGCCCCGCCTAAATCCAAGCGAAAGAAATCGAAACGCAAGTAGGCGAGATTCACCTACGCCTCACGGGCCGTTCTGAGTCCGTGATCGTCGCAGGACGAGCGTCCCGATCACGGCACCACCGGCGGTCCACAAGCCGGCGACAACACCGAAGAGGAGTCCGGCGAACGCACCGATCGCGATCTCACTTACAACCCGCTCGCCCGGATACCCTGCACCAATCGATGCGCCTGTTGCAAAAGCTATGGTTCCGAGGAAATAAGCGAAAAAGCCCGCGACGAGGGCGTAGGTCGCGGTCTTCTTCATGTCGGTCCCACTGAGTCCCAGAGCGACGCCCCCAATGACCAAACCGAAGAAGGCCACCGTGGGTGAGATCAGCGCCTGCAGAGCGATCAGCGCTCCAACGGAAAGAGCCACGACCGCCGCAATGAGAAACACGACCCGATTCCTCGGCAATTGACGTCTGATCATAGAGGATACAGTCGCATACCTCTTCTGGCCCGCATGAACGCTGCGGTGTCAGCAAGGGATCGGTCACCAGGTTCTCGAGGAGTCGAACCCCTTTGGAGTTATAGTTATTTAACTATAACACAGACGCCTACTCGAACGAGGTCAATTGGGGCTGTCGCGTCGTCGGCCTCTGCAGCTTCGTGACCCGGACCCCGATGAGTCGGAATCGGTGATTTCCTCCCGCGAACTCCTTCGCGAGGTCGACGCAGACGTCGGCGAGGACCTTCTCATCAAGGATGTGGGAGCCGAGAGTCCGTTCCCGGAGGTGGGTCTGGAATCCTTCGAATCGGATCTTGATCCCGACCGTCCGAAAGGTCGCGCCCTGGGCGCGGGCCCGCAAGAACACATTTCGGGCCACGTCGCGGATCGTCGATTCCACCTTTGCCCAGTCCGTGACGTCTTTGTCGAACGTCCGCTCGACGCTGATCGACTTCGGATCGGGCCGTTCCTCGACTGGGAGCTCCTCGACGCCCCGAGCGATCGCCCAGAGCCAGATCGAGTTCTTCCCCATCAGCTTCTTGAGCTCGGCGCCCGGGAAGCGCGCCAGCTCTCCGATCGTCCGGACTCCGACGCCTTCGAGGACCTGGGCGGTCTTCGGTCCGACCCCGCTGATCTTCGTGACCGGCAGGGGCTCCAGGAAGGCGGTCACCTCTTCCGGGCGGACGACCTTGATCCCGTCCGGCTTCGCCATGTCGGAGGCCATCTTGGCGACGGACTTGTTGGGAGCGGCGCCGATCGTGCAGGCGAGGCCCTCGCGCTCCCGGACCGCGGCCTTCACCCGGGCGGCATACGCCGGGACCTCGGCGAATCCGGGCACCTTCGAGGTCACGTCGAGGAAGGCCTCGTCGATGCTCACGTGCTCGAGGACGTCGGCGAAGGATCGGAGGACCTCGATGACGCTCTCGGAGGCCGCCATATAGAGATCGTAGTTCGGACGGAGGTAGGTCGCCTGCGGCAGCTTCCGCCAGGCCATGCTGATCGGCATCCCGCTGCTGACGCCGAGTTGGCGGGCCTCGTAGCTCGCCGCCATCGCGACGCCGCGGCCCTTACCGCCCTTCGGGTCGGCTCCGACGATCACGGGCTTGCCGACCAGATCCGGATTCCCTCGCCGTTCCACGCTGACGTAGAAGGCGTCCATGTCCACGTGGAAGATGACGCGGGGCACGGATGGCCATCTCCGAGCGAGAATAATGAACCTAGCGGCGCCGGTGATTCATTGGACGCAGAACTCGTTCCCTTCGGGGTCCAGCAGGACGACCCAATACTCCAACGGTTCCCCCTCGGACCGCGGAGGCTCGTCCCAGACCTTCTGCTTGACCGCCCCCAGCCGCAAAAGGCGATCGACCTCCCTGTCGACCTGCGATTTGCGGGTTTTCGGCGACACCGCGGACCCGCCGCTGACGTTCAGGTCCAGATGGAGGCGATTCTTCTCCGGCTTCGGCGTGTCCATCAGCTGAAACAAAATCCGCGGTCCCCGACCCTCCGGATCGACGATTGCGCTCGTGGAATGCCATTCCTCCTCCGGCACGTGCCATGCCCTCAGGGCCGCTTCCCATGTCGCGAATCCGGCCGGCGGGTCCTGCACCTTGTAGTGGAGCGCTTGGGACCAGAACCTCGCGAGACGATCCGGATCCGCCGTGTCGAACACAATCTGAATCTTCGTCCCCATTGGATCCCCGGTCGGAGGAGGACGGGATGCTATTTAGACAAACAGCCGCCGACCGAAGGGACCCGTATCAACCGAAGTCCCCGAGGCCTTTTTGCGTGGCGGGGATCCCTTTCGACGGGAACTCGTACTCCATCATCCCCGCGAGGCGGCGGAACTCGTTGACGCTTCCGGGCCCGAATCCCGCGTAGTGGTTGTTGAAGAACACGAGGGCGCCCTTGACCGAGTCCGAGGCCCCGTCGAGCTCCTTGTACCAGTCCCGCATCTCGGCGGACTTGTCTTTCTGCGTCTCCTTGAACTCGGTGATCTCGCGATCCCCGACCATCCGCAGGTACACGTAGTCCGCGGTCACGTCCGTCGGGCTCCGCAGGTACTGGTTCTCCGTCCACACCATCGCGACGTTCCGGTCACGCAGGAGGGCGTACACGTCGTCGCGGAACCACGACTTGTGCCGGAACTCGATCGCGTGGGGATACTTCATCTCGAAAGCCTTGACGAAGTCCTTCATGAGCCCCCAATGCGAGTCGAACTTGATCGAGGGGGGGAGCTGCGCGACGAGGGGTCCGGCCTTCTCGCGCAGTTCCTTCGCCGACGTATAGAACCAGCCGAGGTTCTCCGCGACGTCCTTGAGCTTCTTCTCGTGCGTGATCCGCCGCGGCATCTTCATCGAGAACAGGAAGCCGGCCGGCGTGGACTTGTACCAGCCCTTCGTCGTGGCGGGCCCGGGATTCCGGTAGAACGAGGAGTCGACCTCGACGCTGTCGAAGACGCCGGAATAGAGTTTCAGGTAGTCCGATTTCGGCGTGTCTTTCGGATAGAATCCGCCGAGCCAATCGTCGTATCCCCAGCCGCTGCAGCCGATGCGCAGCTTGTCCTTGAGCGGCATCACGAAACTCGCCGTTGGGATAACCGACCGCGAGGGCATAAATAAGCCTTGGCCGCGTGCAACGCGTCCAGGCCGTCCGACCGTGGACCTCTTCCTTGCCCTCCTGCTGATCTTCGTCGCGGCGCGCGCCGCCGGCGAGGCCATGGAGAAGATCCATCAATCGCCGATGATCGGGGAGGTGCTCGCCGGCATCCTCCTCGGCCCGATGATCCTCGGCTGGGTCGACCCGAACCCGACCACGGAACTCGGCGCGTCCCTCGGAGTCGTCGCGAACCTCGGCGTCTTCGTCCTCGTCATGCTCGCGGGGATCGAACTCGGCCGCGAAGGATTGCGCCAGGCCTTCAAGGAGCGGAGCATGATCGTCGCCTTCGTCGAGTTCTTCCTTCCCTTCGCCCTCGGCTACAGCCTCGGCCACGCGCTGCAGATGACGTTCGTCCAATCCCTGTTCCTCGGGACGGCTCTGGCGGTCACCGCCCTCCCGGTCAGCGTACGCATCCTGCTCGACCTGAACCTCCTGCACAGCCGGCTCGGGCGGGCCATCGTCTCCGTCGCCTTGGTCAATGACCTCGTCGCCTTCGCCATGCTGGGCTTGGTCGTCCAGTTCCAGACCCTGGGGGGTCCGCCGGAGTCGACCACGTTCATCATAATCCTCCTCAAAAACGTCCTTTTCCTCGGCCTCGTCTTTGCCATCGCGACCGTGCTCAAGCAGACCGCTCGACTGGGCCGAGATTCGATCTCCTACATGCAGAAGTTCGTCACGAAACTCCGGGGCCAGGAGGCCTCCTTCGCCGTCTGTGTTGCGACCGCCCTCGGCCTCGCAACGGCGGCAGAGCTCCTCGGGATCCATTTCGCCGTCGGGGCCTTCTATGGAGGGATCCTGATGACGCCGCAGCTCCTCGGCCGCGAGCCGTTCAATCGCGTGCGGAACGCGACGTCCGCCGTGACCTTCGGGCTCTTCGCTCCGATCTTCTTCGCCTTTGTCGGCCTCAAGTTCGCCCTCGTCTTCGAGGCGTGGCCGTTGATCCTCGCGGTCACGGCGACCGCGTTCGTCGGAAAGCTCCTCGGAGGTCTCATGGGCGGCCGGGTTGCGGGATTCCGCGGATCACCGCTCCTCGCGCTGGGCGTGGGACTGAACGCCCGAGGCATGATGGAACTCCTCCTCGCGCAAGTCGGCCTCGCGACGGGGATCATCAACGCGAATGTCTACTCGGCGCTTGTCGTCATGACCCTCACGACCACGCTGTTGACGCCTCCGTTGATGAAACGACTCCTCCGCCGCTTCAAGGCGCAGGACGTCCTCCCGGCGGTCTCCCGACCCGTTTCCGCGCGGCGAGCCGAGGCGCAAGCCGCGATCCCGGAACGCGACCTCGAGGACGACATCGTGACCTAGACCGACTCCCGCGAACCGGAAGACTGAAGTCGAGCCCCGGGCATCGGCGCCTCGATGTCCGAGCTGGCCGAACGGGGGGCCCGCCGAATCGAGTGGGCCCGCGACCACATGCCGGTCCTCGCGGCGATCCGGGACGAGCTGACGCAGAAGAAGAGCTTGCGCGGTCTGCGGATCGGCATGGCGCTCCACGTCGAGGCGAAGACGGGCGTCCTCGCCCTCTCGCTCAAAGAGGCCGGGGCCCAAGTCCGGCTCGCGTCGTGCAATCCCTTGTCCACCGACGACAGCGTCGCGGCGGCCCTCGCAGAGGTCCATGGCCTCGACGTCTACGCGAAGAAGTGGCAGACGAACGAGGAGTACTATGCGAGCCTGAACAAGGTCCTCGATCTGAAGCCGGACCTCGTGATCGACGACGGCGCGGACCTCGTGTTCCTCCTGCACACGAAGCGGGCGGACCTGCTGAAGGGCGTGCGCGGGGGGAACGAGGAGACGACGACTGGCGTGATCCGGCTCCGGGCCATGGAGCGGGACGGCGCGTTGCGGTTCCCCATCATCGACGTGAACGACGCGCAGATGAAGCACTTCTTCGACAACCGCTACGGCACCGGTCAGAGCACGATCGATGGGCTGATGACGGCCACGAACCTGCTGATCGCAGGCCGCACGTTCGTCGTCGCGGGCTACGGCTGGACGGGCCGCGGGATCGCGATGCGGGCTCGCGGGATGGGCGCGCGGGTCATCGTGACGGAGGTCGACCCGGTCAAAGCGATCGAGGCCACGATGGACGGATTCGAGGTCCTCCCGATGCAGAAGGCCTGCCGGATCGCCGACTTCATCATCTCCGCGACCGGATGCAAGGACATCGTGACCGCGGCACATTTCCCGGGGCTGAAAGACCAAGTGGTCCTCGGGAACGCGGGCCATTTCGACAACGAGGTCTCGAAGGCCGACCTCGAGCGACTCGCGAAATCGAAGCGGCGGGTCCGGGAGTTCGTCGAGGAATACGTCCTCGCGGACGGCAAGCGGATCCACCTGGTCGCGGAGGGCCGTCTTCTGAATATCGCGGCCGGTCAAGGCCACCCCGTCGAGATCATGGACATGAGCTTCGCGATCCAAGCCGTCTCCGCCGGCTATCTAGCCGAGCATGCGGCGGAGCTGAAGCCGCGCGTGTATCCCGTCCCGCAGGACCTGGACCTGAAGGTCGCGCGGCTCGAACTCAACAGCCTCGGCATCAAGATCGATCGGCTCACGGAGGAGCAGCGCGCGTACCTCGACTCGTGGCGCGAAGGCACGTGACGCCCGCGGAGCGGAAGGCGATCCCTCGATGCCCTCCAAGCTCGCGGTCCTGACCGACTTCGACGGCACGATCACTCGAACGGACGTGGCCGAGGCGATCCTGGAGGAGTTCGCTCCCTCGAGCTGGTGGGAGATCGAGGAACTGCATCGGGCCCGGAAGATCGGGACGCGCGAGTCGATGGTCCGACAGTTCGCGCTCGTTCGCGCGAAACAGGCGGACCTGATCCGTTTCGTGGATGAACATGTCGAAATCGACGAGACGTTCCCGGACTTCGTCGGCTTCTGCAACCGGCGTCACATCCGACTCGAGATCGTCAGCGAGGGACTCGACTTCTATGTCCGCCATCTGATGCGGAAGTGGGACCTGCCCCTCCCGCTACGGACGAATCATGCGGTCTTCGAAGAAGGGAGGATCCGGATCGAGTACCCCTGGGCCGACGCGACCTGCACTTTGTGCGGGACCTGCAAGCTCCTGCGTCTGTTCCAGCTGCGGACGGAAGGATTCCGCATGGCCTACGTGGGCGACGGTCATTCGGATCTCTGTCCCGCCGTCGAGGCGGACGTCGTCTTTGCGAAACGAGAGCTCGCCGAGTTGTGCGCCGAGGAGTCCATCGCCTACACCGCCTTCGTCAATTTTGCCGACGTACAACGGCACCTGAGGGGACTCACCTGAAGAATTTCCTCGGCGCATTCGGGCATGTTGCGTTGGATCACATCTTCACCTTGCGGCGCCTCCCGAAGCCGAATTCCTCCATCGAGATCGTGAAGCGCCGCCGATCGTTCGGAGGGACGGCAGGGAACCTGACCAGGGCCGCCGCGCGCCTCGATGTCAAGACCGCGATCGCGTCGTTTGTCGGAGACGACTTCCCGGCGGACTATCGGGACGCTCTCCGGAAGGAGGGCGTCGACCTGACCGACCTGCGTTCCATCCGAGGTGCCCTGACGCCCACCGCGTGGATCTTCTCGGACCCTTCCGGCAATCAAATGGCGGTCATCGACCAGGGACCGATGAAAGCCGCGCGCTTGCCGATCTTGCGCCACGCCGTCGAGACATCGGAATTGGTCCACATCGGAACAGGTCGCCCGACCTACTATACGCGAATCGCCTCCCTCGCGGCCGAGTTGGATCGAACGATCTCCTTTGATCCTGCGCAGGAGATCCATTACGTGTACAGCCCCCGATTGTTCCGCACGTTGCTTGAGCGGAGCACGTACTTCTTCGGAAACGCCGCCGAGATCGCGCAGGCGAAACGGTTTCTTCGGGTCGCGTCGACGGAGGGGTTGTTGCGCTTCACCGCGGTCGTCGTGGCGACCTTGGGGCCGCGAGGGAGCGCCATCTACTCTCGAGACGGCAAAATCCGAATCCCTCGCGTGCCTCCCAAGCGGGTCGTCGATGTGACCGGCGCTGGCGACGCTTACCGCGCGGGTTTCTATGCCGGCCTGTCGCGAGGCCTCGACCTCCGCCGCTGCGGCATCTTAGGCTCGTCGGTTGCGAGTTTTGTGGTCGAGGCGCCGGGCACCCAAACGCATCTGCCGACGTGGGCGCAAGCGCTGTCGCGCGCCCGAAAATTTGCGTCGTTCTAATGGAGAAAATGGAAAATTCGCGAAGCTCCATCGCGGCTACGAAAGGGTTATATTGCGTCAGTCGTTTGCCAGCGCGGTGACCAGGGACGGCTATCGGATTCGTGCTCATTAGCACCGCCCCCGCGAAGGAGCACGAAGTGTACAACGAGCTCCTTAAAGTCAAGGAAATCGTGGAACTCCACCCTTTGTTTGGGGAGTACGATCTCATCGCGAAAATCGAGGCGGAAGATTTCAATGTCCTTGGTCAAGTCGTCGTCGACAAGATCCGTTCGATCGCGGGGGTCATCGACACCAAGACTCTGACCGGGATCAAGTTCTGAGGGGAGCACATGGCATTTAGCGCATTCGATCCGTTGACATTCCTGACCATCCTGCTGCTGACGTTCGCCTTGTTCTTGCTGATCACCGGCGCGTTCACGGCCTATTTCGGGAGCGGGAAGAGCCGGAAGATCGGCGTCGGCCTCCTGATCGGAGGCCTCGTCGTCGGTCTCGCCTGGGGATGGTACTCCGGACCCGCGGCGGGCAGCGTCGAGCTGGTCCCGATCATCGTCCAGTCGATTGGGGTGATCCTGGCCGCGCTCATCGGGGCTGCGGCGGCCATCGGACTGTTCCTGCTCGCCATCATGAAGAGCTAAGCATCGACACACGGCTCGTCCGTTCGCGTCCAAGGGCGTAAGCCTTTATTTCCGAGCCTGTTTGTCCCACGCGATGCCCGTCGAGGTGCTGATCGTCCTGGGTTCCAAGACGGACTCGGAGGTCGGGAAGAAGGCGGGCGCGCTGCTCGACGAGTTCGGCGTCGAACATGAGATGGTCGTCGCCTCCGCACACCGGACGCCGGATCTGCTCCGGGACCTGATTCGGAACACGCCCGCGAAGGTGTTCATCGCGGTCGCGGGCCTCTCCGCGGCGCTGCCGGGGACGATCGCGGCGCACACGACGAAGCCGGTGATCGGAGTCCCGGTGAGCGGGAAGCTGAACTTGGATGCGATCCTCAGCGTCTCGCAGATGCCGCCGGGCGTCCCGGTCGCCGCGGTGGGCTTGGACCGGGGAGAGAATGCCGCGATCCTCGCGGTGGAAATGCTCGCCCTCCACGACGAGCGCCTCGCGGAGAAGCTCAAGGACCATCGAGATGCGATGAAGAAATGGGTCCTCGAGGACTCGCGGACGTTGGGCGAATGACGTTCGACGCCAAGGCTTTCATCGTCGAACAGGTCGAGGCGATCCCCAAACAGGTCCCCGGGAAGGCGATCATCGCCTGCTCCGGCGGGGTCGACAGCACCACGGCCGCCGTGTTGGCGAGTCGAGCGCTCGGCGATCGCCTCCTTGCGGTGTACGTCGACACAGGGCTCATGCGCAAGCACGAGACCGAAGACGTCGCACGGACCCTCAAAGACCTCAAGGTCAACCATCGGATCCTTCGCGCGGCGGACGAGTTCTTCGCGGCGTTGCGCGGGATCGTCGACCCGGAGAAGAAGCGGGTCATCATCGGAAACAAGTTCGTCGAACTTTTCGAACGCGAGGCGAAGCCGTTCGGCGCCGACCATCTGGTCCAGGGGACGATCGCGCCGGATTGGATCGAGAGCGGCGGACAACTGCGGGATCGGATCAAGACCCACCACAACGTCGCGGGCCTCCCGCCGAACATGAAGGTGAAACTGGTCGAGCCGCTCCGCGACCTGTACAAAGACGAGGTCCGAGCGGTCGCCCGGGCCTTAGGCGTGCGCGTGGCCGAGCGACAGCCGTTCCCCGGTCCCGGCCTCGCGGTCCGGATCGTCGGCGAAGTCACGCCCGACAAGGCGGCCCTGGTCCGGGACGCGTCCGCGATCGTGGAGGAGGAGATCGAGGCCGCGGCCAAGGATAAGCGCCTCGCCCTCCCCTGGCAATACTTCGCGGTGCTGCTGCCAATCCAGACCGTCGGGGTCCACGGGGACCTCCGGGTGTACGGTCAGACGATCGCCGTGCGAGCCGTCGACTCGATCGACGGGATGACCGCGGTGTACTCGAAAATCCCGCACGAGGTCCTCGATCGGATCTCGACCCGCATCACGAATGAGGTGCCCGGCATCAACCGCGTCGTGTACGATGCATCGAACAAGCCCCCCGCCACGATCGAATGGGAGTGAGGCGTCCCCTTCGAGGAAACCTTTTTGTCATCCGGTCGCTACGGGAATCCCATGCGCGTCTACGTGGTCGACAATGGAGGCCAGTGGACCCACCGCGAATGGCGGGTCCTGAAGTACCTCGGCGTCGACACGAAGATCGTCCCGAACGATTCGCCAATGTCGGACCTCCAAGGCCTCGATGGCCTCGTCCTGTCGGGCGGCGCTCCCCGGGTCGGGATCGACCCGGAGAAGATGGGGAAGAACGGCGAATACCTCGACGCCTTCGGCGGCCCGATTCTCGGGATCTGCGCGGGCCACCAATTCATGGCGACCCATCTCGGAGGGGCGGCCGCCCCTGCCAAGGTCCCCGAGTTCGGCAAGTCCGTCCTGAAAGTCCACCATCCCGATGTGCTCTTCGAAGGCCTGCCGGACCGGTTCGAGGTCTGGGAGTCCCACAACGACGAGGTGACCGTGCTGCCGCCCGATTTCACGGCGCTCGCGAGCTCACCGAATTGCAGCGTCCAGGCGATGCGGCACCGGGAGCGACCTCTGTTCGGCCTTCAGTTCCATCCGGAGGTCGAGCACACGCAATTTGGCTCGGACATCTTCCGCAATTTCCTCAAGGTGTGCGAGAACTCGACTGAACACGAAGTGTTAGGCGCTTGAATCCGGCAGTGGAACGCAGTGGCCTCGTCCGATGCGCGCTCGAAGATCCTCAAAGAGGCGTTGCGGACACGCCACAACGAGCCGTTCGAGAAGGCCCTTGGTCGGGCCGTCCGAACGCTGGGAGGGAGTTTCGCGGAGTACGTCGCAATCGTCGCCGAGGTTCGCGACTACGCCCGGTCGCACAACCTGGATCTCCGGGGGGCGGCCCGCGCCCTCGCGCATCAGCCGTAGACCTTCGGATTCACGACGAAATCCGGCCGCTTCCCCGCCAGGACCTTCATCACCTGATCGGCGACAATGGCGCCCGCCCTCGACTGCCCCTCGGCGGTCGACGCTCCCAGGTGCGGCGTGAAGACGACGTTCGGCGCTTCGAGGAGGGGGCTCCCTGAGGGCGGTTCCGTCGCAAAGACATCGATCGCCGCGCCGGAGATCTTCCGTGCACGGAGTGCCTCGGCGAGCGCTCGCTCGTCGACGATCTCGCCCCTCGCACAGTTGACCAAGATCGCATTCGGCCGCATCATCGCGAGTTCCGACGCGCTGACGAGCCCTCGGGTCTCCGGCGTGAGCGCGGCATGGATGCTCAGGACGTCCGCGTCGCGGAACAACGCGTCTTTGTCGACGAGGCGGATTCCGACCGCGGACGCGGCCGCCTTCGGCAAGTACGGATCGTAGGCGATCACCGGCATGCCAAAAGCCTGAGCTCGCTTGGCGACCTCCGCCCCGATCCGTCCCGAGCCGAGGAGCCCGAGGGTCTTCCCGAACAGCTCTCGACCCTCGAGTTTTGACTTCTCCCATTTTCCGGCCTTGACGGATCGGTCCGCCTCCGGAAGATGTCGCAGCAGCGAGATCATGTGCCCGATCGCGAGCTCGGCGACGCTCACGGTGCTCGCGGTCGGCGCGTTCACGACGACGATCTTGCGCGCAGTCGCTTCGTCGACGTCGATGTTGTCGACGCCGACCCCGGCGCGGCCGACGACCTTGAGGCGCGTCGCCCGGGAGAGGACCTCTTTCGTGACCTTGGTCCGACTGCGTACGACCAGGGCGTGATATTCGGGGATCGCCGCGAGGAGCCCCTTCCCGTCCAAGTCGCGCACGTCGACATCGTTCCCTTTCCGGAGAATCTCGACCGCCGTCCGGTCGAGGCCGTCGACAATCAGGATCTTCATCGCGTCGCGGCGGATGCGGCCGAGGAATAAAAAGACGTCAGAACAGAAAGAGCGCGATCGTCAGGACGAGGAGGGCGAGAAAGAGGATGACGCCGAGGACCAGCATCATGCGGGTGACCTGGGGATCGGAGCCGAAGACGAGCGGGATGGGGCCGAGGAACAGGACGCCGCCCCAGCGGCGCGATCGAGTGGGCTCGGGAGGAGCGCCGCTCGGAGCCTCGGCCGGTCCCGGCATCGGCGGCAGCGGTCCCGCGGACCAGGACAGGAACGTGAGGAAGAATCCCACGAAAATCAGGAGGACCCCGAGGAACGCCAGCGGACCCGAGCCGATGACCACCGGCACGACGAAGACCAACGCGACGCTCGCCTCGTTGCGAGCGACGGCCACCGCGAGGGCGACGAGCCCGGCCAGGAGGAAACCGGGCCCGAGAAACCGGCCGAGTAGCACGGACCGGCCATTTCCGACGTGCGCTAAATCTTTGACTTTTTCCCTCGCGCCGCCCGGCCATACTCCTGGAGAGGCACGACATCCAAGTCGCCCGAGCGGACTTCCTCGATCGCTTGGACGGCCGCCTCTGCGGCCTGGATCGTCGAGATGAACGGGATGTTCAGGTCGACCGCGAGCCGCCGCATCATGTACCCGTCCCGGCGGGCGCCCGTCGAGTTCGTGGGCGTGTTGATCACCAGCCGAATCTCCCCGCGGCGCATCAGGCCCAACGCGTCCGGGGACAGATTCTCGCTGATCCGGTACACGGTCTTCGCATCGACGCCGTGCTCCCGGAGGAATTGGGCGGTCCCCCGGGTCGCATAGATCCGCAGGCCGACCTTCGCGAGCCGCGAGGCCACGGGGAGGATCGCGGGTTTGTCCTCGTCCCGCACGGTCACGTAGACGGCCCCCTCCGTCGGGAGCGCGTTGCCCGCGGCGAGCATGGCCTTGTAGTAGGCCCGTCCGAGGGATCGGTCGATCCCCATCACCTCTCCGGTGCTCTTCATCTCTGGGCCGAGGATCGTGTCGACGCCCGGGAGGCGCTGGAACGGGAACACGGGTGCCTTGACCGCGACGTGGTCGGGCCTCGCCTCTCCCACGAGGTCCAGGTCGCGGAGGGATCGGCCGAGCATGACCTTGGTCGCCACCTTCGCGAGCGACACACCGATCGCCTTGGAGACGTAGGGGATCGTCCGGCTCGCCCGGGGGTTCGCCTCGAGGACGTACACCATGTCGTCCTTGACCGCGAGCTGGAGGTTGAGGCAACCGACGATGTCGAGGGCCTCGCAGATCTGCCGCGTGATCGTCCGGATCTCGTCGAGGACCTTCGTCGACAAGGTCTGGGCCGGCAAGACGCAGGCCGCGTCGCCGGAGTGGATCCCGGCCTCCTCGACGTGTTCTTGGATCCCGCCGATGAAGATGTCCCGGCCGTCCGCGACGACGTCCACGTCGATTTCCGTGGCGTGGGACAGGTAGCGGTCCACGAGGACGGGATGGTCCTTCGAGACGCGGACCGCGGTCTCCATGAACCGCGCGAGGTCCTCCTCGCCGTGCACGATCTCCATGCCACGCCCGCCGAGGACGTAGGAGGGGCGGACGAGGACCGGATAGCCGATCCGAGCGGCGACCTCCCGAACCTCCTCGAAGCTGTAGCCCGAGGCCGCCTCCGGCTGCCGGATCCGAAGGCGCTGCATGAGCGCCGCGAATTTCCGGCGGTCCTCGGCCAGATCGATCGCCGCCGGCGGCGTCCCGAGGATCTTGGTGCGCGAACGTCGGCGGGACAACTCGCGGGCCAGCGGGACCGCCAGGTTGATGGACGTCTGCCCGCCGAATTGGACGATGACCCCGTCGGGCTCCTCTTCCTCGATGATGTTCAGGACGTCCTCCAGGAGGAGCGGCTCGAAGTACAGGCGGGTCGAGATGTCGAAATCCGTCGAGACGGTCTCCGGATTGTTGTTCGCGATGATCGCGGAAACGCCTTCCTCTCGCAACGCGAGAATCCCTTGGACGCAACAGTAGTCGAACTCGACCCCCTGCCCGATCCGAATCGGGCCGCTGCCCACGATGAGCACCTTCCGACCCGAGAGTTTCTGGGTCTCCCCGCCGGGCTCGTAGGTCGAGTAGAAGTACGGCGTCTCGGCCTCGAACTCGCCTCCGCAGGTGTCGACCATCTTGTAGACGACCCGCGGCCGCGCGCGACGGACGGCGAGCTCGGAGAGGCCCGTGAGCGCCGCGATCGATTCGTCCGCGAACCCCAGGCGCTTCGCCTCCGACATGCGGGTCGTATCCTTCGGCGATCCCCGCAGCGCGGACTCCATCCGGACCAGCCTGCGGATTTTCTCGATGAAAAACGGATCCCACGCCGTCAGGGAGGCGATCTTCTCCGTCGGCAGATCCCGCCGCACCGCCTCCGCGATCGCGAAGAGACGCGCGTCCGTGGGTTCTCGCAACTCCCGGATCAGATCGTCCTCGGACCACTGGTTCGGCTCGAGGCCCACCCGGTCGATCTCCAGGGAGCGGATCGCCTTGAGGAAGGATTCTTCGAACGTCCTCCCGATCGCCATGACCTCTCCCGTGCTCTTCATCGACGTCCCGATCCGGCGATCCACGGTGGGGAACTTGTCGAACGGCCACCGGGGGATCTTCGTGACGACGTAGTCCAAGGTCGGCTCGAACGACGCGAGCGTCTTGCCCGTGACCGGATTCGGGATCTCGTCGAGGCACAAGCCGATCGCGATCTTCGCCGCGATTCGCGCGATCGGGTAGCCCGTCGCCTTCGACGCGAGTGCGGAGGAGCGCGAGACCCGCGGGTTGACCTCGATCACCCGATACTCGCCGGTCCCCGGGTGGACGGCGAACTGGATGTTGCACCCTCCCTCGACGCCGAGGGCGCGGATGATCCGGAGGGCGGCGGCGCGCAGCATCTGGTGGTCCGCGTCGCTCAAGGTCTGGGCCGGGGCCACGACGATCGATTCGCCCGTGTGGATCCCCATCGGGTCCAGGTTCTCCATATTGCAGATTGTGATGCAATTGTCCGCGGCGTCCCGCATGACCTCGTATTCGAACTCCTTCCAGCCGAGGACGGACTCCTCCACCAGGACTTGCTTGATCCGGGAGTAGGCGATGCCGAGGCCCACGATCCGCTCGAGCTCCTCGGCGGTGTGGGCGATGCCGCTGCCGCTTCCCCCGAGCGTGTAGGCGGCCCGCACGATCACCGGGTAGCCCGTCTCCTCGACGAAGACGGCCGCGGCCGCACTGTCGGAGACCGCGCGGCTCCGCGGGATCGGCTCCCCGATCGATCGCATGAGGTCGGCGAAGCGCTGCCGGTCCTCCCCCGCGGTGATCGCCTCTATCTTCGTCCCGAGGAGCTCGACCCCGTGACGGCTCAGGACGCCCGCCTCCGACAGCTCGCTGCAAAGGTTGAGCGCGGTCTGACCGCCCATCCCGCTCAGGATGCCCTGCGGCCGCTCTTTCGCGATCACCTTCTCGATGAACGGGACGGTGAGCGGCTCGACGTAGACCGCGTCCGCGGTCTCCGGGTCCGTCTGGATCGTGGCGGGATTGCTGTTCACGAGGATGACCCGGACGCCCTCCTCGCGGAGGGACCGACAGGCCTGGGACCCGGAGTAGTCGAACTCCGCCGCCTGCCCGATCACGATGGGGCCGGAACCGATCACCATCGCGGTCCTAACGTCCTCGCGCTTGGGCATCGCCCCACCCCCGTGCCGCGGCCTACGCCCCCTTGATCTCCGCGACGAAGTCCCGGAAGATGTACTCGTTGTCCCAGGGCCCGGGCCGGGCCTCCGGATGGTATTGGACGGAGAAGATCGGCAGCTCGCGGTGGGCCATGCCCTCGACCGTGCGATCGTTCAGGTTGACATGGGTCACCCCGAACTCCGACGGGAGGGAATCCGCATCGACCGCGAAGCCGTGGTTCTGCGAGGTGATGTGGACGCGGCCGGTGCGCAGGTCCTTGACGGGCTGGTTGCCGCCGCGGTGGCCGAACTTCAACTTGAACGTCTTTCCTCCGAAGGCGAGCGCGAGCAACTGGTGGCCGAGGCAGATCCCCAGGAGAGGCACGTGACCGGCGAGTTCGCGCGCGGTTCGCACCGATGTCGCGACGACATCCGGATGCGCCGGATCCCCCGGGCCGTTGGACAGGATGACGCCGTCGGGCTTCAGCGCCAGGATCGCCTCGGCGGTCGTGTCGAAGGGCACGCGGACCACATTCGCGTACCGCTGGGCCTCGCGGATGATGTTCCGCTTCACCCCGCAGTCGACCACGACGATCGTGCGGTTCCCGGCGCCGGGAAATCGCTCGACGTCGCGGCAGCTGACCTCAGCGACGAGGTTTCGCGCTTCCGGATGCGGGGCGGCTCGGACTTCCTTCGCGACGTCGTCCGCCTCCTCGTCGGCCGGCACGAGGGCGGCCTTCATCGTCCCGTTCGACCGGATCCGGATCGTGAGGGCGCGCGTGTCCGCACCCTCCAACGCGGGCGTCTCGTGTTGCTGGAGGAACGCCGCGAGGTCCATGGCGCTCCGGGGATGGCTCGGGGTCGCACAGGCCTCCTTGACGACGAATCCGGACGGCTGGATCGTCTCCGACTCCATGCTCTCCAGGTTCACGCCGTAGTTGCCGATGAGCGGATAGGTCATCATGAGGATCTGACCGCGGTACGAGGGATCGGTCAACGCCTCCGTGTAGCCCGTCATGTTCGTATTGAAAACGAGCTCGCCCAAAATTCGCCGGGGAGCCCCGAAAAAGGCCCCTCGGACCACCGTTCCGTCCTCGAGGACGAGGGACCCTTCCATTTCGTTAGACCCCCACCCCATTTTCGATTCGGTTTATGAGCGTTTCCCTCGCGCAGAAAATATTCGGCGGCCGTGCCGACTACGGGGCTCGCGGGAGATCGAGATCGTGCAGCCGCGCGATCATCTTGTCCCAGTGACTCCCTTGCCAATACACGCGGCCACAGGAGGGACAGCGCCAAAAGGTGTGATGCCGGACCCGGACTCCCTCCGGGACGAGCCCCTTCACGTCCTCGGGCACTGCGGAGACGAGGACCTCGTTGCAGAGCGAGCAACGGGAGAGAGGATCGACGAGTCGGAGGGGCAATCGCTCGGCGACTTCGCGAATCTGTTCCTCCAAATCGTCCGAGCGAATTTGGACCGACCCGGGAACGCGGGACGCGAGTTCTTTGTCCCGCGTCAGGAGGATCCGGTCCTCGGCCCGCGCTCGCTCAATCAGGGACCGATCCGGTCCCGGCTCCGGATACGCGGTGTCGTAGCCGATGAAACGCAGCCATCGAGCGAGGCTTCCGAGCATGTGATCGCACAGGAGTCTCATCGTCGGACCACCGCATATTCCAGGAGGACGCCGTCGCCGAGGGGAGCCGCTCGGTCCAATCGCAATCGAACGGCATCTTCGGCCGGCGTTGCGTCCCGACTTCCCACGAGCGTCGGAGCCGAAAGACCCCCCAGGACTTCGCTCGCCACGAAAACTTTGAGTTCGTCGGCAAGGCCCCGCCGAAGGAACGACCCGATGACGGTGCTCCCGCCCTCGACGAGGAGGAGGCGAATGCCTCGCGCTGCCAGACGATCGAGGAGGGATTCGAGATCGACCTCGTCCTTCCCAATTCGCAAGACTTCGACCTCCGAGAAGGTCCGCTTGCTCGCCTCCGACGTGACGATCAAGGTCGGGGCGCTGCGATCGAGGACGTTGGCGCCCGCCGGCGTCCTGCCTCTCGAATCGAGCACGATCCGCAGGGGGTTTCGCCCCTTCACGTACTCGGCCTTCACGGTGAGTTTTGGATCATCCTTCAGGACCGTGCCGATCCCGACGAGGACGGCATCCGCTTTTGCGCGGAGTGCGTGGACGCGCCGCAGGTCTTCCTCGTTGCTCAAACGGACGGGCTTCCCTCCGGAGAGCGCGATTTTCCCGTCGACGCTCATCGCGGCGTTGATGACGACGTGCGGCCGCACATCCATCCGATGCGCCGTCCGGATAAACAACCTTTGCGGGTTCGGAGCGAAGTTCATCTATCGAGCCGAACTGCGAGGGTCGGTGAGGTCGCATGAAGGGTCACTTGGTCCACGAAGAAGGCCTGCGCTTCCGAGCGATCGCCGACGAGACCGCGGAAATCCGATTCGATGCCGGCGACCGCGAGACCCGGCGGGGTCCGAGTCCGGTGCAAGGCGCCCTCCTCTCCGTGATGGCCTGCACCGCCGCCGACGTCGTCCTGATCCTTCAGAAGCAGCGGGTCCGACTCACCTCTCTCGAAATCGATGCGGAGGCGGACCGCGCGAGCGAGGATCCGAAAGTGTTCACGAAGATCCGACTCCACTATCGCGTTCGCGGGACGGGCCTAACCGACGCGGCCGTCAAGAGGGCCATCGACCTTTCGTCGGAGAAGTATTGCACGGTGGGAGTCATGCTGCGCCGCGGCGGCGTTGACTTTGTCAACACGTACGAAATCCTCTCTCCATGACGATTCGTTCTCAAGTCGCAGACTCGGCCCGCGCATCTTTAAGTAACCACCTCGAGATGGACCGCGGGCGCCGATGGAAGGAATCCAGATTTACGAGCTCAAGCGGATGGATCTCCGCGGAGCCACGGTCATCGACGGCTTCCCGAGCGTGGGTCTGGTCAGCTCGATCGTCGCGAACTACCTGATCAACGCCCTGAACCTCGTCCAGATCGGCATCATGGACTCCGTCTACTTCCCGACGGTCGCCCTCGTCCGCGACGGACAGCCGATGAACCCCGTCCGGATCTACGCGGGCCCGAAGATGGACGACCGAGACCAGATCGTCGTGTTCATCTCGGAATTCCAGCCGCCGCCGAACCTCATCAAGGCGATTGCCGCCACCGTCTTGGACTGGGCCCAAGATGCCCGGTGCAACCTCCTCGTGTGCCCGGAAGGGCTGATCGTCGACGCCCGCGAAGACGAGGCCGAGCGCCAGGTCGAGGTCTACGGGATCGGTTCGACGGACAAGTCGATGGACATGATCCGCAAAAACCACATCACGGTCTTCGAGGAGGGCGTCATCACGGGCGTCGCTGGAGTCCTCCTGAACGAGGGGCGGAAGCGCGACTTCGACGTGATCACGCTGCTCAGCGAGGCCCACCCTGACTACCCGGATGCCCGCGCGGCGGCCCGCGCGATCGAGGTCATCGACAAGCTCCTCCTTCACACGGAGCTCGACGCGAGGCCCTTGTACGAAGAGGCGGAACGGATCGAGCTGCAACTGAAGAACATCCACCACCAGACCGAGGTCGCGAAGAAACCGAGCGAGCCCGCGCGACCGAGCATGTACGGCTAGGCCTGCGGTTCGACGGACACGCGCATTCGGGGGCCTTCGTTGGCCACCGCGAACCGACATGGCAGGAACTGCGGCAAGAGCCACATCATCGTGTCCAGATGCCCGGAGATCTGCCGGGCGTAGAAGGTCGAGGGTCCGGTCGCCCGCGCGAGGTAGACCAACAGCTGATCCGCCAGGTGGACGTCGAGGGTGGATCCGGACTCGATCTCGGCCAAGAGCGACCCGGCAGCCTCCTCTCCAACTCGTTCGGACGATACGCCGCGGCGGGCGAGGGAATTGGATCCGAGCATGGTCGAGTCCGACTCCGCCCAGAGTACGAACGCGCCGCCCTGTCCGACGGCTTCCTCGCCCCGATATGTCCGTTCCTCAATCTTGACGTCCGCAAGGCCATGGAAACGTCGGACCGCGGCATGCTTCATCCGCTTTGGGATTTCCTCGGGCAAGTTCGCAACATGGGCAATTCCCCGAACGCGCTCGATCTTCCCCAACTCAGTGACGCCGAACGGAGACCACTCGCGGGTCGGCTGGACGACCGTTTCGACAATCCCTCCGCCGCGAGGATAGTATCCCCGCCTCATCACCTCCACCTCGACGCGGCCTCCCACCCGACGGAGGAGGGGGAGGAACACGCGGGCAAAGAAGTCGGCCGGCGGGGACCAGGGGACGTCGGTTCCCCCGACGACGCGCAGTCGGACCGGGCTTGGCGCCGCGGTAGCGACCGGGATCAGGGCCTGGAGGACGAGGGTGATGCTTCCCGCGGTGCCGACATCGAACGAATAGGCCCCTGGCTGAATCTTCCCCGGTTGGAATGTAATCGTCGACGATCCGATCTGGAGGCCGTCCACCTCGGCGTCGCACAACTTCGCGAGGGCGCCGACGGCGGTCACGTGCTGGGCCGCGAGTCCCGGGTTCTTCCGGCCGGTCCGAATCCGCATGACGCGGATCGGCTGCTCCGTCAGGACCGAGAGCGCGGCCGCCATCCGGAGGAGCTGCCCGCCGCCCTCCCCGTGCGACCCATTGACCTCGAGCATCGCGGCTACGACCTCATCCGGCGACGGACCACTTTGAGCACATCGACGAACGCGAACGCGCTGAACGAGATCAGGAGCGTCTCGACCCAGTCGAGGACGGTCAGAGGCTCTGTCCCGAAGACACCGTGGAGGAACGGGATGTAGATCACCGCCGCCTGGAGGAGCATCGAACCGAGGACGGCCAAGATGAGCTTCGTGTTCGTGAAGAGGCCGATCTCCCAGATGGTCTGGCGGGGGGATCGCATCGCGAACACGAGGAAGAGCTCGAAGAACACGATCGTCGTGAAGGCGACGGTCTGGGCCCGAGTGGGGTCGGCTCCTTCGCGCAGCTCGAGGAAGAAGACTCCGAGCGTGCCCGCGGTGAGGATCCCCGAGACGACGACGATCAGGAAGAGGATGTCCCTTGAGAGGACGCCTTCCTTCGGATTCCGAGGCGGTCGCTCCATGATATCCGTCGGGTACGGGTCCACGCCGAGCGCGAGGGCCGGCAAGCCGTCCGTCACGAGGTTGATCCAGAGGAGCTGGACGGGCGCAAAGAACGGGAGGAACGCCGGGTCGGCGATCGCGACTGTCGCGATGAACATGATGAGGACCTCCCCCGCGTTCGCGGAGAGCAGGAAGGCAACGAACTTTCGGATGTTCTCGTAGATCCCGCGGCCCTCTTCCACCGCCGCGACGACGGAGGCGAAGTTGTCATCGGTCAGGACCATGTCGGCGCTCTCCTTGGCGACGTCCGTCCCGGTGATCCCCATCGCGACGCCGAGATTGGCCCTCTTCAGGGCCGGGGCGTCGTTCACCCCGTCGCCTGTCATCGCGACGATGTGACCCGCCTTCTTCCAGGCGTCCACGATGCGCATCTTGTGTTCCGGCGCAACGCGCGCGTAGACCCGGATCCGTTCGACCTGGCGGAGGAGTTCCTCGTCCGACATCTTCTCGAGCTCTTCGCCGGTCAGGGCGATCTCCCCTTCCTCGAGGATGCCCATCTCGCGGGCGACGGCCATCGCTGTGAGTTTGTGGTCCCCCGTGATCATGACGACCCGGATCCCCGCCTTCTTGCAGCGGCGGATCGCCTCGATCGCATCCGCCCGCGGGGCGTCCATCATCCCCGCGAAGCCGAGGAACGTGAGGTCCGTCTCCAGCGCCGCCTCCGTGAGCGGGGGAACGCCGCCTGAAAACTCGCGCGTCGCGTGCGCGATCACCCGGAGGGCCCGGATCGCAAGTTCCTGGTTCCGGAACAGGTACTGCCCGCGGTCGTCATCGGTGAGAGGCTTGCGCTCTCCATCGACGAGATGATGAGAACAGGCCGCGAGGATGCGCTCGGGAGCTCCCTTCACATGGAGGACGAGATTCAGATCCTTGAGCCTCTGGTGCCGCTCCGCTTCCGGGACCGCGAGAATGTGCTGGACCTCGGACGCTGGCAAGGCCGCGTGAAGTGTGGACATCTTCTTGCGCTCGGACGTGAATGCGAGCTCCGCGACTCGAGGCCAGCGTGTCCGGACGGCCTCGACGTCGAGGCCCGCCCGGACCGCCGCCACGATGAGGGCTCCTTCCGTGGGATCGCCCTCGACCATCCACCGGTCGCGCTCTCGTTTCAGGAACGCGTCGTTGCACAGGACTCCGCATTCCAAGAGACGCCTCAATCCCGCGTCCGCGGCTGGGTCCGCGGGGCGGCCATCCGCCTTGACCGTCCCCTTGGGGTCGAATCCTTCCCCGCTGACTTCGCACGATCGAGCTCCCGCGACGAGGATTCGAACGTTCATCTCCCCCTTCGTCAGCGTCCCGGTCTTGTCGGAGCAGATGACGCTCGCGGCGCCCAGGGCTTCCACCGCGGGGAGCTTTCGGATCAACGCGCCCCGGCGGATCATGCGTTGCAGGCCCAGCGCGAGGCTGATCGTGACGATGGCAGGGAGGCCCTCTGGGATCGCGGCGACCGCGAGGCCGACCGCCGTGAGGAACAGGAGCTCGATGTGTCTTGGGTCCCGGAGGACGCCGATGCCGAAGATCAGTCCCGCCGCGGAAAGGATGGCGATCCCGATCTGACGCCCGAGGCGGTCGAGCTGCTTCTGGAGCGGCGTCTCCTCCTTCGTCTCCTGCTGGACGAGGCCGGCGATCTTGCCGAGCTCCGTCGCCATCCCGGTCTCGACGACGACCGCCTTCCCGCGGCCTCCTTCGACCGCGGTCCCCATGAACACCATGTTCTTCCGGTCGCCGACGAACGAGTCCCGCGGCAGCGGCTCGATCGCCTTGGTGACCGGCTGCGATTCCCCCGTGAGCGAGGCCTCGTTGAGGCGGAGGCCGGCGGCCTCGAGGAGACGCGCGTCCGCCGCGACACGGTCTCCTGCGGCCAGGATCGTGATGTCGCCGGGGACGAGCTCGCGGGACGGGATGGCCACGATCCCTCCCTCGCGCAGCACATGGGCCTTCGGAGCGGCGAGGCCCTTGAGGGCCTCCAGGGACCTCTCCGCGCGGTACTCCTGGATGAAGCCGAGGATCGCGTTCATGATCACGATCGCCACGATCAGGATCGCGTCATAGAGGTCCGCGAGTTCCCCCTGCAGGGTGCCGAGGACGGCCGAAATGATCGCCGCGATGATGAGGACGATCACGAGGACATCGACGAACTGGGCGAGCAGGATCCTCCATGGGCTGATCCGAGCCGTCCGCACGAGCTCGTTCGGACCGAATCGGGCCAACCGACGGGCGGCGTCGCTCGCGTTGAGGCCCAAGGGAGAGGCGTCGAGTCTCCGGAGGACATCGTCGGCCGGCAAGGAGTGCCACTCGTCGGCCATCGTGCGCCGAACCGGCGCACGCGTAATAAAGGTCGTCCCGGACATCCGTCGAATCCGCCCGACCGGACGTCACGTTCCGCGTTGACAACGCCTATTTGTACGACGAATGGCGATGCGACGCATCGGGATGGGAACCTCGGTTCTCGCGCGGACGCTTCCAGCGACCGCGCTCGCCGCGGACCCGGACCGGGAAGCGAGTCCTCGTGATTGAGACGACGTCCATCATGTTCGACGTCGGGGTCATCGCGAGCGTGGGGTTCGTCGGGGCCGCGATCGCGTCGCGGGTCCGCCTTCCGATCCTCATCGGCTACATCATCGCGGGCATCCTGATCGGCCCGAACATCCACCTCCGACTGCTCGGCGCGTCGTACGACGGGATCCTCTCGGACAGCGTCTTCCTCCAGAGCATCTCGCAGCTGGGCCTCGTCCTGCTCCTCTTCTTCGTGGGGCTCGAGTTCAGCATCACGAAGCTCATGAAGACGAAGGAAGCCGCCGCGATCCTCGCGGCGACGAACCTCGCGGTGAATTTCTTCGCGGGCTTCGTCATCGGGGCCTGGCTCGGGTGGCCGGTCATCGACACGATCTTCATGGCCGGCGTGATCGGCATGTCCAGCTCCGCGATCGCCGCCAAGTCGCTCATCGACCTCAAGCGGCTGGGCAACAAGGAGACGGAATTCCTCCTCGGCATGGTGATCCTGGAGTCGTTCCTCGCGATGTTCATCCTGACCCTCGCCAACGGGATGATCCTGCCCTCCGAGACGCCGGTCGACGTCACGGGCCTCTTCGCCGGCGTCGGGCTCTTCATCGGCTTCTTCGCCCTGCTCGCGGGCGTCGTGGTGCCGCGGACCGCGGCCGTCTTCGAGCGGATCAAGAGCGAGGAGCTGTTCGTCCTCTTCGCCCTCGGGACGGTCTTCCTCGCCGCGGCGCTCGCGGAGGCCTTCCGGATCCCTGCCATCGTCGGCGCCTTCTTCATGGGGATGGTCTTCGCCGACACGCGGATTGCCGGCCGACTGAAGGTGAAGATGGAGTCGCTCCGGGACGCGTTCGTCGCGATCTTCTTCCTCAGCTTCGGGATGCTCATCGATCTGTCCGCGCTGCCGTCCGTCCTGCCGATGCTCGTCATCGCGGTGCCGCTGATCCTGTTGAACGACCTGTTCCTGACCGCCTCGCTCGCCTACTTCATCGGTTTCTCCGGACGGGCGGCCACCGCCATCGGGACGAGCATGATTGCGCGGAACGAGGAGGCGATCCTCTATGCGACGGTCGGGGCGCGCGCCATCGAGGCGAATCCCCAGTTGTCGAACGACTATGCCGCGAAGTACCTCACGCCTTTCGCGGGCATCCTCTGCATCGTGATGAGCTCCCTCGCCCCGATTCTGATGAAGCGGTCGGATCGCATCGCGACCTTCTTCTCCAACCGGCTCCCGAAATCGATCACGTTCGGGGCCGAACTCGTGAAGCGGACGCTGAAGACCGTCATCATGCCGAACTTCCTCCCAATCTACCGGAGGAAGCGGGTGTTCCAGGCCTCGCTCATCGCTTACGCGGCGTGGGTGATCGACCTGACGATCACGACGGGGCCCGCCCATTTCGTGATGTCGGTCCTCACTCCCGTCCTCGTCTTCGCGGTCTGGGCCTCCGCCCGCCATGCGTTCCAAGAGCCGGTCCGCCACACGAACTACGGGGTCGATGGAGGGCCTCTGAGTCGGTCCGCCATCGAGACGTTCGTGCTGCGGATTGTCGTCGGCGCCCTTGCCATCGTCAGCCTCGTTGCGATCCTGTGGCAGTACTACTGGCCGGTGACGCTGCCGATCCTGTACGCCTACTTCCTCGTCGTCGTGTTCAGCATGAAGGTCGTCTACCGGCGGTTGGGCCTCGGGGTCAGCCGGCGAATCGCACCGATTCGATTGGTCCGGAGAATGCCGTCCGCGCGAAGTTGGCGGGCCGCCAGCGGCCGGCGTTGATCAGAGCATCGGATACATCAGGTCGAGCAGCCAACTCTCTTTTTCGAGCGTCGTCTCCGGACCGTGTCCGGGGTACACGTGGGTGCGATCCGGCAGCTCGCGAACGCGTCGGAGGCTGAACACCATCTTCGCGGGGCTGCCGCCGAACGTGTCCGTGCGGCCGTGCGAGCCCGCGTACAGCGTGTCCCCGGTGAACAGCGCGTCCTCCGTGGGGATGTGGAAGCACGCGCTTCCCTCCGTGTGGCCAGGCGTGTGCATCGTCCGGAAGACAAGGTCGCCGACGCGGATCTCCGAGCCTTCCTTCAGGAGGAGGTCCGGCTTCACCGGCGGGGGCGGCGCAGGAAGATACCACCGGGTCTCCCGCGCGTTCTTCTCCAACCGCGGGGCGTCGATCTCGAAGATCGCGATCTTTGCGCCGGTCGCCTTGCGGATCGAATCATCGTCGGCCGTGGGATCGGGATGGCCGTGGGTGTTGAGGATGAACAGGACCTTCGCCCCGTGTTTCTCCGCCAACCCGAGGAGCTCCTCCCCCGCGAGGGCCGGATCGACGATCGCGGCCTGATGGCTCTTCTCGTCCACGACGAGGTACGCGTTATTGTCCAACGGAGGAGCCACGACCTTCTCGATGAGCACGGACGGCTCGGCAAGGGCGTGACTTGCATAAATCTACCGGGGCCGGACGCATCCTTAAGACGATGCCGGGCATCGAGGACATCGGATGACGGTCGGCGGCCTCAACTTCAGTTGCCCGAGGTGCAACAATCCCCTGTTCTTCACGTTCAAGCTCGCGGACGAAGGCGACCAGACGACACGAGAGGTCCACTGCCCCGGATGCCGCACGACGTGGGTCGTCGGACTCGACATCCATCCGAAGTGACGAAGGCTTATCGTCTTCGGTGGGTTCACAGGCCTCGTGCGGCTGCCTCTGTTCCCGCTGCACACGGTCTTGTTCCCGGAAGCGACCCTGGCGCTGCAGATTTTCGAGCCGCGATACCGCGAGATGATCGGCCGCTGCCTGGCCCACGACGAACCGTTCGGCGTCGTCCTGATCCTCGACGGCGAGGAAGTCGGCGGCCCCGCCGTCCCGCGCAAGGTCGGAACGGAGGCTTCGATCATCGCGTCGGAGCGATCCAAGGATGGACAATACGACATCGTGGTGGAGGGCCGACGGCGCTTCCGGATTCTCAGCCTCGACCGATCCCGGTCTTACCTGCGAGCCGACGTGGAGTTCCTCGAAGATCCCCCCGGCCCGGACGCGGCCTCCATGGCGGAGGCCGTCGCCCGCCTCGTCGCAGGCGTCGTGCAAGCGCTCGAGGCCCGCGGCCATGTTATCATTGACGAGACATGGAACCAGTTGGACCCGCGATCCCT
>Ga0209806_1000055_pt1 | contig 58489 bp, 62 predicted proteins | sample GraSoiAngelo_152_FD_186166 | JGI IMG/M metagenome (GOLD analysis project Ga0209806, IMG submission 186166) | Grasslands soil microbial communities from the Angelo Coastal Reserve, California, USA - 14_1009_12_30cm (SPAdes) (version 2) | ecosystem: Environmental > Terrestrial > Soil > Grasslands ... | reverse complement strand
GACCGCGGATTCAACCGAAGCTCTTCGAGCATGAGCTCCGCCTCCTTGGTGCCTGTGGAAAAGAGCGGACCGGATTTCCACAGGCTGGCGGCGCCGACCCGTCCGAAATCCCCTATCCGGTCGTTCCCGAAATATGGAAGTGGAGCTGTATGACTAAGTGTTGCTTAGCATGTAACGATTAGTGGAACCGATTGGTGCATTTCGTACTGGGTCGTGGATTCGACGCATTGGCCCGCCTGCTTCCGGGCGGGGAATATAACACCGGGCTGTGGATACCGCAAGGCCGTTGTGCAAACGATGAAGTGATAGGGCCGGTATCACAAGGCGTGCGGCTGGCCTCCGCTACACTGGCTCGATCAAACGAACCTATCAACCCAAGAAAAGATACCGTCGGCGCGTGCATGGCTTCCTGCGCCGGATGAGCACTCGTGGCGGGGCTCGCGTGGTCCGCAACCGCCGTCGCAAGGGCCGAGAGCGGCTGGCCGCCTAGGCCGGCCGGTCGTCCCTGTGGAAAGCCTTCGGCGGCTTCGCCGCCGATCTGATTTTCAGTCGGCGATCAGGGGCAGGCGCTTTCATTCCGGCCACGCGCTCGTCGGCTTCGCCGTGCCGAGCGAGGCCGCGGAGAGCCGGATCGGTGTCACGGTGAGCCGCAAGATCCGCAGTGCGGTGGAACGCAACCGGGCGCGCCGCCGGCTGCGCGAGGTCGCACGGCTTCATCTGCTGGGACCTGGTTCGCCTCTGAGCCAGGTGGGAATACGATATGACGTGGTCCTGATCGCCCGCCCGGCGGCGCTCGAGGTGTCGTTCGCCGACCTGAAGGCGGAGGCTTCGCTGGCTGCGCTCAGGCTTTCCAAGACCAAGCCATGACGAAGCTCTTTTTGCTGTTGATCCGCGGTTATCAGATGTCCCTTTCCAGGATCCTGCCCCCGTCCTGCCGCTACTACCCGTCGTGCTCGCACTACACGTACGAGGCGATCGATCGGTACGGCTGGCTGAAGGGCGGCTGGATGGGGGCCGCTCGCATCGCTCGCTGCCACCCCTTTGCCCGGGGCGGCTACGACCCGGTGCCCTGACAGGAGTCAAAGCCATCTTTCTCAGCTCGCCCTTCGACCTCCTGAAGCCGATCCACGACGCGTGGTGGGCCATCTTCGGCCTGACGCTGCAGACCGCGCTGTCGTTCATCTACAGCCACCTGTCGGGCGTCAGCATCATCGCGACGATCGGCGCTTACGGGGTCGCGATCATCGTTCTCACCATCGTCATCCGCCTGCTCCTGGCTCCGCTGCAGCAGTTCCAGCTGGTCATGCAGCGCAGGGCGATGGTGGAGCAGCGCAAGCTCGCGCCTCAGCTGGCCGAGCTGACCAAGAAGTACAAGAAAGATCCGCAGCGAATGAACACCGAGCGGATGAAGCTTTACCAGGAGCACGGGGTCAACCCGCTTGGTCAGTTCGTGGGCTGCCTGCCGATGGTGGTGCAGATGCCGGTCCTGATCGCGCTCTACTACGTGTTCACCGGTTTCGCGCGCAGCCACGACGTGATCGCCCACTTCCTTTTCATCCCGAACCTCAACGACAACCCCAACCATCACCTGCTGATCGCGGGGCTTCCTTACCTTCCGGCTCCCGCCTACCTCGTATTTCCCCTGCTGGCCGCGATCACGACTTTCGTCCAGTCGAAGATGCTGCAGATGCCCCCATCAGCCACCCCGACAGAGCAGGAGCAGCAGCAACAGCAGATGCAGCGAACGATGGTGCTGATCTCACCGCTGATGATCGGCTGGTTCGCGCTCAACGTCCCCGCCGGCCTTGGCCTTTACTGGTTTGTCGGGAACTGCGTAAGTATCATTCAGCAGAGCTTCGTGGTCGGGTGGGGCCAGCTCTGGCCGTCGCGGGCCAAACCTGTTCCGGGAGCAGCTCCGTTGCTGCCCAACAAGGGTCCCACCGCAATTCAAAAGTCACCCGCTCAAAAGAACGGACCGGCCCCGAGCGGGACCAACTTGAACAAATCGAAAAAGCCCAAGAACCGGGCTTCCAAACAAGGCAAGGAGGGTGAACGCACGTGAAGTCCGCTGAAGGCCGCGGCAGAACACTGGACGAGGCGGTCGACGCCGCGCTGATCGAGCTCCAGGAGAGCCGCCGCCACGTCGACGTGAAGATCCTCAGCGAGACACCCGAGGAAACGGTGGTGGAGGTCACGGTGATCGACCAGACCGCGCCTTCGATGGGTGTCGCGCCCGCGCCGGCCAACGGCAAGGCGGAGCTCGCAAAAAACCTGGTCGAAGGCTTGCTCAAGCACATGGGCGTTCGTGCGCAGGTCAGCGTGCGGGCGGGCGCCGACCCGATCACGCTCGACATCAGCGGCCGCGATCTCGGCGGTCTGATCGGCTGGAGAGGTGAGACCCTTCGCGCGCTGCAGTCGGTGACGAATGTCATGGTCGGAAAGCACCTCGCCGAGGGCGAGCGCGTGATCGTCGACGTCGAGCGCTATCGGCAGCGGCGGGAGCACACGGTGCGCGAGATCGCGATGCGGGCTGCGCGCCAGGTCAAGATGACCGGCGATGCGATCACGCTTGACGCGATGCAGCCCTTCGAACGGCGGGCCATCCATCTCGCCCTCGAGGGTGACCCGGACGTGACGAGCTCCAGCATTGGCGAGGAGCCGGAACGGCGGGTCGTCGTCGGCCCGCGCAAGTCAGGTGGAGAGTAACGGGGGTTCGACTTCCCGCCGGGCCGCCGCGGAGCGGATCCGCAGGGCGATCGCATTGATCAATGCGGTCGCTGACGAGGCCGGTGACGAGGAGATAACGCCGACCGAGATCGCGGAGGCGATTCGCGACTGCCTCGAGCTGAGCGAGGTCGACCGCGCGCCCAACGTGCGGCGGTACCTGGGCGAGGCGCTGGACGCAGTCTCCGACGGCATGCCGGCAGACTTCGTGGCCATGACCCTGTACGCGGCCCTCGGTGCCCTGCGGGAGGGCGCTTAATCCAAGGGTCTCCGGCCCGGTCGTTCCTATACTGACCAGTCCATGCCATCCCCTCATCGAGTCCATCAGCTGACCGGGGGAGCACGGATGGTGATCGAGCACATGCCAGAGCGTCATTCCGCGAGCGTCGTCCTGATGTTTGCCGGAGGCTCGAGGCTCGAAGACGAGCGCCTGGCCGGCGTGTCGCACTTCATCGAGCACCTTTACTTCAAGGGGACGGAGCGGCGGCCTTCTTCGAAGGAGATCGCCGACGCGATCGAAGGTGTCGGCGGCTTCATCAACGCATCCACCGACAAGGAGCTGACCGCCTACTGGGCGCGCGTCCCGTCCGAGCACATGGACCTCGGGCTGGACGTCTTGTTCGACATCGTCGCGAACTCCCGGCTCGACCCCGCGGACGTCGAGCGCGAACGCATGGTGATCCTCGAAGAGCTGCGGATGTACCAGGACCAGCCGCAGGATTACGTGCAAAACCTGTTCGAAGAGCTGATCTGGCCGGACCATCCGCTGGGCCGTGACATCGCCGGCACAGAGGAATCGGTTTCGCGGTTGAACCGCGAAGACATCCTCGAGTACGCGGACGCGCACTACAGGCTGCCCAATCTGGTCATCGGAGCGGCGGGATCGCTGGACGAGGAACGGACGGTCGTCGAGGTGAGGCAAAGTCTCTCGCTGAGGTCCGGCCTCAATGGCACAACGCCTGCCCTGTCGCCAGCCCAGCTGACCAGTCCGCGCGTGCTCGTTCGACGGCGCGATACGGAGCAGGCGCACATCTGCCTCGGCGCGCGCGCGCTCAGCTACATGCACCCGGACCGCCACGCGCTCGACCTTCTCAACACCGTGCTTGGTGAAGGCATGAGCTCCCGGCTCTTCTTGAACATTCGCGAACGTCTTGGTCTTGCCTACGACGTGCACAGCTTCACGCAGAAGCACCGCGACACCGGATACGTCGGTGTGTACATCGGGGTCGATCCGAAAAAGGCGGTGGATGCGGTGAACGCGGTGATGGGAGAGCTGCGGAGCCTCAGGGAAAGCGAGATCGCGCCCGAGGAGCTGGCGCGGGCCAAGGAGTTCACCAAGGGACGCCTGCGGCTCGAGCTCGAGACGACCAACGGCGTGGCCTTCTGGCTCACCTATCAAGAGCTGCTCCTTGGCGGGATCAAGACGATCGACGAGGAGCTCGCGCTGGTCGAAGCCGTGACAAGCGCCGACGTCAAGAGAGTCGCGGACGACGTGCTGAGCGCACCGCTTCAGATGGCTGTGATCGGTCCGTTCGCACGCGACAGCGCCTTTCGGCTCGCGATCGGGGCCTGATCCGCTAGTTCCCTGCGGGTGCCGTCCTTGTCGGGAGCACGCCCACGGATGTGGAACCTGTCTCCAGCATCGGCATCTCTGCGTAGATGTTGCCGAAATGATCGAGCGGCCAGATCCGGAACCATGCCTTGCCATCGATGCGGTCGCGGCTGATCGGACCGAAGAAACGTGAATCCTGCGAGCGATTGCGATTGTCGCCCATGACGAAGTAATCGTTCGGAGGGATCACTTCGCCGTCTGTTCCGTTGGTCGGGTAGTTGTTGTCTGTGACCCACGCCTCGGGCAGGTAAGGCTCATCGAGCCGGTGGCCGTTGATGTAGATGACCCCGCTGCGGATCAGAAGCTTCTCGCCCGGCAAAGCGATGACGCGTTTGATGAAATCCGTCGAGTTGCTCGCTGGGGGCCGCAGGATGATGATGTCACCGCGCTGCGGCGCATGCAGCCGGTAGTCGATCTTGTTCGCAATCAGGTAGTCGTTGTTATCGAGCGTCGCCCACATCGAAAGGCCTTCGACATGCACTGCTTGAACGGCAAAGCTGATGCCGACATAGAGGATGACCGCTAGCACGATTACTTCAGCGAGCTCGCGCAGCAGCGACGACACAGCGGAACCTTCGCTCGAGGCGGCGCCAGCCGCTGGTTGGTGTTGGGCCGCCATGCGTCTCAGGAAACGAGCTTAGCGCAGACCCGTTCGAGCTCTTCGCGACTCGAATAGCGCAGCTCGATCGTGCCGCGATTGAGACTGCCGCCGATCTTGATCGGCAGACCGAGACTCGATTCGACGTCGGCCGCGATGGCGCGCAGTTCGGATGATGAGTCGGCGTGACGGCGGCGGCGGGGACGGTACGCCCTGACCCAGTTCTCGGTCTGCCGCACCGACAGATGCCGCGCGACCACGACTTTCAAGCCGTGCTCCTGCGCGGGCTGGCTTTCGAGCGCAATGAGGGCACGTGCGTGTCCCGCTGTGATGACACCTGATGCGACCGCCGACTGCACCGCCGGGCATCCCCCGAGCAGACGGAGCGATTGGGTTACCGAAACACGATGCTTGCCTATGCGCTGCGCGACGTCCTCGTGAGTGATACCAAACTCCTCGATGAGCCGGCGCAGGCCGCGAGCTTCTTCGATGGGGTCGAGGTCGGTGCGCTGCAGGTTCTCGATCAGGCCCAGGACGAGCTGCTGGTCGTTCCCTGTTTCAGTGCGTACCACCGCCGGCACGGTCTCGAGGCCGGCAAGCCGCGCCGCCCGCCAGCGTCGCTCTCCCGCGATCAGCTCGTAGCCGTCGGCGAGTCGCCTCACGAGCAACGCTTGCAGGACGCCGTGGAGCCGGATTGACTCCGCCAGCTCGCCGAGTGGCTCCGCGTCGAATCGCGAGCGGACCTGCTGGCGGGAAGGGCGGATCTGATCGACGGCGATCATCTGCGGCACGAGCGCTTCGCCTTCGCTCGACATCGGGATCAGGGCATCGAGTCCGCGTCCAAGTCCGCGCGGTCTTGACTGGCTCATCGTTCAAGCAGCTCCTTTGCGAGCGCGCGGTATGCGGCCGCGCCTCGGCATGTGGGGTCATATTCGATCACGGACTTGCCGTGGCTGGGGGCTTCACTCAGTCGTACGTTGCGCGGGATCAGGGTCTCGAGCACGTGGTGAGGATGCGAGCGGCGGACCGCTTGCAGCACGTCCCAAGCGAGGGTTGTCCGCGCGTCGAATTGCGTCATCAAGATGCCGGCGATCGCCAGCTTCGGATTGAGGCGAGACCGGACCAGCTGGTGCGTGTACATGAGGTGGCGCAGCCCTTCGAGCGCGAAATACTCGCATTGAGTCGGAATCAGCATGCTCGTGGCCGCGACGAGGGCGTTGAGAGTGAGGAGGCCGAGCGAGGGCGGACAGTCGATGATCACGATCTCGACCCCGGGTGGGATGGAGGCGAGGGCCTTACGGAGCAGCTGCTCCCGGTCTGCCATCGTCGCCAGCTCGATCTCGGCGCCGGCGAGGTCGATGTTCGCCGGGATAAGCGTCACGCCGGTCACCCCCAAAGGCTGGGCGACCTCTTCTATCGTCGCCTCGCCGATGAGCAGCTCGTAGACGTTCAGCCTCACCCGGGCCGGGTCGAGGCCGAGGCCTGACGTGGAGTTGGCCTGGGGGTCCAGGTCGACGAGCAAGGTGGGATGCCCGACCTCGGCGAACGCGGCGGCCAGGTTGATCGCCGTGGTCGTCTTGCCCACGCCGCCCTTTTGATTCACCACCGCCACTACCGGTGGAGATTGGGTGGCCAATATGTTGGGCCTGGCCTGGCTTGCTGATCCTACATCTGGGGCCATCATGCGAAATTCTATGTCCGAGTCGACCGGATGGCCAGCCATCCTGTTAAGGACTCCCGGCCGCCGCCGCGCGGCGCCGGCTGGTCCACAGACCATAGGTGGCGGCTGCGATCAGCGCCAGCTCGGCGGCCGCCGCGCCATACAGGAGCAAGCCCCCAAGACCGATGCCAGCCAACAAGTTGTAGCCGGCATGGCACGCACACGAAGCGGTGGTGTTCGTGTACTTGCGGATGAGGCCAAGCCCGATCGCCGATATGAACACGGCGAGCGTCTGGAACGAGAGCGCGTACTGGATATGGATCGAAGTGAACAGGAGCGCGGTTACAGCAAGGCCGAACCGCGGTTGGAGGGCTCCCCGGAAGAGCACCTCCTCACAGATCCCCGGCAGAAAGGCAAGCGCGATGATTCCGGGGCCACCCAGCTGGCCGTACAGGTGCTGGGTCGTGACGTCGACGCGCTGAGCGACTCCCGGCGTCAGGTCCTGGCCGAGCCACGCCATCGCGAATGCCACCACGACAAGGATTCCTACGGCCGCGAATGCGAGCGCGATGTGCCACCAGGCGGGGCGCACCAGGCCGAGGCGTACGGCAGTCTGAGCGACATTGCGGCGCATGAAGAGTCCGACCCCCGCGAGGCCGAACATCAAAAGCGGAATCTCGTTGGACACGATGTCTGCAACCGTGACCGAGGGCTGAGCCTGCATCGAGACGAGCACGTCGGTGAAGACTGTTTGGACGGCCGAAAAACCGAACCAGATGAGCGCAAGCACAAAGGCATAGGCGTGGACCGGGTTGTCCGGATCGAAGGGTAGGAAACTCGCGACCGCTCGCCGGATGGGCCTGAAGGCGAATCCCGCAGCGGCAATCCCGAAGACGATGATGCCGGCGTCGAACCCGAACCTCGCCCCCAGGCTGAGGTCCCTCGAGACGAGGGGCGCCAGGCCGGTGATGTCCACCGCCCCGTAGAGGCAAAAGGCACCGGCGGCCGATCCGCACAGGGCCGCCGTCGCAACGCCCGCCCACGGCTTTCCGACGGCCAGGTTGGCCGTGACGATCAGGGGCAGCAGGGTCAGGAGGAGTGCGGCGTTGACCCAGTCGAGGACGAGGGTTCCGCTCAGTCGGTCGTCGAGCCTTTCTGGGGACGGGGGGCCGATGGTGAGCCGTCGGCGCTTCGGCCGAGGTCGATCAGGGGCCGGATCAGCTCGATGGGCAAGGGCAGGATGATCGTCGTGTTCTTCTCGGCGCCGATCTCCACCATGGTCTGAAGAAACCTGAGCTGCAGCGCGCCTTGCTGGGAGGAGATCACCTGCGCCGCGTTGGCAAGGGTCTGCGAGGCCTGAAACTCGCCGTCCGCGTTGATGATCTTCGCGCGCTTCTCGCGCTCAGCCTCGGCTTGTTTGGCCATCGCCCGCTGCATGGTGCTGGGAAGCTCGACATCCTTGATCTCGACAGTCGACACCTTGATGCCCCAGGGCTCGGTTTGCTCGTCGATGATCTTCTGCAGGTTCTGGTTGATCCTGTCCCGCTCGGCAAGGAGCTCATCGAGCGTCGACTGACCCAGCACGGCGCGCAGAGTGGTCTGCGCGATCTGCGAAGACGCGTTGATGTAGTTCAGGACCTGGACCACGGCCTTGCGCGCGTCGACGACCTGGAAGTAGATGACGGCGTTGACCTTGGCGGTGACGTTGTCTTTGCTGATGATCTCTTGCGGTGGCACCTCGAGCGTGATCACCCGCAGGTCGATCTTGACCAGGCGGTCGACCCCAAACGGGATGATGAAGAACAGTCCGGGCCCCTTCAGCGCGATCAGGCGGCCGAGGCGGAAAACGACGCCGCGCTCGTACTCCGCGGCGATCCGAAGGCTCGAGAAGAGGGCGATGAGGGCGACGAAGACGATCACTGCGATGACCACGAGCAGTCCGACGTCCACTATTTCTTCTCCTTGACCTGTCCGTTCTCGGGGGCGACCTTCAGCTGGAGACCCTGACGACCGACCACGCGCACCGACGATCCGGCAGCGATCGGCGCGACCGCGCTGGCCTTCCACAGCGCGCCCCGGACAAAGACTAGACCCTCGGGAGAAAGCTCCTCGCGCGCCTCGCCGACAGCTCCGACGATGCTCTCCGGCCCGGCGAATGCGGGTTGGCGCCTGGCCGCCCACACCTTGCGAATGAAGAAGGTGAAGAACCCGAGCGTGAGAAGTGCTGTCACGACCGACACAACTGGGTTGACCCCCAGGCCGACCGGTCCGGTGTTGATGAGAAAGGCCATACCGAGCACGAGTGCTATCGCGCCCCCCACGCTGAGGAACCCGTGCGTCGGGGCCTTGATGTCGGCGATGAACAGCAAGAGCGCGAGCAGCATCAACAGGCCTCCGGCGATGTTCACCGGAAGGTTCGCCAGTGACACGACCGCGAGCACCGCGGCGATGCCCCCGACGACGCCGGGCAGGATCAGGCCCGGGTTGGACAGCTCGGTGATGATCCCGTAACCGGCGACGAGGATGAGTAGGGCCGCGATGGTGGGGTCGATGAGCGCGTTCAGGAAAACCTGCCAGAACGGCATCGGAAAGTCGTCAATCAAAGCGCCCGCGGAATGGATCACGAGGCTCCCGTTGGTCCGTGGAACCTGGCGGCCGTCGACCTGGTTGAGCACGGAGGCGATGTCCGGCGCCTCGAGATCGGCGACGTGCAGCCTGACCGCGTCCTCCGCGTTGATGTTGACGCTGTTGCGCACGGCCTGCTCGGCCCAGTCGGCGTTGCGCCCGTGTATGGATGCGAGGTTGCGCACGCGCGTGACGGCGTCATTGAGGACCTTGGCCCCGAGGTCACCGGTGAGATCGGCGCCGGTCGCGTCGATCGGGTGCGCCGAGCCGATGTTGGTCCCAGGCGCCATGGCGACGACGTCGGCGGCCTCGGCGACGAAGAGCCCGGCCGAGGCGGCGCGGGCGCCGCTCGGATAGACGTAGGCGATCACCGGGACGCTCGAGTTGAGCAGGTCGGTGACGATCTGGTCCATGGAGGTGGAGATGCCGCCAGGCGTGTTGATCACCACCAGGAGTCCGTCCGCGTGGTCCGCCTCGGCGCGATTGACCGAGGTTTCGATGTAGGCGGCCATGATGTTGTTGATGTCCCCGTTGAGGTCCACCTGTTCCACGTGCGGGGAGGATGCGGCCGCGTTGGCCGGCAAGAGCACGGCGGCGACCGCGAACATGAGCCACCCAAACCGGAAGGCGCGGATCCAGGATCGTCGGTCCCACGCGCGCATGTGCCGAGTATGCCCCTCCAGACCTTGTAAAACGTGGAACATCGGGGCCCGGGCGGTCGATTTGGCGCCGCGTAGAATCGAGCGCCATGGGTGCGCAACGAGTCGAGCCGAGCGGCGACGACGACGTCATGGACGACCTTCGCCGTCAGGCCAGGGTCGCGCCGCGCATCGGATCCGCCGAGCAGCACGACCTTCTCGAGAGATCGGCCGCCGGCGACCGCTCCGGACAGGAACGCCTGGTCGCCGCCCACCTCGGGATGCTGATCCGGCTCGCCGAAGCTCGGGTGAAGAAAGGCCTTTCACTGCCCGACCTGGTCCAGGAGGGATCGCTCGGCCTGGTCGAGGCGGTCCGCACGTTCACGGTTAGCGGCCAATCCGACTTCCTCGCGTTTGCCGAGCAAAGGATCGGCGAGAAGATGGACGCCGCGATCGCCGCGGAGGCGGCCGCGGTCCGCGACGCGGAGCTCCTGGTCAACGCGGCCGGTGACTACGAGAGGGCGGAGCTCGCCGTCGCACGCGAGCTGCATCGAAGACCGACATCCAGCGACATCGCGGAAAAGCTGGAGTGGACGGTCGAGCGGACGGAATACGTGGCGGGTGTTGTGGCCGAGGCTCGCCGCCGCCACGACGAAGAGCTGCTCGCGTTCATCGACCCCGACTCCATCGAAATCGACGACGACACCGTGGACGGCGAGTAGCGCCCTGAAACGCACGCCGCTCTACGAACGCCACGTCGCGCTCGGTGCGCGCATGGTGGATTTCGGCGGCTGGGAGATGCCGCAGCAGTACAGCTCGATCCGCGACGAGCACATTGCGGTGCGCCGGGTCGCAGGCCTCTTCGACGTCTCGCACATGGGTCGCTTCCGGATCGCGGGCAACTCGAGCTTCCAGTTTCTCCAGCACATCGTCACCAATGACCTGAAACCTCTGGCGGAGGGGCAGGCGCAGTACAACCTCCTATGCAACGATTCGGGCGGTATCGTCGACGACCTCGTCGTGTACCGAGGCAGCGAAGGGTTTTTCGTCGTCGTCAACGCCTCCAATCGCGAATCCGACCTCCGGTGGTTTCGGGAGCACGCGCCTCCCGACGTCGAGGTCGAGGACCGCACTTTCGAGCTCGGGTTGATCGCGTTCCAGGGGCCGCGCGCGCAGGAGCTGCTGCCATGCGAGGGGCTCGATGCGATCCCTTACTTTGGATTCGGGCACGGCGATGTGGCCGGGATCCACGCGCTCATCTCGCGCACCGGCTACACGGGCGAGGACGGGTTCGAGCTGTTCATCAGCAGCGAGAGGGTTGGCGAGGCATGGGACGCCATCCTGGGACATGGCAAATCTGCCGGCGTGCTTCCGGCCGGCCTGGGCGCTCGCGATGCAACCAGGCTCGAGGCGGCGTTGCGTTTGTGGGGCAACGACATGGACGAGACGGTCAATCCATACGAAGCGGGCTTGGGTTGGATCGTGAAGCTGGACAAGGGCGACTTTGTCGGCCGCGACGCCCTGCAGCGCGTCAAGGCCGCGGGTCCGCGGAGAAAGTTGATCGGGCTCAAGACCGAGCCGGGCAACATAGCGCGGCACGGCGCCGTCGTGAAGGCCCAGGGCAAACCCATCGGCGTGATCACGAGCGGCACTCATTCCTTCTTCCTCGGCTACCCGATCGCGCTCGCCATGGTGGAAGCCGCATCATTTCGTGTGGGAGACAGAGTCGACGTCGACGTCCGCGGCCGCGAGGCCCCGGCAGAGATCGTCAAGCTACCTTTCTATCGGGGCTCGGCGCGCTCGGCGGTATCGCCGGCGAGATCCTGAGCGCACGCATTCAACGAGGAGGAGGAGGGCGCATGGCCGACCGTCACTACACCAAGACGCACGAATGGGTCACGGTCGACGGCAAGCATGCGACTGTCGGCATCACCGACTTTGCCCAGGCTCAGCTCGGTGACGTCGTCTTCCTCGAGCTGCCGGCCGCGGGGCGCAAGCTCGCGGCGCGAGAGACCTTCGGGGTGATCGAGTCCGTCAAGGCGGCGAGCGACCTCTACGCGCCCGTGGCGGGGCGCATCACCGAGGTCAACGAGAAGCTCGCATCGAAACCCGAGCTGATCAACTCCGATCCCTACGGCGAGGGCTGGATCCTGAAGCTCGAGCTGGCGGGCGAGCTGCCGCCTGACCTGATCGACGAGAGCGACTACAAGAAAGTGACCGAGGCCGCCGCAAGCTAGGTGCCGTACCTCGTCCATTCGCCCGAAGACCGGGCGGCGATGCTGGAGGCGATCGGGGTCAGGTCGATGGACGACCTCCTGGTCGACATCCCACAGTCGCTTCGACTCGAGGGGCTACAGCTTCCAGATGGCCTGTCGGAGCTCGAGACGATGGCCCATGTCTCCGCCCTGGCCGGTCGAAACCGTGTCTACCCCGATCGCCTCACGTTCCGCGGCGGTGGCATCTACCGCCGCTTCATCCCCGCCGCCGTGTCGGCGGTCACCTCGAAACCGGAGTTCTATACCGCCTACACGCCTTACCAGGCGGAGGCGAGCCAGGGCACCCTGCAGTCCATCTTCGAATACCAGTCGCTGATCGCCGAGCTCACGGCGCTCGACGTGTCGAACGCCTCCCTCTACGACGGCGCCACTGCTGTCGCCGAAGCCGCGATGATGGCCCACGTCCACACCGGCCGCAACGAGGTCATCGTCTCCGGCTACGTCCACCCCGAGTATGTCCAGGTCCTGCGCGCTTTCGGTGACGGTCGCGGGATCAAGGTCCGCAAGGATGGGGAGCCGAACAAGAAGACAGCCGCGGTCATCTTTCAGCAACCGGATTTTCTCGGCCTGTTGGTCGATCCGCGCGCGCTCACCGCGGCCGCGCACGCTGCGGGCGCCCTTGCGATCGCCTGCGTCGACCCCATCAGCCTGGCCATCCTCGCCCCGCCGGGTGAGTACGGCGCGGATATCGCGGTCGGGGAAGGCCAGCAGCTCGGGCTTGCGCCCAGCTTCGGCGGACCCCACGTGGGTTTCATCGCATGCAAGAAGGAGCTCGTCCGCAAGCTCCCAGGGCGCCTGGTCGGCATCGCCCATGACGCCCAGGACCGGCGCGGCTTCGTCCTCGCCCTCGCGGCCCGGGAGCAGCACATCCGGCGCGAGAAGGCGACCTCCAACATCTGCACCAACCATTCGCTCTGCGCGCTCGCGGCCGCCGTGTACCTGACCTACATGGGTCCGTACGGCCTGCGCCAGGTGGCCGAGGTCTCCTTCAAACGGGCGCACAACCTCGCCGAGCGCCTCGCGGCCCTCCCGGGCTGGGAGCTTGCCTTCCCAGAGCGGCAGTTCTTCAACGAGTTCCCGATGCGCGTGCCGAAAGCGCCGGCGGTTCTGAGGAAGCTCTCCCGCAGAGGCATCCTCGGCGGACTGGAGGTCGGGCGATGGTTCCGCGAGCTGAAGGGCGTGGTCACCTTCACCTGCACCGAGGTCAACGACGCGCGCGCGCTGGACGAGCTCGTCGAGGCGCTGCGGTCGTGACAGAGGCGCTGAGCTTCGAGCTGAGCCGGCCCGCTGTCGATCCTCCGCGCCTGCCCGAGGCCGACGTCGCGGGACCCGGCCCGGCCGACGTCCTGCCCAGGGACGTGCTGCGCTCCAGACCGCCCAGCCTTCCTCGGCTGAGCGAGCCGGAGATCATGCGGCACTACAGCCGCATGGCGTCGCTCAACTACTCGATCAGCGAGAACTTTTATCCGCTCGGCAGCTGCACCATGAAGTACAACCCGGTGGTCAACGAGGCGGCGGCTGCGCTCCCGGGTTTCGCGGGGCTGCATCCCTACCAGGACGAGGATTCGGTCCAGGGAGCGCTCGAGCTGATGTGGCGGCTCGAGCAGGCGCTGTGCGCGGTGGTGGGCGTCGACCGGGTCACGCTGCAACCGGCCGCCGGGGCGCATGGGGAGTGGACGGCGCTCCGGATGATCGCCGCCTTCCACCATTCGCGGAAGGAAAACCGCACGGAAGTCCTCGTGCCGGACTCGGCGCATGGCACCAACCCGGCCAGCGCCGCTCTCAGCGGGTTTCATGTCGTGGAGGTGCGCTCAGGGCAAGACGGTCGGATCAGTCTTGCCGACCTGGAGTCCAAGCTCTCGCCTCGAACCGCAGCCCTGATGCTGACCAACCCCAACACCTTGGGCCTGTTCGAGCGCGAAATACTGGATATAGCCGAGATGGTTCACGCGACCGGCGCCATGCTCTACTACGACGGCGCCAATCTCAACGCCTTCATGGGCATCTGCCGGCCTGGCGACATGGGCTTCGACGCGGTGCATATGAACCTGCACAAGACGTTCACCACGCCCCATGGCGGCGGGGGCCCTGGGGCGGGTCCTGTGGGAGTGAAATCGGAGCTCGCGCCGTTCCTGCCGGCTCCCACGGTGGAACGCAGCAACGGCCACCTGGTGCTCGACCACAAGCGACCGCAGTCGATCGGGCGGGTGCGTAGCTTCTACGGCAACTTCGGCATGCTCGTGCGCGCATACACGTACATCCTCGCCATGGGTGGGGACGGGCTCAGCCAGGCCTCCCAGGACGCCGTCCTGTCGGCGAACTACCTCCGCAAGCTGGTCGAGAACGATCTCGAGATGCCGCACGAAGGGCCCTGCATGCATGAGTTCGTCGCCAGCGCCCACAACCTTCACGAGGAAGGCGTCCGCGCCCTCGACATCGCTAAGGCGCTCCTGGACCGAAGGTTCTACGCCCCCACGGTCTACTTTCCGCTCGTCGTCCCGGAGGCCATCATGGTCGAGCCGACGGAGACCGAGAGCAGAGCGACGCTGGACTCCTTCGCCCAGGCCATCAAGGAGATCGTCGCCCAGGCGAAAACCGACCCTCAGGGCCTCCGCGACCAGCCCAAGAACCTCCCCGTCGGGCGGCTCGACGAGGTGGCGGCGGCGCGCCGGATCAACGCCTATCTCCAGGGCCAGAGCGACGACCCCGTCCTGCGCTGGAAAGCGCCCGTCGAAGGGGCCCCAAAACACGCCTGTTAAGACCCCTTCACGGGCCTTTTTCGTATTCAAAATCCGGTAGAATTCAAGTCCTGAAGTTCTGCCCAGTTGACCCCCATGAGTTCTCCGCGCTGGGAGGGCCGACACAGCCGCCGGACGCGCTCGAGGCGCTGTCCTGATGGCGGTTAGAAAGCCGCTCCCGGAACGCGAGCGGCACGGGCCCAAACCCTTAGGCGCGGACGTGGCGTACACCGCCGAGCAGATCCAGGTCCTGGAGGGCCGGGAGCACGTTCGGCGGCGTCCGAGCATGTACATCGGCTCGACGAGCGCGACGGGCCTTCACCACCTGGTCTACGAGGTGGTCGACAACGCCGTAGACGAAGCCCTGGCGGGCTACGCGACCAAGATCATGGTCACCCTCTTTGTCGACGGCAGCGTCCAGGTGGAGGACGACGGCCGCGGCATCCCGGTCGACATCCACAAGAAGGAAGGCCTCTCCGCCCTCGAGCTGGTCCTGACCCGTCTGAACGCCGGCGGCAAGTTCGGCGGCGGCGGTTACAAGGTGTCTTCCGGCCTCCACGGCGTGGGCGTCTCGGCCGTCAACTTCCTCAGCGAGAAGCTCCAGGTCTGGGTCCATCTCGGCGGCAAGGTCCACCACATGGAGTTCGAGCGCGGCGTACCGAGGGGCTCGGTCAAGGTTGTCGGCAAGACCGACCACACCGGCACGATCGTCCGGTTCTGGCCCGACCCGCAGATCTTCCCGGACACCAAGTTCGACCGCGAGGTCATCCAGCACCGCCTCCGCGAGATGGCGTACCTCAACAAGCGCCTCGAGATCGCGCTGGCAGACGAGACCTTCGGCTACACGAGCACCTTCTACTTCGAGGGCGGCATCGTCTCCTTCGTCCGGGCGCTCAACCGAGACAAGACCGTCGTCAACGTTCCGCCGTTCTACGTCGACCGCGAGATCGAAGGGACGCAGGTCGAGATCGCGCTGCAGTACAACGAGACCTTCGTCGAGAACGTGATCGCGTTCGCCAATACGATCCACACGACCGAAGGCGGCACCCACTTGACCGGCTTTCGCGCCGCGCTGACGAACGTGCTCAACCGGTACGCGCGCAAGGCCGGGATCCTCAAGGAACAGGACCCGAATCTCAGCGGTGAGGACGTGCGCGAAGGGCTGACCGCGGTCATCAGCGTGAAGGTGCTCGAGCCGCAGTTCGAAGGTCAGACCAAGGCCAAGCTGGGCAACGCCGAGGTGCAGGGCCACGTATCGCTGGCGCTCACAGAGGGCATGACGCAGTACCTCGACGAAAACCCGTCCGAAGGCCGGCGCATCATCGAGAAATCACTGACCGCCGCTCGGGCGCGTGAGGCGGCGCGCAAGGCGCGGGACCTGGTCCAGCGCAAGAGCCTTCTCGAATCGAGCACGCTGCCGGGCAAGCTCGCCGACTGCTCGGAGCGTGACCCGGCGCTCTCCGAGCTGTACATCGTGGAGGGCGACTCCGCCGGTGGCACCGCGAAAGGTGGCCGCGACCGCCGCACGCAGGCGATCCTGCCGCTGCGCGGCAAGATCCTCAACGTCGAGAAGGCGCGCCTGGACAAGGTGCTCACCTCTGACGAGATCCGCAACCTCATCACGGCCATGGGCGCGGGCGTTGGCGACAACTTCAACATCGAGAAGATCCGCTACCACCGCATCGTGACGATGACCGATGCAGATGTCGACGGCAGTCACATCCGCACCCTTTTGCTCACGTTCTTCTTCCGGTATTTCCCCCAGGTGATCGACATGGGCTACCTCTACATGGCGCAGCCACCGCTCTTCAAAGTGTCGAAGGGCACGGGCAAGAACATGAAGGTCATGTGGTGCCAATCAGAGGCCGACCGCGACAAGGCGATGCGCCAGCTCGGCAAGGGCGCCGAGGCCGCGCGGATGAAGGGTCTGGGCGAGATGAACGCGGAGGAGCTCTGGGACACGACGATGAACCCCGCGACCCGTGTCCTGCTTCAGGTGACGGTCGACGACGTCGCAGCGGTCAACGACACGTTCGAAAAATTGATGGGTCCCGACGTCGAGCCGCGCAAAAAGTTCATCCAGGCGCACGCCAAGAGCGTCCGGAACCTAGACATCTAGGCGGTTCTCCAGATGCGAATCGCCGTCGACGCCATGGGCGGTGATCACGCGCCGGCTGAGATTGTGAAGGGGGCCGCGCAGGCCGCCCGGGAGTACGGCGTCGACATCTCACTCGTCGGATTGCCCCAGGTGGTGCAGCCTCTGCTCGACAGCCACCCGCGGCTGCAGATCGTCCCCTGCACGCAGGTGATCACCATGGACGAGCACCCGGCGCAGGCAGTCCGCTCGAAGCCCGACTCTTCGATGAACGTCTGCGCGCGAATGTGCAAAGAGGGGCGGGCGGACGGCTGGACGTCGGCCGGGAACTCCGGCGCCATCATGGCGGCCGCCCTTTTGATTCAAGGCCGCATTCGTGGCGTGGACCGGCCCGCGCTTGGCTCCATCGTGCCGACGCAGGATGGCTTCGCCTACTTCCTTGACGTCGGCGCCAACGTGGACTCGAAGCCCGAGTACATGACGCAGTTCGCAATGATGGGCGCGGTCTACGCTCGCGAGATGCTTGGTCGGGCGCAACCACGCGTCGGGCTGCTCAGCAACGGCGAGGAGGAAAGCAAAGGCGACGAGCGCGTTCGCGAGACGGCGCGACGCCTCAGGGGAACGCTGCCCGGGTTCGTGGGCAACGTGGAACCGAAGGACATCTACGGCGCGCGCGCAGACGTAGTGGTGGCGGACGGTTTCGTCGGGAATATTGCGATCAAGATGGCGGAAGCGACGGCCGAGTTCCTGTTCCGCACCCTGCAAGAGGAGATTCCTCGGACCATGACCGGCAAGCTGGGCGGCGTGCTGATCCGTCCTGGCGTGCGCCAGATCCGCGACCGGATGGACTGGCGGGAGTTTGGCGGCGCGCCGCTGCTCGGCATCGACGGCGTCGCGGTGGTCGCGCATGGGCGTTCCGACGCGCGGGCGATGAAGAACGCGATCCGTGTTGCGCGCGAGGCAGTTGAAAACCAGCTCGTCGGTAAGATTCGGGCCGAGGTGGGGAAGCCATGAATTCAGCAAGTCCCAACCTGGACCGGCTTGCCGGCAAAAACGGCCGCACGCGCGTGGTCGTGACGGGGATGGGGACGGTCAATCCCCTGGGCAAAGACCTCGAGGAGTACTGGCACGGGCTGATCGAAGGCCGGAGTGGCGCAAGCCCGATCGAGCGCTTTCGCACCGACAGGCTCGCCACGAAATTCGCGTGCCAGGTCAACAGCTTCGACCCCAAGGATTACCTCGAGCCCAAGGCAGCCAAGCGCATGGCTCGCTTCTCGCAGATGGCGGTCGCGGCATCCGGCATGGCGCTTGCCGACTCAGGTTTGGACCTCGCCCAGGAGGACAGCTTTCGTGTGGGTGTTGCGATGGGAACGGGCGTCGGCGCTTTCGACGACATGACCGAGGGCGCGGCCGCCTTCATCAACAAGGGCAGGCTCAACCCCCTTTACGCGCCCATGATCATTCCCAACATGGCGGGCGCGTCGGTTGCCATGCAGTTTCATCTGCGCGGCCCGAACACGACTGTCACAACGGCATGCGCCGCGTCCACACAAACCATCGGCGATGCGACGCGGATGATCCAGCGGGGCGACGTGGACGTCATGCTCGCGGGGGGCGCTGAAGCCTCGTTGTGCGAGGTGGGCCTCGCATCGTTCAACGCAATCCGAGCTCTCTCCACTCGCAACGACGCGCCCGAAAAAGCCAGCCGCCCTTTCGATCGTGACCGCGACGGGTTCGTGCCCGGCGAGGGCGCCGGCACCCTGATCCTCGAATCGCGCGAGCACGCGATCAATCGCGGTGCGCGCATCTACGGTGAGATCCTGGGCTACGCGACGACGAACGACGCGTACCACCAGGTTGCGCCGGATGAGACCGGCGAGGCGCCGGCCAAGGCTGTGACCCTGGCGCTGCGGGATGCCGGACTCGAACCGCAGGACATCGATTACGTCAACGCGCACGGAACTTCGACACAGCTCAACGACGCGGGTGAGACGAAGGCGCTGAAGCTTGCGCTGGGCGACCACGCATATAAGGTCGCGATAAGCAGCACCAAGTCCATGATCGGTCACCTGCTTGGCGCCGCCGGCGCGGTCGAGGCGATCGCAACGTTGCTCACGATCAACCGCGGCATCATCCACCCGACGATCAACTACGACAACCCCGACCCGGAGTGCGACCTCGACTACGTGCCCAACCAGGCGCGCCGCAAGGATGTGCGCAAAGCAATCTCGAACGGTTTCGGATTCGGCGGGCACAACGCGGTCGTAGTCCTGGCTCGATACGAGGAGTAAGCATTGGCAGACGACGCGCGCGGCACTGTTCTGACTCGCAACCTCCAGGAGGAGATGCAGACCTCCTACATGGAGTACGCGATGTCCGTCATCATCAGCCGGGCTCTGCCCGACGTGCGTGACGGGCTCAAGCCGGTGCAGCGCCGCATCCTCTACGCCATGCATAGAGCCGGCGCGACGAGCGGCACCAAGACCAAGAAGTGCGCCGCGTTCGTCGGTGACGTGATGAAGCTCTACCACCCCCACGGGGACAGCGCCATCTACGACGCATTGGTGCGCATGGCTCAGCCGTTCTCCTTGCGCTATCCGCTGATCGACGGCCAGGGAAACTTCGGCAGTGTTGACGGCGACCCACCCGCCGCGATGCGATACACGGAGGCCAGGCTCTCGGCGATCACCGGTGAGCTCATGGCGGACATCGAAAAGCAAACCGTCGACATGGTGGCCAGCTACGACGGCTCCGAAGAGGAGCCGTCGGTGCTGCCCGCTCGAATTCCGAACCTTCTCATCAACGGTGCCTCGGGCATCGCAGTCGGCATGACGACGAACATTCCGCCGCACAACCTGCGCGAGGTGGCTGGTGCCGTAAGGCATCTGGTCGACAATCCCGAAGCGACCGCCGAGGACCTGCTCACCTTCGTCACGGGACCAGACTTCCCGACGGGCGGGGTGATCATGGGCACCTCTGGCATCAAGGCCGCGTACTCGACCGGCCACGGCCGCATCATCGTCCGCGCGCGCCACTCGCTCGAGCAAGCGCCGAACGGGCGGGAGCGGATCATCGTTTACGAGCTGCCCTACGCGGTGAACAAGGCGGCGCTGGTGGCGAAGATCGCGGACCTCGTCTCGGAGCGCAAGCTCGAAGGCATCGCCGACCTGCGCGACGAATCCGACCGCAACGGCATGCGGATCGTGATCGAGCTCAAGCGAGAGGCGAAGGTTTTCACAGTCCTGAACAACCTGTACAAGCACACGACGTTGCAGTCGACCTTCGGTGTGATCATGCTCGCGATCGTCGACGGACGGCCGGTCGTGCTCAGCCTCAAGCAGGCGCTCCAGCTGTTCATCGACCACCGCCGCAACGTCATCCTCCGGCGCACTCGATTCGACCTCGAGAAGGCTCAGGAGCGCGCTCACATCCTCGAAGGCCTGAAGATCTGCCTCGACCACCTGGATGAGGTGATCAAGACGATCCGCGCCGCGTCAGACCAGGACGTCGCCGCAACCGAGCTCCAATCCAAGTTCGGGTTGAGCGAGCGTCAGTCCAAGGCGGTGCTCGCCCTCACCCTCGGCCGTCTGACCCGGCTGGAACGCGGCAAGATCGATGAGGAGTACGAGCAGGTCATCAAGACCATCGCCTACCTCGAGAGCGTCCTGGCCAGCGACCAGAAGGTGCGCCTCTTGATCAAAGATGAGATGGACGAGGTCGTCAAGAAGTACGGCGACGACCGCCGGACGGAGATCACGGACCTGGAGGCGACCGAGCTATCCGCTGAGGACCTGGTGCCCAAAGAGGACGTGGTCGTGACGCTCACGCATCGCGGGTACGTCAAGCGCCAGCCGCTGCGCGTGTTCCGAGCGCAAAAGCGGGGAGGCGTGGGGCTCAAGGGCGCAAAACCCACGGCGGGCACCGATGCGCCAAGCGGGACGCGTGAGGAGGATTATGCCCTGCACCTGCTGACGACTCACACGCACGCCTCGATGCTGTTCTTCACCCAGAGCGGCCGGGTCTTCCAGCTTCGCGTGCACGAGGTGCCGGAGCGCGAGCGTCAGGCCAAGGGCATGCCGATCAACAACCTCATCGACATCGGGTCCAACGAGCGGATCACGGCGGTTTTCGTGCGCCCCGAAACAGACAGCGAGGCGCACTACATGCTCATGGTCACGAAGAACGGATATATAAAGAAGACGGCGATGGCCGAGTACGCGAATGTCCGGCGCAACGGTCTGATCGCCATCAACCTGCAGGACGGCGATGAGCTGGACTGGGTCACGCCGACCACCGGGTCGGATGAGGTGATCATCGCGACCGAGCTCGGCAAGGCGATTCGGTTCGGCGAGACCGAAGTCCGGGCAATGGGCCGGGACACGCAGGGCGTCATCGGCATCAAGCTCGGCAAGGGCGACGCGGTCGCGGGGATGGCGACTGTGATCGAGGGTGGCGACCTGCTGGTCATCACCCAGCGTGGTTACGGCAAGCGCACTCCTCTGTCGGAGTATCCGATGCATCATCGCGCCGGCCAGGGAGTCTTCACGCTCAAGGTCACAGACCGCGTCGGCAAGCTCGTCGCGGTGCGGGTGGTGAGCGATCCGGAAGAGGAGGTGCTCGTGATCAGCGCGAGCGGCATGGTGCTGCGGACCCAGGTCGGGGCGATCTCTCAGATCGGGCGGCAGACGCAGGGCGTGATCGTGATGCGCCTCTCGCCGGACGACCAGGTGGTCGCGATCGCGCCGGTGGCCGGGATCGAGGAAGGCGACGCCAAAGAGTGACTGACCTGAGTTGGATCGGCGTCTGGCTCCTGATCGTTGGCGCCGTCGCGATCGTGCTCGAAGGCGCGGTCGCGGTGATGCTGACGGTGCGCATCGCCAGACGCGCGGAATTCCTCAATGCGAGGCTCAAGTCCGAGCAGGCCCAGCTCACGTCCGCAGTCGATCGATTGAACCAGGCATTGGCCGACACGCAGGTCTTGTGGCAGCCCTACCGCCGCCTCTTGCGATGGCTTGGCCATCCGCTCACCATCGCTCTCATGCAGTCGTTTGCACGGCGTCGGGCCGCGGCTCGTTGAGGGAGGGTTTCGCCCACCAGGCCGTCGAGGACGCGGTGGCGCGTGAACACGCCCGCATCGCGAGGGAGCTGCACGATGGCATCGCCACCGAGCTCGCCGGCGCGGTCTCGCTGTTCAAGCTCTATCTCGAACGACACAAGGGCCCGCCGGACGAGACTCTGAAAAACGTCTTCGACATCCTCGAGCGCTCGCTGAAACGGGTTCGTGAATCGCTCGCCGATTTACGACCGGGAGCGATTGGTCCGGATGGATTGGTCGGTGATCTCCGCCACCAGGCGGAGGAGTTCGCGCGCCTGTACAGCATCCGCGTCGAGCTGTCCAGCAATGGGAGCGAGGACATGATCACGGCGCAGCAGCGCGAGGTCGTGGCGCAGATCGTGCGTGAGGCGCTGGCCAACGTGCGCCGCCACTCGGGGTCGGCGATCTGTCGCGTGAAGATGGGTTTTGCGGCGCGACCGTTCTTGATTGAGGTGTCCGATGAGGGACGCGGATTCGCCGCCGGCGGCGCTGCAGGCTACGGCCTGATGGGGATGCGCGAGAGGGCTGCGGGCATCGGCGGCAGGCTTGAGGTCGTGAGCACCGAGGGCCGCGGCACCACCGTTTTCCTGTTCGGTCCGAACTAAGGAACTAGCTCCAGGTCACAGCCGGAAGGCTCTCCGCTTGATCTGGACGATCGGGAATTCGAGGTCGTTCGCGTTGACCGAGTGGAGCTTTCGCGTCACGTTGTCAACGAGCTGCCGCGCGTGCCGGTCATCGGTCTTCACCGCCCTGGCGATCTCCTGGGTCGAGAGGCCGTAGCTGAGGAGCTGCGCAACCTCGCCCTCGCTCTCGTTGAGGCGGCCCAACGGACCACGGAGAGCCGACACCAGCGGAGCGAGCGTGATGCCGAGGGTGTGCGCGTACGCGACGTCCTCCTCCGTATACCAATGGTCCTGGCGGCAGCCAACCACCAGAAGACCGATCGGCCTGTGGCCCATCTCGCCGACCGGGGCGTAAAGGATCGCCGGCCAATCGAGCTCCCAGTCATACCCATTCGAGGCCTCGGGCTTCTCGAACACCGAGTTGAGGACCAGGGGCCTTTTCTCAAAGAGGGCGCGCCGCGACAGAGGCATGAGTGGTCGGCCCTGCATGAACCGGCGCGACACCTCCGACGCGGCGATCGGCTGAAGCCAGCCGTTGCGGAGATACCCGAGGACCCAGCGATCGTGGCTCAAGGGATTCAGGGCCAACCCCAGCCGGCGCCTGGCTTGCTGAAGGTCTGGGAGCTGGCCCATGCACGGAGGTTATGGCCGAACCGTCCGCCTGACCTCACGGCCGGTTCAGCGTTTCCTCAAGAATCCTTGAACCTGTTACTTTGCGACGGGGATTGGAGGCGTGACCGCCAAGTTGCTGGTGGTTGACGACGAGCCGCGGACGGCGGAGCTCACCGCCGAGATCCTGCGGCGTGCGGGCTACTCCGTCGACGTGGCGGGCAGTGGCACCGAGGCGCTCGAACGCGTGCGCAACGGATCGCCAGACCTGATGCTGCTCGACTACGAGATGCCCGACATGGAAGCGCCCGAGGTGCTCGACTCGTTGCGATCGGGAACGGAGCGCATTCCGTTTCCGGTGATCATCCTGACCGGCGCGCGGCATTCTCCGGGAGACCAGGTCGTCGGATTCGAGCGCGGCGCTGCCGACTACATCGTCAAAGGGACTGACCGACAGGTGATGCTGGCGAGGGTCCGCGGTGCGCTGCGCGAGCGCGCGGCGCCGGCCGGGGCGGTGGTACGCGGCCGTTTGCACGTCGACGCCGCGAAGGGTGAGGCGCGCCTTGGCGATCGAGCGTTGAAGCTCGAACGCCGTCCGCTCTTGATGCTTCAGCTGCTCGCGAGCCACAGCCCCGAGGTGGTGCCCCGCTCCGAGATCCTGGACCGAGTGTGGGGCAGCACCTATTCGGGTTTTGAGCACAGCCTCGAGCAGGCGGTCCATCAGATTCGCCGTGAGCTCAGAGAACCGGGCTGGATCGAGACGGTCCGTGGGATCGGTTACAGGCTCGTCGTCCCAACATGAGCTCGGGGACTGAGCCCGGCCCCGAGCTGGCGGCGGCCCTGCACCGCCTGCGCTCGACCCTGGCCAGGATGCGGGCCGAGCTCGAGCTCGCCCAATCCGACCTTCAGGGGCCGCCGGTCGAGCGGGTCCTCGGCGACCTGGGCGAGGCGCTCGGGTACCTGGGCGAGGTCGAGTCGGCCGCGCTGGCGATCGTCCCGGTCCTCGTCCTGGACGACGACGAACGGCTGGGGGAGCTGACCGCCAGGGGGCTGCGGCGCCTGGGATACGAGGCGGAATCGGCGGGCAGACTGAGGGCCCTGCGGCCCCGTGAGGTGGTGGTCTTCGACCTGAGCCTTAGCGATTCACTCGACAGCGCCGGGCTGGCGGCCATCAGGGCGGCCCGGCCCATCGTTGTCACCGGGGCTACCGACCCCGGGTCGCGCGCCCTGGCGGACGAGCTGGACGCGAGCGATTACTTGGTGAAGCCGGTGGAGCTGGAAGGCCTGGCGGCTGCGATCAAGCGTCGCTCGTCAGCGAGGTGAGCCTAGGCTTGGCCGGAGTGGGCATCCTTGCCGCCGTGGTCGGAGTCGTGGTCATCATCGCGGTCATCCTTGGTGTCGTCTGGATCGTGCTGGACCGCCGCGAGAAGCGCGACTGACTACCGGCCGAGCTCGAGCACGATGTTGGAAATAGTTCACCAGCGCGACAGTGCCCGGATCTTCACTGAACCGCTGGCCGCTGACGAGCACCGTGAGCCATGCCCGGCCGGGTGTGCCGGCTCCTTCCTTAAGCGCGTTTGCGGCCCGTTTCCGATACCGGATTACCGCTTGGGCGCAAGCGCGGTCCCCTAAGTACGCGCGCTTGCTTGGATTTATACGGTGTTTTTGGCGCTACGAGGCGTTCTCAACACAGGGAGGAGGCTGACCCGCTCGGTCTCCTCCGCAATTAGATAGCCACCGCATCGTCGACCTGCCGATGCCAGTTGCCCCGGAATAGGTGATTGGCGGAAGGGCATGCGTGTGAAAGGAGTCCGACGATGAACGAAAGAAGGAGGACCGCCCGGCGGACAGGAACGGATCGTCGCAACACTGAGCGAAGGTCTCGTACCGTCCATCGTCGGCTCTCTTCGGCGCGCACCGGCCCGCACGCCACACCGGAGCGCAGGCGTTTGCTCCGCAGGCGCGCATACCGGCGCAGCCTGTTCAACCGTCGCGCTGCCCCACCGCAAGCGACACAACTGACGGAGCGCTCAGCAGCTCCGTAGCTCTCGAAAGCTGAGCCTCCTTCAAGCAGGCGAACGCAGTCAGCCACTGAACGGCGGAAGAACCACAGTGAATGCCGCGCCACAGTTGCTGCCGTTGTAAGTCAACTGGCCTCGGTGCTCACGGAGTCAGCCTCCTACATGAAGCAGCCGCTCGAGGAGCCACGCGATACCGACGGAAAGCAAGAGGCCCGCAAACAACAATATCGCGATCCCATTGACCTTCAGCGAGGCGATGTAGATCGTCCTGAACCACTTCGGATACCCGAGCCAGACGCGTACGATCCAGCGCCGCGCCTTGTCGACGTCGGTTGGTGGGCGAGTACCGCGGCGCTTTGCCTCTCCCATGGCTCCCTCAGCTTATGAGGTCGCATGTGCGCATCAACCGGTAAAAGGCGGAAGGGTGACAGTGAAGACCGCGCCACGGCTGCTTCCGTTGTAAGTCAACTGGCCTTGATGCTCACGGACGATCCCATACGACATGAACAGGCCAAGCCCTGTACCCGTCTCCTTGGTGGTGAAGTGCGGTTCGAAAAGATGGTGACGATTGTCGTCAGAGACCCCAGGTCCGTTGTCCGCAACGCTGAAGAAAAGCCACCCGTTGTTGCGCCGACCTGTTGTCAGCTCAACATGTCCATGCGCCGGCGCAGCGTCAATCGCGTTATTGATCAGGTTGGTGATGACCTCCCGGAGCAGCAGAGGATCCGCTCTTACTTTCACCGCCTCAGGCGATTCGCGTAGCCCGAGCTCCACCTCTTTCGATCGTGCCCTTGGTCGCGCCATGCCCAATGCCCGGCTCACTAGTTCATTGAGCTCTATTGGCTCGGCGGCGTAGCTGACGCGAGGGGTGGCGCCCTGGGAGAGAGTTCGCAGAACCGTCACCGCGTCGTTTGCGGCGGCCGTGGCCGTCTCGATGGCCTCGCGGTCGATCGGATCAAGTCGGCGCGGATCGATCTCTTTGAGATAGCCGATGGCTGTCGCCATGTGGTTTCGGAGGTTGTGAACGACGCCCTCGACGGCGCGGCTGTGGAAGAGATGCCGATCCGCATCGGAGAGTTCCGACTCGAGCACCCGCCGGACGCGTCTGCCGGCGATCGTGTCGGTCAGAGCGAGTGCTAGGACGAAGACAATCGTCGCCAGGAGATAGCCCAACAGCGATCCGTCGAGGACGTAGCTGGTGAGCAGTGCTGCAAGCGCGAAATATGCATAAGCCGCGTAAAACGGGGGAGTGAAGTTGTGCCTGACAATGCTCAAAATCGATTCCCCTGTGCGGAGAGAGAGCCCGAGGGCAATTAGGACCCAACCGGCGATGTTTACTGCGATCAAGACCAAGATGCGAGGTCCAAGTGTCAATGCACCGCTGACGCGGAAATTTGTCGCTATCAATGCACTGAGGCATTCGTAGGCCGCAGCCATCACGCTGTTTCCCAGCAGCGGCCAAAGACCACGACGGGCCATCGAGATGCCCAGCGAAAGCCCAACAAGGGTCGCATCGACAGGATTGAGTAGTATCGCCGCTGTTCCGAGAGCAATGCTCGCGAGGTTGAGACGGCCTCGCTCTATCCGAACATCGATGGAGCTCAAGACGATTACAGCCAGGACGAGATAGAGCACTTCAAAGAAGTTGTCCGACCGCGAAACGGCCTGTTGCCGCCAAACAAAGTTCGCGACGAGCGTTCCAATGGCAAAGACCCCCAGATAGAGATAGGAGAGCCCTCGTCGCAAGGCGGGCATGTTGTTAAGCTGCGCGGCATCACGAAGGTTGCGCCGGATCACAAGAGGTACCGCGTGCTTGTCGTGGACGACAGCATCGTGCCACGGACGGCAGCTCGCGCCATGCTGTCAGCAACCTCCGAGCTCAAGTTCGCAGGCGAAGCGTCGTCTGGCCCCGATGCTCTACTAGCTATGGACAGCTTGAAGCCTGACCTCGTGCTCATGGATGTGCACATGCCACTTATGGACGGACCGTCGACCGCAAAGGCACTCCTAGCCAAGTACCCAACCACCAAGATCGTCGCATGGACCGTATCCGAATCGAGCGACGACCTACTAAGGATGATGCGAGCAGGATGCTCTGGCTACGTCCTCAAAGACGTCGGTCCTAGCGAACTTCAGCGGGCGTTGCTGTCCGCTCTCCGAAGCGAGAGCCCAGTTCCGAGAAGAATGATTCCTGAGGTGTTGCGGAGGGTAGCGGAGTCGACCCCGCTTTCTGAAGGCAAGGTGAGCCTTACCTCGCGCGAGATGCAGGTCCTCCGGGGGGTGGCCAAGGGGCACACAACCAAGCACCTGGCCAAAGACCTCGGGCTTGCGGCGCCCTCGATCGAAACCCATCTTCAAAATATCTTCAAGAAGTTGGGCTCGAACAACCGAGGAGAGGCTGTCAGCACGGCTCTCAAGCTAGGACTTATTACGCTCGCCGACCTCTAGCCCATCAGTTTCCATGGCCTGATCGCCATGGATTTTCATTACCGCCAGCCATGGAAATTGACGATTCCCTCCCCAAGTCCGCGAGGCGAGACTTGGGCTCACGCTAATGACTTGGAAAACGTCGCCGCAAGCGAGTGGAATCTAAGGGGATAGGAGGGACCGAACATGGTTCGTATGTTCAAGCGACTGCTGCGCGGAGGGGGTCCTCGGCGGGTAGTCGGTAGCTGGATTCTATAGCCGAGCGCGTTCGACAGCACGGACTGGCCCGGCGCGAGCCGACGGCCTCAGTAAAGGCGGCTCAAGACAATTACTGAGGCCTAAAATTCGAGCGTCTTGCCACCTTTCCGAGCACTAAGCGGATCTGCGCGCCTCTACGCGCTGACGGTCATTGCGATCGGGGCAGTCATACTCCCGATTTCGTGGTTTTGGTTCAGCCCGCTGTCGCTGGGCGCCTTACCAACCCTCTTGTATCTGGCGGTGGGAACACAGATTGCCGCCCTTCGTCCGATTCCGTGGAAGACCGGTCATCAATCAGTCGTGGATCCGCTTCTGGTCGCCAGTGGCTTGTTTTCCCCTGGCCCTGGGGTGGGTTTGGTCGCTTGGCTGGCAACGTTCGATGGAAGAGTTCCTGGTCGAACGATTCCGTGGTGGGCGTTTCTCTTCAACCGCGCGGCATATGCAACGACCCATGTGCTGCCGTCGATGGCGGTTGCCTCCCTCGGCGTCGGTGCGTGGTGGTCTACGCCGGTACGAACCATCGCCTACATAGTTTCGGCCGTCGCTCTCAATTACCTCATAACGGCCCTAGCAATCGCGCTGGTAAGCCGCAGTTCCTTCTGGACCACTCTTCTAGACAACGTGGGTCTAGCAGCGATGATCCCAACGATTGCATTGAACTTCGCTGGAGGGATCCTCTACCTGTTGCTCTATGCGCAGCCCTATCCAGTCGGCTACGTGATCGCGCCTGGCCTCTTTGGTTTTGTTCTGGCTGTGCGGAGCACGATTGCGGACGTCCAGCGGCAGACAATACTGAAGGATCAAACGTTGGATCTCGCGGCTCAGGCCCTTGACGCCAGGGATCGATACACGGAATCGCATTCCATCAGAGTGTCCGAACTCGCTGGCGCATTGGGTGACCACCTGGAGCTTGGTGATAGGGAGTGCGAGCTCATACGAACGGCTGGTGCGCTCCATGATCTCGGCAAAATCGGCGTACGCGATGACATCTTGAACAAAGCTGGCCCGCTAAGCGAAGAAGAGTGGGAAATCATGAGGAGGCACCCGGACATCGGCGCCGACATGATCGCGCAGCACTCGGCCTTGGCCGAGGTCGCTCCAATAGTGCGTCACCACCACGAGCGGTGGGATGGAAGTGGTTATCCAGCGGGCTTGAAAGGGGACGTCATTCCGTTTGGGGCACGCATTTTGTCAGTCGCTGACTCCTTCGACACGATCACCGGAGCTCGCCTGTATCGCCCCTCCCTAATGACCCCGATCGAGGCAGTCGAAGACATCAGTAGACGGGCTAGCCATTGGTACGACCCGAATGTTGTGGACGCGCTGCGTGAGATCCACGGACTTAGGCCGCTGGAAGTTACAGATCGACCTGAGGTGCCGCGTCGGATAACAACTCTTCGTGTAATTCGCGCCAACCCAGGTTTCAGCAGCTTGCTTACCGCGATTGCGATCTCATCCTTAGGCGATCCGTTGACGCAAGTCGCCACATTGGTTTCGATCTATGCGGCTACGGCCGACCCGCGGTTCGTCGCTCTTGCTTTCATCACGCAAGCAATGGGAACAGTGCTTATGAGTACCGTTTTCGGCGGAGTCGCCGACAGATTTTCCCGGCGCGGGCTCGTGGTTGCACTGGAGTTATGCCGAGCGGCCATTCTAGTCGCGACACCCTTTGTCGTCGCCGGAGGTGTCATGGCGCACGTAAATCGCGCCACTCAGTGGTGGCTGTTGGTGCCGATTCTCTTTTGTTTGGCGGCGATCAATGCGATTGTGCAACCCGCCCGTCAAGCAGCTGTTCCTAATCTGGTGCCTCCAGGTCAGATCGGGAAGGCAAACGCAATCGTCGCCGCAACGACAATGCTGGCGGGGGCCGTGGGCTTCGGCGTCGCTGGGGGACTGTTGGCGATATTCCAGTCGCCATACATGCTGTTTATCGCTGACGCGGCAACCTTCGCGTTGGCGGCTGTAATTGTTGTTGGCATACCGAACCTCGGCGGCGGGATTGTGAAAACACCTGTTGCCGGAGCTCTCGTACGGAGTTGGTCGATAGTGGCTGCTCGACCACACTTGGTCATCGCGGGCTTAGCCTCCTTTCTTCTAGCGATTAGCTTTCCCGCGCTATTGGCCCTGGCCTATTCGATGACTAAGCAAGACGGTGGCCAAACCTATTCGATTCTCGAACTAGTTTTGTCAGTCGGTGTCTTCGTCGGTTCTGTCGCGGTGTCGCGTTACGCTGCCATCGGCAGCATGCGGACGGTGGGTGCCGGCCTGATGCTTACGGGCGCGTTCTCCGTCGCGATCGCCTTTGGGCCACCGGTTGCGTTCGTAGCGCTAGCGCTCTTCATCGCGTCCTTTGGAAACCCCATATACGCGGTTGCGAATCAGACTGCGCTGATCGAGGCAGCCGACCCGACAAATCGTGGCAGCGTCATGGCTAGTCGCTTCGGGATCGTGCAGACGGCCAGCATTCTCGGGACGGCGGTCGGCGGCTTAGTAACCTTGCAATTCACAGCCAGCGGTGCTTATGGAGTGCTTGGAGTCGGTCTTGTGATTCTGGCTTTGTATGCGATCGCTGCTGGGCGCAGCACTACGAACCCGCTCCACGGCGCCGCCTACGAAGAGGCGGCCCTCCAGCAGGCCAAGACCTAACCGGGCGCCGGTCACAGCGCTGGTCGTCATACTGCCCGTGATTGCGTAACGTGCGATCCAGCCCGCACTCGGGAAAGCCCCACGAGAGAGAACTCGAGAGCCCGGCCCCAGTTAGCGGGGTGACGGTATCGGCGTGGTCTCTCGATCCGAAACGGCGCCGTCGCTACCTGCAGATCGCATTTGGATTCGCGGCCCTGATCGTGGCCATCGTCGTGCTCTTCCTGCTTCGCGACTTCCTTGGCGCCTTCGTGCTTGGAGGGGCGATCGCCTTCTTGATCCAGCCCCCCGTGGCTCGGCTCCACGCATTTGGCATCCCGCGCGTGGTCGCGATCTTGCTTGTGTTCGTCGCGATCCTCGCGGTGCTTGCCGGTCTTGTGCTCTTGATCGTGCCTCTCGCCGTCAGCGAGGTCGGCCAGCTGCAGACCCAGGCGCCCAGCCTCGCAGCTGCGGCGCAGGGCCGTCTCAGCGGCTTGCAACCGATTCGTGTTTTCGGGATCGACATCGATCTCAAAGGCGTGACCGAGACGATCAACTCGCACTTGCGCGAGTACGTTCTTGGCCAATTTGGCAACGCCGTGTCCCTCGGCCTCACGGCACTGACAACCGTCCTTCAGCTTCTGCTGATGTTCGTCGTCGCCTTCCTGCTCGCGATCGAAGCGCCCGCGGTGCGACGCGATCTTCGCCGTTTCGTGCCCAACGACTACCGCACCGACTTCGACCAGATCTGGCGCCGGGTCCGCAAGATGCTCTACGCGTACGTGCGCGGGCAGCTGATCATCGCCGGCCTCATCGGCATCACATCTGGAATCGTCTGCGCGCTGTTGCGTCTGCCGGATCCAGTTGCCCTGGGCCTGATTGCGGGAGTCACCGCATTCATTCCCTATCTTGGCCCGTTCATCGGCGCCGTTCCCGCGATCCTCGTCGGCCTTTCTCAGAGCCCTGGTCAGGCGGTGCTGGTTGCGATCGCATACGTGGTCATTCCAAACATCTACCTCAACTTCGTCTATCCGAAGGTGATGGGAGATGCGGTTCGCCTGCCGCCGATTCTTGTCATCGTGGCCCTCATCGCCGGTTTCAGCTGGGGCGGAATCCTCGGCATGTTCGTTGCGGTTCCCATCGCCGCCACCTTGCGCATCCTGTTCGACCACATCTATCCGCGCCTCTACGAGAGGCCGGCTTGAGGATCGCGATTCTTTCCGATATTCACGCCAACTGGCAAGCGCTCGAGGCCGTCCTGCGCGACTGCCCACCGGTTGACGAGACCCTATGCCTGGGTGACGTAGTGGGCTACGGCGGCGATCCAAAGCGTTGCGTCGATGAGGTCATGAAGCGCAAATGGCTGACCCTCGTGGGCAACCACGATCGCGCCTGCACCGACCCGGAGATCCTGGAGTGGTTCAACGACGACGCGGCATCGGTTGTTCGTTGGACAATTGAAGTGATAGGAGAGGAGCGGCTGGAGTGGTTGCGAGGGTTGCCGGACAACCATACCGAGCACGACGTACTGCTCGTCCATGCCAGTCCCCGCGACCACATTTACGAGTACGTTCTGGACACGGCGGTTGCGCATGCCAACCTTGAGTTGTTGGACGGTGGGATCTGTTTTCATGGCCACACGCACGTGCCGGGAATCTTCGGCATGGCGAACGGAACGGTGACGCATGAATATCGCGTCGACAAGTTCCGGCTTGCCGGACCGGCGCTCGTGAATCCCGGCAGCGTGGGCCAGCCACGCGACGGCTTGCCGACCGCGAGTTACGGTGTATGGGACGTGGACGCTGCAACGTTCGAGTTCCGGCGCGTGCGCTACGACATCAAGGGCGCACAGCGCGCCATTCGAAAGGCCAAACTCCCGGAGCGCTTCGCCCTTCGCCTCGAAAGCGGTCGATGAATCCGCGCCTGGCCATGCGCCTGGTGCGGCTTGGCTATGCAGGAGCGGCCGGCGCCGGGATCGGCTCGTTCGCGTTCTGGACGGTCTACTGGTTCAGCTTCGTACGAGGTAGCCTGCGCGGTCCGGACTTCTTCAATTTCTATGCCGCGGCCAAGCTCTACGTCACGAATGGCGGCTCCGCCGTCTACGACCTGGCGATGCAGCGCCAGGTCGAACTGCAGATCACAGGCCAGGATCCATCTCGGTTCATTTTGCTGCCGTACTTCCATCCGCCCTACTACACGCTGCTCATCGCGCCGCTGGCGTATCTCGATTACCGCCATGCCTACTACGTGATGGCGGCGGTCAACGTCGTCCTGGTCGTCGCGCTCATAGCCATCCTGGTCAAGAGCAGCCTTCGGGTGCATGGCCGGGGATGGCTGGTCGCTTCGGCGATGATCGGCGGCTTCTTCCCCCTTTTCGTCACCGTGCTGCAGGGGCAGTCCAACCTGGTCGTCCTCGTCCCGCTGGCGGGTGCCTACGCATGTTGGGCTCGCGGCCGCTATGCCATGGCCGGAGCGTTGAGCGCGCTCGCGCTTGCCAAACCGCAGCTCCTGTTGTTGATTCCGATTCTCTTCATCGCCCGGCGCGCGTGGCGTGCCCTGGCCGCCTTCGGGGGCGTGGTTTTCGCGCTAGGAGTCATCTCTGTGGCTGGATTGGGCTTCGGATCAGTGATGACCTATCTCACCACTGTCGGGTCGTGGGCTGTTACCGGCCGCATTCCGAGCACAGGGCTCGTTTACACCGACCCAGCTGCGTACTCCTTGCGCGCTCTTCTGGACACAATCCCTGGTGGGCAAGTCTTGGCGCCGGTGATCCTTGTGCTCCTGCTGGCGCTTGCTGCGCTATCCCTCAGCTGGCGGCCGGACAGGCCTCGACTCGATTTCGCGCTCGCGATCGCGGCCTCTCTTGTACTCAGCCCGCACCAGAACGTACACGACCTCGCCCTATTGGTCATCCCAGGATTTGCGCTCGCCGACCTTGCTCTGGCTGGGCAGCTGCGATGGCCGCATGTTGCGGTGGCGGTCCTCTTTTTTGCCTATGCGGCGATCGATTTGACGTTGACCATCAACCCCTTCTGGTCGGCTGCGGTCGGTGCATTTGCTGTGGCCGGCTACCTGACGGTCGAGAGGATGGCGGTGCGACCGGATCCAATTCCACTCAGCGAGCTGCAGTGGAGCGGACCGCGACCGAGGCGGGTCATCGTGTTGCCGGCGTATCGCGCGGCCAAGACCCTGGTCGAGGTCGTGGGCGACATCCCGCCGGGGCACGCCGACCGGATCCTTCTCGTGGACGACGCCAGCGCTGACGCCACAGTCAGCGTTGCCACCGCACTGCGGCTCGATGTGATCCGGCATCGCCGCAACCTTGGCTACGGCGGAAACCAGAAGACCTGTTACCGGCAGGCGCTTGCGATGGGCGCCGACGTCGTCGTCATGCTGCACCCGGACGGCCAGTACGACGCGGCCATCATCCCCAACCTGTGTCGCGTGATCGAGAGCGGTGAGGCCGATATCGTGCTTGGCTCGCGCTGGCTCGGATTGGATCCGGCCAAGGCGGGTATGCCGTGGTGGAAGAGGCTCGGCAACCGTTTCCTGACCGCGTCAGAGAACCGAGTCCTGGGCCTGAAGCTCTCCGAGTATCACACGGGCTACCGAGCCTATTCGCGTAGATTCCTCGAGGCGATTCCATTCCTCGAGAACAGCAACGACTTCGTCTTCGATACGCAGGTGCTGATCCAGGCCGCCACCTTCGGCTTCAAGATCGGAGAAGTTCCGGCGATCGGTCGCTACCACGAAGATGCAAGCTCGGTCAGCTTCAAGACCTCGACGGTCTACGGCCTGGAGACCCTCGGGGCGCTGGTGCGGTATGTCCTCCACCGCGCGGGCTTCCCATGCCCGTGGCTCACCCCCGCTTCAGATGCCGACGAAAAGTCGCTTGCGATAAGCAAGGTAGCCCACGACAGCCAGGTTTAGCAGCAGCGCTCCGACTTTGAACAAGGTCGGATGCGTGATGACTTCGTAAGCCTCGTAGGGAATCAGGATCCCTGTGGCGATGACGGTCAGGTACTCGGCCCAACGGCGGCGCATCGCTAGACCGATGCCTTCGGTCGCCTCGAGCGCTGCATAGAGCATGGCGCTCACCGCGATCAGGCTGATGTGGTTGAAGGCGCCGACGTACACGAGCGCCCGCAGCAGGAGCTGCATGATGATGCCCCGGCCGACATCGAGGTTGAGCTGGGTTTCCGCGTAGTCGGCCCACGCGTCGAGCCAACCCTTTTGACCCGCGACCAGCAGCCCGATGCCGAGCGCCGTCAGCACGACGGCCTTGGCGATGCGCTCGACGATGATGACTTTGATGAAGGCGTCGTGCTCGCCGCCCATTCGGCCGAGCTCGAGCCACAGGCGGGCGAAGTAGTGAGGGCGCTGTGCGGTTGCTCTGGCCATCGCAGGTGACCTTAACAAGCGGGGTTGTGAAGGAGGTTTACGGGGCTTAGGCTCGTATGCCAGGCTCGGCAGGCGGGGGGAGGGCGCCGCCGGGAGAGGGAGGGCCCGCAAGTGGACGGTTTAGCGCGGGTTAGGGCGTTTCGTCGTCTCGGTGTTCTCGGTGCTCGCGGAACAGCATCACCCGGCAGTTCGCGTTCTTGAGCACGTACGGCACGGTCTTCCCCAGGTTGAACTCACCAAAGCGCCGCTTGTACGGCAGCCCCATCACGATCAGGTCGGCCCCCCATTCGACCGCCTCGTCCACCAGCGCCGGTCCCGTGTCCCGCGCCTGCACCAGCTCCGTTTCGACCGGCAGCTGCGATGCGGCGGCGAGCTTCTCCACCTCATCGAGGATCTTCTCCCCCCGCTCCACCACGTCGTCCAGCACAGCCCCCAGCGGCAGGGAGCGGTTCACCTCGATGATGTGCACTCCATAGAGGCGCCCTCCCTGGGGGTCGGTCATGCGGCAGGCCAGCCGCACGGTCTCAGCGTCGATCTCCTGGCCTCCGACGGCCACCATCACCTTCCTCGAGGTGGTCGGATGGGCGTGGGCGGAGCGCTCGGCCATCACTGCTGGGGTCCGCGCCGGACTCGCCGGATCAATACGTACGCCGCGAAGCCAAAGCACGCCACAGCGGTCGCTCCCGCCAGCCCCTGCGAGACCTGGTCAAGAGTTCGATGCGCAGCCATGTAGGCGACCACCCAGATCCCGAATGCGAGCGCCATCAGGCCCATGAACGTGAACGGGAAACGCACGCGTCCAAATCCTAGCAACCTCCGGGCGTCCCGCCAGAGGCTCACAAATGAGCCTCCCTATAATCAACCGGCGTTGAAGCTGGTCATCGTTGGGTGTGGGCGAGTCGGCTCGCAGATCGCGGCCGACATGGATCACGCGGGGCACGAGGTCGTCATCGTCGACCGCGACCCGAATGCCTTCTCGCGTGCCGCGACGCGCGGCGTCCTGACCCGCGAGTTCAAAGGCGACCAGGTCGTGGGCAACGGCACCGACGCTGACATCCTTCGCCGCGCAGGTGTGGAGCACGCCGACGGCTTCGTCGCCGTCACCGAAGGCGACAATCGCAACATCATGGCGTCGCAGATCGCCAAGAACATCTTCAAGGTTCCACACGTCGTGGCTCGTATCTACGACCCCGAGCGTGCCGAGGCTTACGAGAAGATCGGCCTCCACACCATCTGCCCCACCCTCGAGGGTGCACGGCACATCGAGAAGGTGCTGCTCGAGCGGGAGAGCCGCTGATCGTATGTACGTGATCGTCGTGGGCGGCGGGACCGTCGGTTACTACCTTTCACGCGACCTGGTGGAGCGCGGCCATGAGGTCACGCTCATCGAGCGGGATGGCAAGCGCGCCGACTGGCTCGAGACTCAGCTCGGCAGCATCGTGATGCGAGGGGATGGTTGTGAGGTCCGCTTTCTCGCGCAGACGGGCATCGAGCGAGCCGACGCGATAATCGCAGTCACCGCCGACGATGAGGACAACCTCATCGCCCTTCAGATGGCAAAGAAGCACTTCAAGGTCAAGAAGACCATCGCACGCGTGAACAACCCGACCAATGTCGAGATCTTCAAAATGCTCGGGGTCGACGAGGCGGTATCCGCGACCGAGGTCTTGCTTGGAGCACTCGAACCACCGCTGACGACCTAAAAGAAAAAGGACCGCTCGATGAGCGGCCCTTCAGTCGACTGTCGTTATATTGCCTTGCCGATCTTGTAGATCTTGGTGCCGCAGAAAGGGCATGTGCCGACTGTTGCGGGCTTGCCGTTCTTCATCGTGATCGGCTGAGGATCTTTCATCTCGACCTTTTTTTTGTCTTTCAAACAGTAGCCTTCCACTAGTCACCGTCCTTATCCGAGATTCTGTCGTGGGGGCGGACTCGCCCATTCTATGCGGGCGGATTTGCCCAAGACAACCCCAATTCAACCTGAATTCAGGCCGCAGGCCCGTGCGAGGGTCGAAAAACGTGCCAGAACGCGGCCTCGAAGGCGAGTTTCGAGTCCTCGCCGAAAAGGACGAAGCGCACTTCGTTTACCTGCCAGCCTTCGCTTAACGAATTGTTCAAAGACTCCGCCATCACACGCGCACATTCGTCGATCGGAAAACCAGCGATTCCCGTGCCGACCGCCGGCACAGCGATGCTCTTCACGTGGTTCTCCTGCGCAAGACGAAACACATGGTCCATCGAGGACTTCAATGACGCCCGCGAAGTGCGCCCTCCGAGCTCCATGCTCGCGGCGTGGATCACGTAACGTGCATGCAACTTGCCGGCCCGCGTGATCGCCGCCTCACCCACATTCACCGGCCCATGCGCATCGCACTCGTCCTGGATCGATGGACCGCCCGCACGGCGTATCGCGCCCGCGACTCCGCCGCCCAGCTGCAGGTTGTTGTTCGCAGCGTTGACGATTGCGTCGACCTCTTGCTCGACCAGGTCTCCGCTGATGATCACGATTCGCGTCGCATCCATTCCCGCACCTCTTCCATGCGTTCTTCGACCAGTCTCGGAGTCGCGCTGGCGATCCCGCGAATCCCAATGGACTCGATGGTCAGTGAGGCGCAAGCCACGCCGCACACCAACGCGTCCTGCAGTCCCGACCGCTGAGACCCAGTGCTGAGCCACCGCGCAAGCATTCCGCCGGCCACCGCGTCCCCTGCTCCAGTTGTATCAAACGCCGGATGGGCGGTTAGTGCTGGAACGTACAGCGCGCCGTCGGCGGTATGCGCTTTCACGCCGCGCGTCCCAGATTTCAGGACCAGTCCGTCCAGCCACCACTGGCGGCGAAATTGCTCCGGATCCTGCCCGCCGAGCGCGGTGAACTCCTCTTCGTTGCAGAAAAACCACGCCGCGCGGCGGAGGACGTCGCGGGCGTCGGGGGTCTGCTGCTTGACGTACGAGAGCATCGCGTCCGCCGCGAGGAGGCGCGCCGAGTGGAGCAGCTTCATCGCTTGCGCCTGGCGATCCGGACGCATCGAGCCTACGAACGCCCAGCCTGAGAAGCCGGCCGGAACTTTGGGCACCCACTCGTCATAGATCCGGTCCGCGCTCCCCAGGTCGACGGTGTGGCCATGCTCCTGGTGGGCCCTCCAGCGGTAGGTTGGCGCATCGCTGACCTCAAGCAGCGACGTGTCGATCGGGCGTCCCTCGAATGCACGCGTGACTCGCTCGACTCCATCGCGCCCGACCGGCGCTGAGACACGGACCGGAATCAGCAGGCTTGCGGCAAGGGCAAAGTAGACGGCCGAGCCGCCGAGCTCTTCGGTGACCTTGCCAAACGGTCCGTCGCGCGTATCGAGCGCGACCGACCCGACGACCAGCAGCTCGGGCGCGTCAGGCACGCCTTCCGGTACCGCTGCTCGCGGTCACGACATGGCGCGCGAAGCGCAGCTTCTCGAGGAAGTCTTCGGTGCCCGAATACTCTTCCATCTCCATCCAGCTGCGCCCTAGCTCGTCGGCCGAGTGGGAGTCGGACCCTGTCGCGGCCACCTTGCCGAGCTCGTCCGCGACCTCGGCCGCCGCCCGGTTGGCGGTCGCATCGCACCACGGGTTGTAAGTCTCGATGACGTCGATGCGGTCGGCCAGTTGCATCAGGCGCTCGGCACGAAAGTTTGAGCGATGCCGGTCGAGCGGATGAGGGAGGTAAGTCAATCCGCCCATGCCGTGGATCAGGTCCATTGCCTCTTCAGGCGCCAGAAAAGGCGGCACGCGACTGGTGATGAAAAGACCTATCACCTCGCCTTCGAGCGTCTTCACCTCCTCTCCCGCGATGGCGAGCTTGGGTGCGAGCCGAACGAAGTTGAGGGCGCCGTCGACAGTGTTGTGATCGGTCAAAGCCAGGCGGTCGATGCGGCACTCGCGTGCCCGGTCGATCAACTCTTGAAGAGAGCTTCGCCCGTCGTGTGAAAAGTTGGAGTGGAGATGCAGGTCGACGCGGAGCATCACTCCGCGCTTTAGAGCGCGGCTTCTTTCAGCATGCGCTCGCGCGAGCGCGCGAAAAGAGGAATCACCTGCGCTGGGCCGCGACTGACGCAAGCCTGTTCCATGAGTGCTGCCTGCGCGTTGTAGATGATCTCCATCACCTGTTCGGGTCGACGCTCGCGACCAAGTCGTGACGGAAGATTGGGATTCGCGTGACGAAGCACGGTCATCAGCCTTGGTACCAACCATCCGGGGACGATTCGGACTTGCTGCACAAGGCACTCTTCGACCCAGAAGAGAAGCTCGTCAGATTCTTGCAGCAGGCGCCGCGGTGTCATTGCGCGCTTTCCGCGTCGATGCCAGCGCTGATAACGCTCCTGCTCCTCGATGGTCTCCTGAAGCATGGGCTCCAACCCACTATATCAGCGACCTGCCGCGGTTCTTGCTCTTGTCGGATAGCAAAGAGTTCGCCATCCTCCGGCGGCTGGAACGAGATGAACTTGACGGTCGAAGGTCCACTCTCTCCATTGCTGGCGAACGCGATATCGCATCACGAGCCGAGCCACGTTGCTGTACGTCCGCTGGTGCAGGTTGTCCGTCCAACTCTCTAGCACCGTTACGCTCGCCACCTGCATATCGAGGATCTCGAGCCATTCATCGAGCCGCGGCATCTCTCGCATGAAGTTCTGCAGGCCGCCCCAGGCGCGCTGTGCGTCTTCGGCAAGCATCTCCCACATCTCTTCGAAACGCCCTTCGACGTGCAGCCTCATGAAGCGAGTTTCGAAATTCGCCGGTGCGATCGACGCCGGAGGTGGGGGGCGTAGGGGCTCGACAGGCGGTGGCACGGCCGCGAAGGCTCCCGCCAGGCCGCTCCCAGCCGGCGCGCTGACGAACCGGCCGAAATCGTCGGCCGGCCAGGTGGTCAACTGGCCCGCGACCCTCAGAAGGAGCGTCTCGACCACGGGCCACCGGCGCAGCGGTCGAAAGATTCTCTTGACCATTGGGGCTATATGTTGTGTGATCTCCACAGACTGTATACAGAATGTGGATAACTGGCAAGCCCCCATTAGCGTGAGCGCCCCTCAGTGATCCGGATCGGACCGTCGGCCTGGAGGGTGGCGAAGGGACCTCAGCCCAAGCTCATCCGCCGGACGGCGGCGGCGACTTCCTCGAGTGGCAATCCGACCGGGCATGCAGAAGTCGCCGCGGCCAGGTCGGGATCGGCGCTCACGCCCCCGTCCACCTCCAGGTCGGACGAGGCGTCGGAGAGTCGCGCGTAGAGCCGCATGTATGACGCAGCCAGATCGGGCAGCCGCGTCCGGCCCATCCGCCCGGCGGCCAACGCACACAGGCCGCAGTTGATGCATGTGACAAGACGCGGATGGCGTTCGCGCTCGGCGGGCTCGAGGGCGCGGATGCCGTCATGTGCGTACGTTTCGAGCAGCTCCGCGAGCCCCGAGCTCGGACGCTTGATCCGTCGCCGGGCAAGGTGGATCCCGTAAGCCAATGCGAGCTTCGCCAGCGAGTCAGCGCGCGCCACGGTTCCTCGTCAGGCCTCGCATCACGCCTTGAGCGAGCTCCTCCTGCGCCCACCCCGTGTGATTGAGGACGGGGGCTCGTCCCAACCACGAGCCGCGCACGAACTCGCTTGCCGCGTCGAACTTCTGGGTGGCGCTCCATCCGAGCTCTCGACCGATCACCTCCGCCGAGCGGATGATGCAGGCCGCGCCCGCGCACGGCCCGGCCGCGACGCCCACCCGCCGGAACGCATCCGCCAGCGTGCGCACTTGCTCGTGGCGCGCGGCGTACACGAGCTCCGCCTCGGTCACGGGTTCGCAGCGGCACAGAATTCGCGAGGCGCCGTCTCCGTCCAGGACCTTCTCGGCATTGGATCCGTGCCGGCTCTGGAGCTTCACGACCGCAAGTGCCGGGACGCCACATCTCGCCGCCAGCTCTGCCGCCGGCACAGGGTCTGATTCGTTCCCTGGGAGCGGGCTGGTCGCCGTTGTGCTCGGCGCCTGGTGCCCGAGCTTGCGGCACACGGCGTCTGATGTTTCCTCAGCCATCAAGCGGTACATCGAGAGCTTGCCGCCTGCGATGGTGATGAATCCGTCCGCGCCTTGCTTCGAGTGGTCGAGGATCTCGTAGCGCCGCGACAGCTCGTCCTCGTAGCGCCGCCACTTGTACAGCGTCGGGCGCACGCCGGTGGTCGTTCGCACGGGCCGGTATCTGCGGATCGAGGGAAAGACGCGCTCGAATCCCTGGATGAGGTAATCCACCTCGTCCTCCTGCACGTCGACGGAATCGAGGTCTCCGTAGAAATCGTCATCGGTCGTGCCGAGCAGCGTGAAACCCGCATGGGCCACCATCAGGAGATCCCTCCCGTCGATCGACTCGGCGCTGATCGAAAAGTTTGAGATCCGGTGCGGGTAGATGAGATGGATGCCCTTCGCCGGGCGTAGGCGGACCGCGACGCCCGCCATAGCGGCGACCTCGGGCGACCAGGGACCGGTGGCGTTCACGACGACACGCGCTCTCGCCTCTGCAACCGCGCCGTCGGCCTGGTAGCGAACGCCGATCACCTTGGCGCCGTCGCGGACCAGCTCGATTACTCGCGTGTGGTTCAGCGCGCGCGCGCCATGCGCGATGGCGTCCTGCACGTTGGCGAAGACCAACCGGTGAGGATCGATGCCCCACTCCTCCATGGTCACCGCGCCGATCAGATTGGGCGTGAGGCCCGGTTCGGCCTGCAGGGCTTCGGTCGCGGTCAACCGGCGATGCGGATGCGCGTGTTTCAGCGGCTGGAAGCGGTCGTACACCTCCATCGCCGTCTCCATGCGTTCGATGTTGTTCTTGTCGTGCGGCATGACCGGGATGAGGAACACGACGCGATAGACGAGGTTGCGGGCGATGGTCACGATGTAGCCGGCGTCCTGAGTCGAGAGCTTGGTCGTGTTCCAGTCGAACTCGAGGTAGCGCGGGCCGCCATGGATCATCCAGCTCGACGAGCCTGTTGTGCCCGCGCCCCAATCGCCCTTTTCCAGGAGCAAAACCGAAACGCCACGCAGGGCCAGGTCGCGCGCCACGCCGGCGCCGGTGACGCCACCGCCGACCACCACCACGTCGTATTCGCCCGGAGCGGTCACGCCGCCGATACTAGGCGATAACTAGTGCGCCGACGCCGCGGCCTCGTGCTGCTTCTGGAATTCCTCGATGATGCTCTTGGCCAGGTGCGCGGGCATCTCTTCGTAGTGGTCGAATTTCTTGGTGAAGCTGCCTCTCCCCTGTGTGATCGAGCGCAGGTCCAGCGCGAAGCGCAGCATCTCTGACTCGGGCACCATCGCCTTCACGTCCTGGTAACCGTCGGTCGGCTCGGTGCCCAGGATCTTGCCGCGACGGCCATTGATGTCGGACATGATGTCGCCCAGACTCTTCTCCGGCACGCGGATGTCTGCTTCGACAACCGGCTCCAGGAGGACCGGACCTGCCTCGAGCGCACCCTTTCGGATGGCCATCGAGCCGGCGATCTGGAACGCCATGTCGTTGGAGTCGACCGCGTGGTATTTCCCGTCGACGAGGGTCACCTTGACATCGACCATCGGGTAGCCCGCGACCACGCCCTTGGCCATGTTGTCCAGAATGCCCTTCTGCACCGAGGCCCGGAAGTTTTGCGGTATCGCGCCTCCAAAAATCTTGTCCTCCCACACGAAGCCCTCGCCCCGCTTGGTCGGGGAGACCTCGATGACGCAGATCCCGTACTGGCCGTGGCCACCAGACTGCTTGACATGGCGGCCTTCGGCTCGGCTGTGGCTGGAGACGGTCTCGCGGTATGCGACTCGTGGAACCTGGGTCGTCGCCTCGACGCCGTACTTGCGCTTGAGCTTCTCGAGGGTGACGTCCAGGTGGACGTCGCCCAGCCCCGCGATGACCAGCTGCTTGGTCTCTTCGACGCGCTCCACGTGCAAGGTCGGGTCCTCTTCGCTCAGCCGGGCCAGCCCGCTGGAGATCTTCTCCTCGTCACCGCGGGCCTTCGGAGTGATGGCCAGGCTGTAGGCGGCTCCCGGCAGGTCGAGGGTTGGCAGAGGCCCTCCGTCCTTCATCCCGAGCGTGTCGCCCGTCAGCGTGTGGGCGAGCTTGGTGGCAGCCCCGATGTCTCCCGCGCGTACCTCCGTCGCGGCGACGTGCTCCTTGCCGCGCGGAAAGAAAATCTGGGCGAGGCGCTCTTCACCGCCGCGGCTGAGATTGGGGAGATGGGCATCAGCCTTGACAGTGCCGGCGACCACCTTGAAGTAGCTCACGCGTCCGAACTGGTCGCCTCCGGTGCTGAACACGAACGCCTTGACCGGTTTTTCGGCCTCGGCGTCCGGCGGCGGCATCAGCTCGGCGATGGTTGACATCAAGGTGCGCACGCCGAGGAGCTTGGTCGCCGACGAGCACACGACGGGGGCGACCTTGCCCTCGAGAATGCCCTCGCGCAAGCCGCGTTGGATCTCCTCTTCGCTCAGCGTGCCGGCGTCGAGGTACTTCTCGAGCAGCGAGTCATCGCTCTCCGCGGCGGCCTCGATCAGCTGCCCGCGGTACTCCTCGACGAGCTTTTTCATGTCGTCCGGGATCGGAACCTCGCTGCCCTTGCCGTCTGGTGTGGTGACGAATGCTTTTAGGTGGAGCAGGTCGACGATGCCGCGGAAGTCCTGCTCCGAGCCGATGGGAAGATGCAGTGGGAACGGGCGCGGCGAGAGGTGCTCGCGCATCGCCGCCACCGCGCCGTAGAAATCGGAGTTTTCCTTGTCGAGCTTGTTGACCACGACGATGCGCGGTTTGTTGGTTCGATTGCAGTGCTCCCAAGCCACCTCCGTCCCGACCGCGAGCTGGGCCGTCGGGCCGACCACCACCACTGCGCCCTCCGCCGCGCGCAAACCGCTCAAGACCTGACCGGCGAAATCGAAGAACCCGGGCGCGTCCAGGATGTTGATCTTGTAGCCGTTGTGCTCGGCGAAGCCGACCCCGAGGTTGATCGAGATCTTCCTTTTCTGTTCCTCGGGCTCGAAGTCCATGGTGGCGGTCGACTGGTCGGGGGAGCCCATCCGGGCGACGGCGCCGGAGGCGAACAGCATCGCTTCGGCGAGCATGGTTTTCCCGTCGTGCGAGTGGCCCAGCAGGACCACGTTTCTGATCTTGTCGGGAGCGTAATCAGTCGCCATCCAAACCCCCACCAGGAGCGGCCGCGGTAGTTACGAGCTTCAAGTCTAAGGCTCGGTTAAATTCACCCGGTAGAATCACTTTCCGCATGGTCAAGAAGACCGCATCGATCGAAGAGGTCCTGGCCGCCATCGAGGCGGCGCGCGACAAGGTGATGGCCGACGAGGTGAAGTCGCTCACCAAGCTCGGCATCCCCAAAGCGATGGCCTACCAGATGATCGCCAGTCGGTTCCACCAGAAAGTCGGGAACCAGGAGGAGGCCGAGCCCGACCCGTTCGAGGGTGGGAACGCCACCACTTCCTGGGAAGAGATTTCCTAGCAACGCGGTGGAGCTGTAGGCCGGATTCACTCCGGCCGTCCCCCAGCAGTGCCCGTCCAAACGCCACCAGGCGTGGCTGGTGGGAGGAGGGGGTTCCGCGGGGGAGGACAGCCGTCCTCACCCGCGCTCTTCTGTGAATCGCGCTGAGCGGCTGGCTCGACTGTTGAGAGTCCTGGCCGCGATCATCGCGGAGCCCGGGCTGAACCCTCTCGAGCTGGCCGACCGAGCCGGAGTGTCGGAACGCACCCTGCGGCGCGACCTGACCGAGCTCCGTGACCTCGGCTACGACGTCGCGTACACCAGCGGTTACGAGGTCCAGGAGAAGCTGAACCTCGAGGGCCGGGCGAAGCATCGGGGGCGTGGCCGAGGCGACGACGCGCTGCTCCAGGCGGTGGCGCAGGCGGTCGAGACGGCGGGCCTGTGGCGTGACACCGACCACTCGAGCGTGATCGCGCCGAAGCGCACCAGATCACGGAAGACGGGCCCCGCGCCGATCGTCTTGATGCCGAGCGGGGAGCAGGACGCAGACTTCATCTACGCGACCGGTTTCAGCGTGGAGAACGCGCTGTACATCCGCTTCAGTGACCAGGACGACATCCTCGTCACCAGCCCGCTGGAGATCGACCGCGCGCGAGCGCAGTGCCGTGCGAGCCGGATCGTCGAGGACCGGGAAGCCTATGTCCACAAGGCGTGGGCACGGGCAGGTGCGGCGATTCTGCGTGAGAAGGGAATCACGCGGGCACGTGTCTCACCGAACCTTCGCGCCGCGCACCTCGAGGACCTGCGCGCGCAAGGACTCGAGGTCGAGGTGGACCGCGAACTCTTCGTGGCGGAGCGGCGCCGTAAGTCTGCCGCGGAGGCGGCGTCTATCCAGGAGGCCCAGAGCGCGGCCGAGTCCGCGGTCGTCGAGGTGGTGCGCGGGCTCGCGCAGGCCGAGGTCAAGGATGGAATCCTGTGGTCGAACGGAGGCCCGCTGACCTCGGAGCAGCTTTACGCCGCGGCCCAGTTCCACCTCGGCCAAAAAGGGTTCACGTGCCCCGACATGATCATCGCGGGTTCACCGGAGTGCGCGCTTCCTCACTACCGCGGCGAGGGACCGATCATGGCCAACGCGCCGGTCATCATCGACATCTTTCCGACCAGCCGCAAAACGCACTACAACGGAGACATCACGCGGACCGTGGTTGTCGGCGACCCCAGCGACGAGGTGCGCCGGATGCACGCCGCCGTGGTCCAGGCGCTCGACGCCGGGATCGAGTCGATCGCGCCGGGCGTTGCGGGCAAGGAACCTCATTTCGCCGTGTGCCAGGTCCTTGTCGACCGCGGCTTCGGCACCACGAGCCTCGGCTACGAAGGTCCGGAGGGGGTCGCCAAGATGAACCACGGCACAGGCCATGGCGTCGGCCTCGACGTCCACGAAGAGCCCAACCTGCGCGAGACCACCGACACCCCGCTCGGGGAGGGTGACGTGGTCACGGTCGAACCCGGTGTCTATCTCTTGGGCCTGGGCGGGGTTCGCGTCGAAGACACGGGGATGGTGACCCATCAAGGCTTCAAGAACTTCACCCGGCTGACCCGCAGTCTTAACCCACAGGATTACCTGTAAATCGCTCGTTTACGATAGGGGCGACTGGGATGCCGGAGAACGAGACGCTCGGCCAGCGCATCAAGCGAATCCGCAACCAGCGGGGCATGAGCCTGGCCAAGGTCGTCCGCGACGACTTCAGTCGAGCCTTCCTGAACCAGGTAGAGCTCGGTAAGGCGAGGCCGTCGATCCGCGTGTTGAGAGTGATCGCGGAGCGCCTCGGCACCGAGGTGGAGTACCTCCTCGAAGGCCAGGAGGCGGGCATCGAACGCGAGCTGGCCCTGGAGCGAGGGCGCGTCCTTGTCCTGAAGGGTGAGCACCGCCGGGCCTTGCTCTCGCTGAAGCCGGCCCTCAGCTCATATGACTGGCCGCTCGGCTCGGACGCGCGGGTGTCCCAGGCCCAGGCCCTGATCGCTCTGGGGCGCAGGGATGAAGCCGCAGCGATCCTCGCCGGGGAGAGAAAGCAGATCGAGCTGCACAATGACCGCTACCGACTTGAGCGGCTGCGAGCGGTCGAGCGCGGAGACCGGTTTCAGGTCGAGGGTGATCCTGTCGAAGTCCATCTGAAGCTCGCCGACCGCGCCACCCGTTACGGCAACAACCACGACGAGCTGGAGCACTTCCGGGCAGCGAGAGTTCTGATGGAAGCCGGTCCTAAAGCCCCGAGTTCGCCGACGAATGCCAGTCGAACGCCGGAGGCGGAGTCACAGTCGGAGGCGTGATCTCGATCGTGACCACCTCATGCGACTTGAGCTGGATCTTGCGCGGGTCGCCGTCGTAGAGCTGCGCTCCCTTCCCGTCGCCGAGGTCGACGTAGGTGACGATTTTCTGATCTGGGCCGATCGTGAATGTCGACACATGAGTGGCGTCGAGCTTTTGCGCGGGCTTGCCGTTGGCCAGGCTCCAGGCGTTCATCACGTCGAAGAACTGGCCCACGGTGAAGGTGGCGGTGGCGGGGGACTCGATGTGGATCACGTTCTTGTTCGCGGCGTGGACGTGCAGCCAGTAGTAACAGGTGACGCTGGCGCCGGTGGAGTCGGTCTGGATGCCGGCGTTGTCAGGTAGGTTGACGACGTTGCCGTTGTAGACGATCTGCAGCGCGGCGTGGTAGTGCACCTGGGAGTGCTCGAGGTGGTCGCAAGGTATGCCGGAGACGGTCGACGGCCCAGGCTGAGGCCGGTTGTTATAAACGATTGCGACGATCATCGCGATGACGAGCAGACCGAGAATGCTGCCGACCACGACCGGCAGCAGCGGCACGCCGGAGCCGCTCCTGCCACGAACCGGGGGCCGGCGGGCCGACTTGCCCTTGCCTGAGCCCGCGGCAGCCTTCGCTCGGGCCTTGTTTGCCATGACTCGGTAGAATACCGGCCTGACCTTTCTGGTCTCGGCCGGGGACTCGTGTCCCCGCTTGACCGAGGCCTCAAACCCATAGGAAGGAGGTTCCCTGTTGCGGGATTACGAGGTTCTGTACATCGTTCGCGCCGACCTTGACGACGACAAGGTCCAGGACGCGGTCAAGCGGGTCAACACGCTGATCGAGAGATCGGGCGGCACGATAGAACGCACCAACCTCTGGGGCAAGCGCAAGCTGGCCTACGAGGTCAAGCACCAGAAAGAGGGGGCGTACGTGCTGCAGGATTTCCAGCTCGAGCCAAATCGCGTGCCCGAGCTCGAGTCCAGCCTGAAGATCACAGAAGAGGTCTTGCGCCATCTTGTCGTGCGCAAGCCGGAGAAGGCTGCTCCAGTGACCGCCGTGGCCCCGCCGCCGGCGGAGGTCGTGCTAGCGCCGGTCGTCGCGGACTCAGAAAATGCGGCGGGGGCAGTGCGCCGGGATCGGGAGGAGGAGACATAGATGTCGAACTTGAACAAGGCCCTGCTCATCGGACGGCTGACCAAGGACCCGGAGATGCGGTACACGCCCAGCGGCACCGCGGTGACCAACTTCAGCATCGCCACCAACCGCTGGTCGACGGGGCCCGACGGCGAGAAGAAGGAATTCACCGACTACCACAACATCGTGGCCTACAACGCCGGCAAGCGAAATCTCGCGGAGGTCGTGGCCCAGTACACGCGCAAGGGCGCCCTCGTGTATATCGAGGGACGCATCCAGACGCGTTCCTGGGAAGGCCAGGATGGCCAGAAGCGGCGCACCACCGAGATCATCGCCAACGACGTGCAGTTCCTCGACAGCCGCAGCGGCGGCGCCGCCGACGGCACACCGCGGCAGCGGCCCGCGGCTTCCGACGACATTCCAGCTCCGGACGACGCGCCTCGCGACGTCGACCCGGACGAAATTCCCTTTTAGGAGATACCCATGGCTGTCAGCCGTCCACCTTCACGCGAACAGTCCTCAGGCGGTACCGGCGGTCCGCGAGGACCGAAGCGGCAGCACCGCAAGGTCTGCGCGTTCTGCGCCGAGAAGATCTCCTACATCGACTACAAGGAGGTCTCCCGGCTGCGCCGTTTTGTCAGCGACCGCGGGAAGATCCTGCCCCGTCGCGTCACCGGCACATGCGCGCGGCACCAGCGTCCTCTGACCACGGCGCTCGAGCGCGCCCGCGCGATCGCGTTGCTCCCGTACACAACAGAGCAGCACTAAGTCAAGATTTGTTGGCCGTCAAAGCCATCACTGGAGCGCGCCCATGACATTCCAGAGCCAGCTGCGAATCCCCGGACCGACTCCGCTCCCTGAGCGCGTGCTCCGGAGCATGCAACGGCCGATGATCGACCACCGCGGACCTGAGTTCGCGGCGATCCTGGCCGAGATCACAGCCGGCGCCAGGCGCGTCTTCAAGACCAAGAACGACCTCCTGCTCCTCACGTCGTCGGGCACCGGGGGGCTCGAGTCGGCGGTGGCCAACCTGGTCTCACCCGGCGACCAGGTGGTGGCAGCCCTGTGCGGGAACTTTGGTGAGCGTTTCGCGGCCCTGGCGGCGGCCTACGGCGCCGACGTGGTGCGCCTGGAGTTCGAGTGGGGCCAACCCGTCGACCCCGACGACCTTCGCATCATCCTCGAGCGCCATCCCAACGCCAGGATCGTGCTCCTGACACACAACGAAACGTCGACTGGGCTCACCAACCCTCTGCGAGAGCTGGCACGTGTTGCTCGAGATGCAGAAAGATTGGTCGTGGTCGACGGCGTCAGCTCGATCAGCTCGATCGACATCGAGGCCGACGCCTGGGGTATCGATGTCGCGGTCAGCGGCTCGCAGAAGGGATGGATGGCGCCACCGGGGCTGGCGCTGGTCAGCGTGAGCGAGCGCGCATGGGCGCAGCAGGCCAAGGCGCGGTCGCCACGCTTTTACTTCGACTGGAAGGAAGCCCGGACCTGGGCGGAGAAAGGCATGACGCCGTTCACGCCGGCAGTCCCGGTCGCCTTCGCGCTGCAGGAAGGCCTGCACATGCTCGAGGAGGAGGGCCTCGGCAACGTGTACGAGCGCCATGCCCGGCTCGCTCGCGCCACGCAGGCAGGACTGAAAGCGCTCGGCTTTGAGCTGTTCGCCCAGGACGGTTACCGGTCGAACACAGTCACCTCGGCGTTGCCGCCCGGCGGCCTCGACGTTGCCGCGCTGCGCAAGCTGCTCGACACCAGGTACGGGGTGGTCATCGCCGGCGGCCAGGGCAAGATGACCGGCAAGATGGTCCGGGTCGGACACCTGGGCGCTGTCGCCGAAGGTGACGTGGTGCAGGTGATCTGGGCGATCGAACAGGCGCTGGAGGAGCTCGACATCGCGCCGGCGGACGGACGCGGCGTGGCCGCGGTCACCGCCTCGGTGCAGGGCATACCCGCCGCGGCGCGCTAGGCGCCCGTCTTTGGGCAAATTAGTGGTGGCGAAGATCCTCGTCGCCGACCCTCTGGCCGAGGACGGCATCGAGCGCCTGCGCAAGGCCGGCGAGGTGACCGTGGTCAGCAAGCTGGCGGAAGACGAATTGATCCGGCGCATCCCCGACTTCGACGCGCTTGTCGTACGCAGCGAGACCCGCGTGACGGCCTCTGTCATCGAGGCCGGACGAAAGCTGCGCGTGGTTGGACGAGCCGGAGTCGGAGTCGACAACATCGACGTGACCGCGGCGACGCGCAGGGGAATCCTGGTCGTCAACGCGCCTCGCGGCAACATCGTCGCCGCCGCCGAGCATACGATTGCGCTTCTCTTTGCGCTCGCGCGATGGGTCCCGCAGGCCGACGCCTCGGTCAAGCGCGGCGAGTGGGCGCGCTCTAAATTCGTCGGGACTGAGATCCGCGGCAAGACCCTGGGCGTGATCGGTCTTGGCAACGTCGGGTCAGAGGTCGCCAAGAGGGCGCACGGTCTCGAGATGGACGTGGTGGCGTACGACCCGGTCGTCTCGGTCGAGCGTGCCGAGCTTTTCAACGTGGAGCTCGTCAGCCTGGGCGAGCTGCTCGAACGGGCCGACTTCGTCACCGTGCACGTGCCGCTCGTCGACTCCAACCGGAATCTCATCGGGGAGAAAGAGCTGTCCGGCATGAAGTCGACCGCCCGGCTGATCAACACCGCCCGTGGAGGCATCGTGGACGAGGTGGCTCTGCATACCGCGCTCGTTTCGGGCCGGATCGCCGCCGCCGCACTGGACGTCTTCGAAAAGGAGCCGCCCGGTGAGAGCCCGCTGCTTGCGCTGCCCAACCTGATCGCCACGCCGCACGTCGGCGCCTCGACGACCGAGGCGCAGGTCTCGGTGGCGTTTGACGTTGCAGAGGAAGTGGCTGCGGTGCTGGCGGGAGACCTCCCGCGCTTCGCCGTCAACGCGCCTGCGTTGCCGCCGGAGGAGATGGCGTACCTGCGACCGTTCGCCGGTCTCACCGAGCGGCTCGCCGCGCTCCACGCCCAGCTCTTCGGTGGCCGAGTAAGCGCGATCGAGCTCGACTGCGAAGGCGAGCTGGCCGAGCACGACGTGACCCTGCTGGTCGCGTCCGCCGTCAAAGGCGTCCTTCAACCGTTTACCGAGGAGCGCATCAACGCGGTCAACGCCCGCCTGATCGCCGGCAACCGCGGCATCAAGCTCGTCGAGCGGCGCAGCCGTTCCCACAGCAGCTACGCGAGCCTGGTCACGCTGCGGATGCAGGACCACGAGATCGCCGGCACGGTGCTGATGGGCGAGCCGCGCGCGGTGCGCATCGACTCGTTCCGGGTCGACCTCGTGCCGGATGGGCGCTTCCTGGTCAGCCGTCACGAGGACCGGCCCGGGGTAGTTGGAAAGGTGGGCAGCATCCTGGGCGAGTACGACGTGAACATCGCCAGCATGCAGGTCGGCCGTGACGCACCTCGGGGGAATGCGATGATGATCCTGGCCGTCGACGATCGGGTTGCGCCGGACGTCCTGGGACGGCTGAGAGAGGTTGGGGGGATGTCGGATCTGCGTTATGTAGAACTCGGCAGCGACGCCGACGGCTGACGTTCGGGCGCTGCCAGGCGTCAGGTATTACCTGGCGCGGGCAGGGGATCCGAGCAAGCTGGTTGCGCCGCCGTACGATGTCATTCCGGACTCAGACCTTGCTCACTACCGGGCACTGTCGCCGTACAACGTTGTCCACCTGACCCGGCCGGGCACGGATTACGAGGCCGCGGGGCGCACATTCGAGCGCTGGCTCGACGACCGGATCCTCGAGCCGGACCCGCGCTCGATGTACGTCCACGAGGTGGAGTTCGACGGCCGCGTGCGCCGGGACCTCGTCGCCAGCCTGCGGCTGCAGCCGTACGCCGACCGGGTCGTGCTGCCGCACGAGCGCACGCACCCTGGCCCCAAGGAGGACCGGCTGGCGCTGCTCCGCGCCACGAAGGTCAGCCTGGAACCGCTCTGGTTTCTGTATGAGGGGGTGGGCACCGGAGTGCCGGAGCTGCTGCAGCGGGTCGCTTCGCGCGCGCCGGCGGTGGCGTTCACCGGCCCGGAAGACACCGAGCATCGCTTCTGGGTCATCTCCGACCCCGCCATCCACGCCACGGTCCATGCCTCGCTGGAGCAGCATCAGCTTCTCATCGCCGACGGCCATCATCGTTATGAGACCGCGCTCGCCTACGCCGAAGAGGTAGGAGGACCCCCCGATGCTGCCTCGCGCTTCACGCTTGCCCTGCTGACCGACCTGGCCGACCCCGGCCTGGTCGTGCTGCCAACCCATCGAGTGATGAAGAGCGGGATCGCGATCACCGGCGGAGAGCCAAAGGGGTCCCTGGGCGAGGCCTTGAGCTCCCTGCGCGGCCGCGTGGCCGCAGGCGCCTACCGCAACCACCAGTACCAGGTCCTTCCGCTGGACGGCGATGTGGCACTGGTGGAGTTGCACGAGCAGGTGATCGACAACATCATCGGCAAGCGGAACCCGGAGGAGTTTCTCCTGTACACGCGCGATCCAGCGGAGGCGGTTCGGTGGGTCGACGAAGGGGTCGGCACCGCCGCGTTCTTCCTCGACCAGCCCGACCTGCAGCAGGTTTTGAACCTGGCCCGACAAGGGAAAACTCTTCCTCAGAAGGCGACGTATTTCCACCCCAAGCCTCCATCTGGGATGGTTTTCGACCGGTTGGAACGAGATCGCCGTCTATAGTTAGGAACCCAACAAAGTGCCCATTTACGGTTACCGATGCAGCAGCTGCGGCCACGAGTTTGAGATCCAGCAAAGGATGTCCGACGCGCCGCTCCAGGCCTGCCCCAAGTGCCAGGGCAAGCTGACCAAGATGCTGTATCCCACCGGGGTGATCTTCAAGGGCAGCGGGTTTTACACGACCGACTACAAGGCGCCGGACAGGGCCAAGTCGGAAAACGGTTCCAGCTCAGGCTCCGACTTGAAGCCGGAGTCAAAACCCGAGTCCAAACCCGAGTCCAAACCCGATTCGAAACCGGAATCAAAATCAGAATCAAGCGATTAAGTCAGTAGAGGGAATGCAGGTGGCAAACATCCAGGAAGTTACCGACAGCGAGTTTGAAAGCGTGGTCCTCAAAGCGGACAAGCCGGTGCTCGTCGACTTCTGGGCAACGTGGTGCGGACCCTGCCGGATGATCGCCCCGATCATGGAGCAGATCCACGGCGAGCTGGGCGACAAGATCAAGGTCTTGAAGATGGACATCGACGAGAACCCGTCGGTGCCGATGCAGCTTGGGATCATGTCGATCCCGACCGTGATCATCTTCAAGGACGGCAAGCCCGCGGAGCGCACGGTCGGGTATCGCCCGAACATGAAGGGCGACCTGAAGGCAAAGCTCGAAGCGCTGATCTAGAGATCGCCGCTCCGTCCGGCATCAGCGTCGGGGTGGATGGCATCGCGCGATGCTCGTGGGGTGACTCGGACGACTACCGGCGCTATCACGACAGCGAGTGGGGCCGCCCTGTCGACGACGACCGGCGGCTGTTCGAGAAGCTGATGCTCGAGGGCTTCATGTCCGGCCTGAGCTGGCTGACGATCCTGCGCAAGCGGGAGAACTTCCGCGCCGCCTTCCGTGGCTTCGACCCGCCGGCCATCGCCCGGTTCGGCACCGGCGACGTCAGGCGGCTGATGGGCGACGCGGGCATCGTGCGCAATCGCGCCAAGATCGAGGCGACGATCAACAACGCCCGCCGGTTCGCCGACTTGCGCAAGGAAGCAGGCACCTTCGCCGCCTATGTCTGGAGCTACGAGCCGAAACGCCGCCGGCGCCGGCGCGACTGGGCGGAGGTGATGGAGGGCGGCATCCCACCTGAGGCGGTCGCGTTGAGCAAGGATTTACGGCGCCGGGGCTGGTCGTTCGTCGGCCCGACCACCGTCCACTCCTTCATGCAGGCCATGGGCCTGATCAACGACCACCTGCGGGGCTGCGCGGCGGGGATGGAGGCGGAGCGCCTCCGCCGAGCGTTCACCATGCCCCGTTTGGATAAGGCGTAGCCGGGCCGGGGAACCGCCCGCATACTGTCGCGTCATGGGGTTCCTGCGCGACCTCCGGCGTGAGTTCATCGCCCGGCCCGACGCCTACAAGGCCGAGATCCTGTTCAAGTGGCCGGACACCAATATCCGGAGGCGAAGCCAGGTCACGATCGAGCAGGACGAGGTGGCCGTCTTCTTCCGCGACGGCACGGTCCGGGGCATCCTGCAGCCGGGAGTCAGCACGCTCGATTCATCCGAGATCCCATTTCTCGGCGACCTGGTCGACTCGCTGACCGGCGGCAACTATTTCAAGACCGAGCTCTACTTCGTCTCGACGCGCGAGTTTCCGAACCTCCCATTCGGCGGCATGGTCGACAACGTCATCGATCCCGAGACGCAGCTCGGAGTCGGGCTCAGAGTCTTCGGCGACTATTCGCTCAAGGTGACCGCGCCGGACAAGCTCATCGTCAACCTCGCCGGCACGAGGGATCTGCTGAGCAACGACCAGATCACCGACTGGATGCGCGACCAGCTGCTCAAGGTGTTCCGCCAGGCCGTCGTTGGCCACATCACCGCGCAGGCGTGGCCGATCCTCGGCATCGCCGCGCGCAATGCGGAGATCGAGGACGAGGTGATCGAGGGGGCCGGCACTGCCCTGGCCGGTTACGGCCTGCAGGTCGCCCGCATGGGCAACTTTGTGATCTCGATCAAACCCGACGACGAAAGCGCGCTCAAGAAATACCGCCGTGACGTTCAGTACACCAAGCTCGCCGGTTCGTTCCAGGCCGCAGCCGCGGGTGAGGCCGTCGAGGGCATCGGCGAAGGCGCGGCCAAAGGTGGCGGCGCAGGTGGCGCCGCGGTCATCGGAGCCGGCCTGAACCTTGGCGCCGGCCTTGTCGCCGCGAGCGGTTCCGTGCAGGTCAGGTGCGCGAGCTGCGGAACGATGAACGCGACGACCTCCCGGTTCTGCAGCAGCTGCGGTCACGCGCTGACAGAGACGGAGCAAACCGCCGGCACCCCGTGAGCGCAGCGCTCCCGACGGACCCGGCGGTCGGGCTCGGACAGATCCAGGCGGCCGACCCGGCTTTCGACCTCGAGCTTTTCAAGCGGCAGGCGGCCGACACATTTCTCGGCGTGAAGCAGGCGGTCGAGGCGCGCGACCTGACCCCTGTGTTGGACCTCCTGTCAGATCGTGTGTTTGACGAGGTGAGCCAGGACGTGGCCAGTCTGGTCGCAAGAGACGCGGTCCAGCACTTCGACGGCCTCGTGCCGACCCGAATCACAGTCGCGGCCGCCGACCGCGGGTCGCTCGGTGACGCAATCACACTACGGATCCAGGCCGTCGCCCTCTCATATCTGGGTTCCGCGGAAGTAGGCGGCCGTACGCTTGGAGGGCCGGGCGCCTTTACCGAGTTCTGGACCTTCAGCCGCCCCGCTGGCGCGACCAGTCCGGCTGAGATGCGCCTCGAATGCCCGACGTGCGGAGCGCCGATCGACGTCGACACCGGTCGGATCTGCCACTACTGCAGGAGCCTGCTGCCGCCGCCGCACGCGCAGAGGGGCTGGGTCGTGGCGGCGATCCAGCCGGCGCAAGAGAACCCCGGATAATTAGGCCGCGCCGGGGATGTATGGGGGCTGGTGCCTCCCGCAGTCTTCAAAACTGTTTGCGGGGCGCTGTTGAGGCGTCCTGGGTGGGTTCGATTCCCATCCATCCCCGCCAAATTCCGCGGGCGTGACAGCAACTTGACAGCCACCGGTGCGGCGGGATGCTCAGGACGGGGAGTGTTGTTTAGGTAGCGGTTTCCTTACTGGCGGGCCGTCAACAGGACCGTGACCGTGGAGCGCGTGTGATGAGGTACTGGGGTTGAGTCGGACCCGATTTGCGGCAGTCGTATCAAGCGACGCAGTCCTGTACGTGGCAGCCGGCTATCAGGTGGCGGTCATTGCCTTAGGCATGCTCAGCGGGGCGACTGGACGCCCACCCATAGTCACTGGGGCTCTCGTATTAGGAATGCTGGTGGGAATAGCACTCATTGCAATCCGAAGTCTCCTCAAGCACAGACTTCTTGTGGGAGGAGCGATCGCGGCTGCTCTGTTGACGGCGACCATGGTGGTTGTTCTGTTTGCAGACCAGGTCCCGAAGCCTGTCTCTGCAGGAATCATCGTTTTGTACATTGCGGCAGGGATTGCATTCATGAAACGCCCATTTGAGATCTAGACGCGCTTAGTCGTCCTCAACAGGCAGCTGCAACTGCGTGGGGCATCCTGGGAAAGCTCAAGCTGTCGGAAGAGATCCACTTACGACATGTAAGCGCAGGAATGCAGCGTATATAGACCAGCCGCATCGTATATACTGACCGGAATGGCGAAGCATTTGGTTGACATTGATGACGAGGCTCTTGGAGCCGCCAGGGCGGAACTTGGTACCGAAACGATCAAGGAGACCGTGAACGAGGCCCTGCGGCGGGTGAGCCGCGGTCGGCGCAAGGGCGTCTCCCGAGCGATCGATGTCCTTGTGCGCGCCCGGCTCGAGGATCGCGACCGGGCATGGCGCTGACGCACCTGGTGGACACGAGCGTACTCACACGCCTTGGCGAGTCAACGGTTCGAGCGGTGATTGAACCACTCGCCGCGGTGGGTCGAGTCGGACGACCGGGCATCTCGGATCTCGAAGTTGGATATTCGGCGCGGAGTGCGCGCGAATGGGACGAGCTCCACTCTGCTTTGGGTGCCTTCGACCTGGTCGAGACAGAGGGACGTCATGTGAAACGCGCTCGCCAAGTGCAGCGCATGCTCGCGGGACGAAGCCAACGGGGACGAAAAGTGCCGGACCTTCTGGTCGCTGCGACCGCGGAGGACGCCGGCTTGATCGTTCTGCACTACGACGCAGACTTCGACCGCATCGCCGCGGTGACGGGACAGAAATGCGAGTGGGTAGCACCGCCGGGCAGCATCGACTGATTAGTCAACTTCCGGTCACACAGAGCCTTGTGACAGCCAAGATGACAGCCAATGCGACCGACAGCAGCCGGTTTCGTTTGTGCAGTTGGATGGCGGTCGGTCCGAAGGTTCCTGACCGCTTGCGGGCCTGTTTGTCACCTTCGCGGTAGCGGAGTATCGTCCGTTTAGGGGAGGCTGCTCATCCACCCGGCGGATGAGTCCTTTTGTTGTTGACGGGAGGTGTTGCGTGAAGATCTTTGCGGTATTCGGCATTTCTCTTGCAGCGATCGCTCTGACGACGGCGCCCGCAATTGCGGCCGACGCCAACGGGAACCACGAGGCCTACAAATGGGTTGTGGCGGGCGATACGGCTATAGCCCCCGATGGATCGACCATCTTCATCCAGGGGCACGGCATACTCGAGGCCGGTCCGGGAGGTTTTGCCACGGGCGGCGGCTCGTTCTCGATCAACGGTGGCCCGCCTAGTTCCTGGCACGCAACCAGCGTCCAGGGCTTCGTGAGCTATGGGACGGCGGTGCCTGGGCCGGGCTTGCCCGGTGGGGCCACGGGCGGAATGGCGAAGCTGCGCGTGTCTTTCAGTAACGGCCAGGATGGCGTCTTGACGATCTTCTGTGTACTCGGTTCGCCGCCCCCAAGTGTGGGTGAAGGAATCCACCTGATCCTCGGCGGCGGTTCCAGCAGCGAGTACACCGATGAGGGCAGGGGCTTCACCATTTTCATACTGGTCTAGGCAAGCAGAAGTCGGCACGGAGGGCGGTGACGGGAACGCCCTCCGCATTCGTTTCTGACAGTCGCAATGACAGCCCGAAGTGCCAGCCAAGACGGCGAACCGCAGTTACTCATGGCGCACGAGCACGGATTCCGGCCTCTTAGCTTTGAAGTAGGCGCACCTTCATGGACGCCGGCGGACGCTGGATCCCGCGGTCTTCAAAACTGTTTGCGGGGCGCTGTTGAGGCGTCCTGGGTGGGTTCGATTCCCATCCATCCCGCCAAACCCGGCTCCGCGCTCGCGATTTCGCGCGGAATTCACAATCATTACGCCGATTTAACCGCGAGGCCGCAGATCCTTCGTCAAGTGACTCGTAGCTTCACCCGCTAGCTCGCGCCACCCCGATGGGTGCGCGCCTGACGGGGATATTGTTGCGCTTACTTCAGCACGCTAAATCGACCTTTCTGCCTCTGCACGCCGCGCATCATGCGATCGCCTTTGCAGCGTTGTTCAGCCTGTCCGCTGCAGCGCTCATGCCCCGCACGGCTGCAGCGGCAGAGCCGAGCGGATCAATGCTGTGCGCCGCGGGCCAGTTGCATTTGGCCGCGGCTGAGTGCACCGACACGCGCGTGGTCTCGGGCGTCGCGTTCTACTACCAGGACCATCCGTTGAGCTGCGAGGAGGCGTCCATGTCGATGGCTTTGACGCATCAAGGAATCGCCTTGAGCCAGGACCAGATCCTGAGCGAGCTGGGAGCCGACTCACGGCCGATGTACGTTGACCAGGCTGGTCGGGTTCACTGGGGCAACCCCTACGAGACCTTCGTCGGAAATGTCGATGGCAACGAGAGTGACTACACAGGCTTTGGGACCTACTAT
>Ga0209806_1000052_pt1 | contig 59409 bp, 58 predicted proteins | sample GraSoiAngelo_152_FD_186166 | JGI IMG/M metagenome (GOLD analysis project Ga0209806, IMG submission 186166) | Grasslands soil microbial communities from the Angelo Coastal Reserve, California, USA - 14_1009_12_30cm (SPAdes) (version 2) | ecosystem: Environmental > Terrestrial > Soil > Grasslands ... | reverse complement strand
GGCTGGGCGCCGACCTTGGGAGAGGCGGTCGACCACGGCGCCCCGGCGGTCCGGTGCGATCCGGCGCACTACGGCCTCGACCCGGCGGGGCCCGAGGTGCGGGTGCTCGCCGCGGCCTGCGGCGCGGCAAGGCTCCCCCTCATGATGGCGGTGCGCCTCGAGGACGCGCGCCAGCGTCACCCGAACGACCGCGCCGCCGAGCTCCCCGCCGCGGCGGTGCGCGCGTTGATCCGCAGCGACGACGCCGTACGGCTGCTGATCACGCACGCGGATCGCGCGTTCATCGAGGAGGTGCACTTCGGATCGACGCCCGACGAGGCGGCGCGGATCTGGTGGGACATCAGCTGGATCTGGGGCCCGCCGGAGGATCATCTCGCGATGCTCGTGGAGACGGTGGGCGTGGAGCGCTTCGTGTTCGGCACGGGGCAGCCGCTCCGCATCCCGGAAAACGCCGTCGCGAAGCTCGACCTCCTCGATCTCGGCGCACAGCGGCGCGCGGCCATCGAGTCGGAGAACGCCCGCGCGGGGTTGCTGCACTGACCGGGCTTCCTCGGGACCGCCTGACGGCCGCGCTCGAATGGGGTGTCATCCCCGCCGTCCCCGTCCCGTTCCGGGGTGACACGGTGGCGGACGACGCCCTGCGGGCCTATGCCAGCTGGATGGCGGCGCATCAGGTGGCGGGTGTGGCGGTGTGGGCGCACACGGGCCGCGGACCGCACCTCTCGGCCGACCACCGGCGCCGGGTGCTCGCCGCGTGGCGCCGGGCGCTGCCGCTGAGCACGATCGTCGCCGGAGCGACCAGCGTCGCGATGGCCGCGGAGGCAAAGGCCGGCGGGGCCGACGCGATTCTGGCCTTCCCGCGCACCGACGATCCGGTGAGCTACCACGAGGCCCTGGGGCGCGAGCTGCCGGTGATCGCCTTCTATTTGTACGAGGCCGCGGGGGGCGTGGCCTACGACAACGCGACCTTGCACGCGCTGCTCGCGCTGCCGGCCGTGATCGGGATCAAGGTGGCGACGCTCGATTCAGTCGTCACCTTCCGGCGCATCGCGGGTCTGATGCGTGACCACCCAGACAAACTGCTCATCACCGGGGAGGATCGCTTCCTGGGGTACTCGCTCACCATGGGGGCGCGGGCGGCCTTGATCGGCATGGGCGCGGCGCTCACGGACCTGCAGAGCGCCCTGGTCGAATCGTTTCGTGTGGGCAACTTCGCCAAGTTTGTCCGCCTGTCGGGCCTGTGCGACCGTTTCGCCGAGGCGACGTTCATCCCGCCACTGGAGGGGTACGTGCGCCGCATGCTGTGGGCCCTGGCGGCCGACGGCGTGATCCCGGACGATGCCTGCGACGACCCGTGGGGGCCGAGCCTGCCAGCAGTCGAGCGGGACGCGGTGCGCCGGGCGGTGCGCGAGGCACGCAGTGCACGCATCAGCTTGCCGTGAGGCCGATCCCCCGGCGCTCGTTTCTCGCGGCCTGCGCCGCGGCGGGCGGGGCTGCCCGCATGTTCCCCTTGATGAAGGGCGGGCTCTCGATGACGAAGCAACCGCACGTGGTGGTGGTCGGCGCCGGCGCGTTCGGTGGTTGGACCGCCCTCTGGCTGCGCCGCGGCGGCGCCCGCGTCACGCTGCTCGACGCGTGGGGCCCCGGCAACGCGCGCGCCAGCTCGGGCGGCGAGACCCGCGTCATCCGTGCGACCTACGGCCCGCGCGCCGTCTACACGCGCATGGCGGCGCGCGCGCTCGTCCTGTGGAAGGAGCACGCCCAGCGCTGGCAGCGGCGGCTGTACCACCCGATCGGTGTGTTGTGGCTGGTGGAGAGCGACGATCAGTACGAGAAAGCCGCGCTGCCGCTGCTCGCGGAAGCCGGCGTCGCGTTCGAACAGCTCTCGGGTGCCGAAACCGCGCGGCGCTATCCGCAGATCAACTGCGAGCGCGTGCGGTGGGGCATCTTCGAGCGGGAGGGGGGGTACCTCACGGCGCGCGCGGCCTGCGCCGCCGTGCTCGAGGCCTTCGTCGCCGAAGGTGGCGAGTATCGCCAGCTCGCCGCTCATCCCGGCGGCGCCGGGCGGGGGGAGCTCGGTGGCGTGAAGCTTTCCGACGGCACCACCCTCGCGGGGGACGCCTACGTGTTCGCCTGCGGCCCCTGGCTCGGGAGGCTCTTCCCCGACGTCATCGGCGAGCGCGTGCGGTCGACGCGCCAGGAGGTGTACTTCTTCGGGACGCCCGCCGGCGATCGTCGCTTCACCGAGGAAGCGCTTCCCGTGTGGGCCGATCACGGCACGCGCTTCATGTACGGCATTCCGGGCAACGAATGGCGCGGCTTCAAGGTGGCCGACGACACGCGCGGGCCCGCCTTCGACCCGAGCGCCGGCGAGCGGATGCCGACGCCCGCGGGCCTCGCGGGGGCGCGCGACTATCTCGCATTCCGCTTTCCCGAGCTCAAGGGGGCTCCGCTCGTCGAGGCGCGCGTGTGCCAGTACGAGAACTCTCCGGACGAGCACTTCATCATCGATCGCCACCCGGCCGCGGCCAATGCCTGGCTCGTGGGGGGAGGCTCGGGGCACGGTTTCAAGCACGGCCCGGCGCTGGGCGAGCTGGTGGCGCGGCTCGTGCTCGGCGACGGGAGTCCGGACCCGGTGTTCCGTCTGTCACGCTTCCCGCAGTAGGGTGCGCGCGCAGCTCGAGCAGGACTTCGAGCGGTTCAAGCGGGGGCTGCCGCGCGACTTCGCCGCGTACGTGCGGGCCGCGTATCGGATCGATCTCGCGGCTCGCTACGCCGGGGAGTCGCTGCCGCATCCCATCGGCAAGGGCTCGGGGCAGCTGTCGCTCAACGCGGGCCAGCTGGAAGACGACGCCGCCGCGGGACTGGCGTTCGTCGTCCTCAAGACCGTCATCGCGGAGGATGAGACCGGCGTGCGGGCGATGGCCGCCTGGGCGATCCACGAGACGCGGATGCGGGTGGAGCGGCGCGCGGCCCCCGACGGCCGCCCCGGCTGGACGGTGACGTGGAAGGGACGGGGCTGGGACGGCACGCTCGACCAGTACCTCGCCCTGGTGCGCGCTGGTCGGGACCTGACGCGCGGCGGCGGCCTGCTCGTCGTACCGTCGGTGAAGTATCACCTGCCGCCGCTCGACCAGCCGTTCCGGGACGGGGAATATCGCCATACGACGATGCGACTCGCGCAGGCCTGGGGGATGCCGCCGCTGCTCCTCGAGAAGGACTTCTCGCCCACGCTCGCCGGCGACGCGCTCGCCGACGACCGCGCCCAGATCCTCCGCTGGCTGCGGGAGGTGCCGGGCCGGATCCGTGCCGCGGCGCCGCTGCCGGTGCGTGTGGCGGTGAAGCTCATGAACGCCCGCTTCGACGACGGCTTTCAACTCGAGATGATGCACGCGGCTGCCGAGGCGGATGCGCTCGTATGCTTCAACCGCCTGTTCGACGCCCACCGGGGGGTGGCCTACGGGGGATGGGACTTGAGCGACCGGAATCTGCGGGTATTGGACCGACTGACCCCGGGGTCCCCACCTCTCACCGGAACCGGCAACATCTGCTCCGGCCGCATGGTCCTCGAGTACGCCCGCCGCGGTTGCGAGAGCGTCGAGCTGCACACCTTCTTCCAGCTGCCGTTGTCCGAGTATCCCGCGACGCAGGGCTCCCGCACCCAGCGGGCGTTGCATGCGCTGGTGTTCACGCCGCACGACGGCCTGATCGCCGCGCTGCTGGACCTCGAGGCGCGCGGGGAGATCGAACGGCGCAACGACGAGCTGCATTTCCTCGACGTGCCGGCCCATGCGCATCGCCCGGGTTGAGCTGCACCAGCTGGAGCTTCCGTTCCTGGAGCCGTTCATCATCTCGGGCGGCCGGATCGAGGCGCGCCGCTCGATCGTCGTCGTGCTGCACGACGACGACGGGCACGTCGGGTACGGCGAAGCGGCGCCCGACGAGCTGCCGTTCTACTCTGAAGAGACGCTCGGCGGCGCGCGCGACCTGCTCACCCGGGTGCTCGTGTCCCGGGTCGCCGGACGGGAGTTCGATTCTCCGGAGGCCGTGGACGCGGCGCTGCGCGAGAACGTGCGGGGCAATCCGTTCGCCCGGGCGGCGATCGAGACGGCGGCGTGGGACCTCGAAGCGCACCGCCGCGGCACGGGGCTCGCCCAGCTCGTGGCGGAGCGGCTCGGCGTCACCCCGGCGGCGGACTTTCCCTGTGGCGTGGCGCTTGGGATCCCCGAGGATCGCCGCCCGGACACGCTCACCCGTCGGGTCTACGACGCGCTGCAACACGGCTACCGGCGCGTGAAGATCAAGGTCGCGCCCGGCTGGGATGAGGTCGCGGTTCGGGCCGCACGCGCGGGGCTCGCGGGAACGGACCTGCCGCTCACCGTGGACGCGAACGGCGCCTACCAGTGGCCGGCCGACGACCGGGCGTTGCGCGCGCTCGATGCGGCCGGCCTCCTCTACATCGAGCAGCCGCTCGCGCCGGACGAGCTCGTGGGCCACGCCCGGCTGGCACGGGCGCTCGAGACGCCGCTGTGTCTGGACGAGACACTGCGCGATGCCGGGATCGCCCGCCAAATCGTCGCGCTCGAGGGGCCGATGGTGTGGAACATCAAGGTGCATCGCATCGGCGGGCTGGCCGAAGCGTGCCGCATCTACCGGGTGGCCGTGGAGTGCGGCGCCCGGCTCTGGGCCGGCACGATGCCGGAGTCGGGCATCGGCTCCCAGGCGGGCATCGCCGTCGCCGCGCTCCCCGCGTGCGTCTATCCCTCCGATCTGGAACCCAGCGCGCGCTGGTTCGGACGGGGGTCGGATGTGGTGAAGCTGACGATGAGTAAGGACGGTCGCATGGGCGTCCCGGGCGTGGCGGTGGCCCGCCTGCTCGATCCTGGACGCTTTCGTGCCGCGACACGCACCCTCTAGCGGGAGTCGAACCGTGGCTCGTGTACGTCACGTAGTCATTCTCTGCGCCCTCTCGCTCTCGGTCGCGCGGTCCGCGAGCCACGCCCAACAGTACGACCCGGCATTGTTCGGGGCGATGCGCTGGCGCCAGATCGGTCCATTTCGCGGGGGCCGCACCGTCGCCGCGGTCGGCGTGCCGGGCCGGCCGCCCGTGCTCTACATCGGCGTGAACAACGGCGGCGTGTGGCGCAGCCGGGACTACGGGCGCAGCTGGACGCCGATCTTCGACGACCAGCCGACCGGCTCCATCGGGGCGATCGCGGTCGCCCCATCGGACCCGCGCACCATCTATGTCGGCAGCGGGGAAGGCCTGCAGCGTCCCGATCTATCCGTGGGCGACGGAGTCTACAAGTCCACCGACGGCGGGGCCACCTGGCGGCATCTCGGGCTGGCAGACGGGCTCCAGATCCCGGCGATCGCAGTCGATCCGCGCGATCCCAATCGCGTGTTCGCGGCGGCGCTCGGGTCTCCGTACGGCCCCAGCAGCGAGCGGGGCGTGTATCGCTCCCTGGACGGCGGCGACACGTGGCAGAAAGTGCTCGACAAGGACGAGAACACGGGCGCGGTGGACCTCGTGTTCGATCCCGCGAACGCTCAGACCGTGTTCGCGGTGCTGTGGGCGGCGCGGCAGGCCCCGTGGGAAATCGGCAGCTCGTGGACCCTGCCGGCGGCGAACGGACTCTACCGGTCCACGGACGGCGGCACCAGCTGGCGGCAAGTCGGGGCTGGACTGCCAGGTGCCGCAGAGGGTCTCGGCCGCATCGGGCTCGCCACGTCGGCGAGCGCTCCCGCGCGCATGTACGCCGTGGTCGGCGCCACCAAGGGAGGCGGGCTGTACCGCTCGGAAGACGGCGGCGAGAGCTGGCGCCTCGCGAACGCCGACGAGCGCCTGTGGGGGCGCGACGGCGACTTCAACGAGGTCAAGGTCGACCCCACCAATCCCGACGTCGTGTATGTAGCCAACGTGGTGACGTGGAAGTCGGTGGACGGCGGCCACACGTTCACCGCGTTCCGCGGCGCTCCCGGCGGGGACGACTACCATCGCCTGTGGATCGATCCGGACGACCCCAACGTCATCCTGCTCGCGGGCGATCAGGGCGCGGTGGTGACCGTGAACGGCGGCGAGAGCTGGAGCTCGTGGTACAACCAGCCGACGGCGCAGTTCTACCACGTGGCGACCGACCGCCGCTTTCCCTACTGGGTGTACGGCGGGCAGCAGGAAAGCGGCTCGGTCGGAATCGCGAGCCGCGGCAACGACGGTCAGATCACGTTCCGGGAGTGGCACCCGGTCGGCGCCGAGGAGTACGGCTATGTCGCGCCCGATCCGCTGCACCCCACCATCGTGTACGGTGGCAGGGTCAGCCGCTTCGATTGGAGCAGCGGCCAGGTGCAGGACGTTTCGCCCGAGCCCGTACGGGCCGGGAAGTACCGGTGGGTCCGGACCATGCCGTTGCTGTTCTCGCCGGTGGACCCGCATGTGCTGTACTTCGGGACCAACGTGCTGTTCCAGACCACCAACGGAGGCCGTATTTGGCGGACCATCAGTCCCGATCTGACTCGCGCGGCATACGCAGTGCCCGAGAACCTCGGCGTGTTCGCGTCGCTCGATCCCGAGAAGGGCAAGCACCGGGGGGTCATCTATACCGTGGCACCGTCCCCTCGGAAGGTCGGGCTGGTGTGGGTCGGCACCGACGACGGCCTGATTCACGTCACGCACACCGGAGGCCGGACATGGACGGATGTCACGCCCTCCGCGCTGACGCCATGGAGCAAGGTCTCGCTGCTCGAGGCCTCGCACGTCGACACGCTCGTCGCGTATGCGGCGGTGAATCGCTTCCGGCTCGCCGACCTGCACCCGCACGTGTATCGCACCGGCGACGGCGGTCGGACCTGGACGGAGAGCGTGCAGGGACTGCCGGCGAACGCGGTCGTGAACGCGGTGCGAGAGGATCCCGTGCAGCGCGGGCTGTTGTACGCCGGCACCGAGCGCGGTGTGTACGTCTCGTTCGACGACGGCGGCCACTGGCAGGCGCTGCGCCTCAACCTGCCGCCTACGTCGGTGCGTGACCTCGTGGTGCACGACAGCGATCTGGTCGTTGCTACGCACGGCCGCGGCTTCTGGATCCTCGACGACGTCACGCCGCTGCGCCAAGCCGGTGAGGCCGCGGCGGCGCCGGACGTCTACCTCTACCGGCCCGCCGGTGCGGTCCGGGTCCGCTGGAATGAGAACACCGACACACCGCTCCCGATCGACGAGCCGGTCGGCCAGAACCCTCCCGACGGCGCCATTCTCGACTACTATTTGCCGCGGGCAGCCGTGAGCCCGGTCGCGCTCGACATTCTCGACGCGTCCGGGACGGTCGTGCGACGCTTCTCGAGCGCCGATACGGTGCCGCCGCGGGACTCGGGCTTGAACATTCCGTCTTGGTGGATGCGCCCCTCGCCGGTACTCGGCGCCGGCGCGGGCATGCATCGCTTCGTGTGGGACCTGCATTATCCGCCTCCCGCGGCGCTGCGGCACGACTACCCCATTTCGGCCGTGTACCACGACACGCCGCGCGAGCCACGTGGTCCCTGGGTGGTCCCCGGCCGCTACACCGTCCGTCTCACGGTCGACGGGCGGACGTTCACCCGAGCCTTGCGCGTGATGATGGATCCGCGCGTGTCGGCGGCCGCGGGGGCGCTCGATCGCCAGTTTGCCCTGGCGTCGCGCGTCGCGGACGCGCTGCGGCGCGACTCGACCGCGCTCGCCGCCCTGCTGACGTTGCGGGGTGCCCTCCGGCGCGTGCGCGAGCAGGCGGGCGCCACGGCGCTCGTGCCCTCGCTCGACTCACTCGACCGGCAGGCGGCGGCCCTCGAGGGCGGCGACGCCGGTTTGGCCCGCCTGAACGGCCAGCTCGTCGAGCTGTACAACGTGATTCAGGGCGCCGACGTCGAGCCGACGGCGCAGGCCCAGGCCGCTGTCCGCGCCTGGCTGGGCGTACTCACCACGCGGCAGGCGGAGGGGCGCGCGCTCGAGCAGCGCTTCCGTTCGCTCACCCGTCGTTTACAATAGGGATCATGATCCCGATCGAGCACCAGCCGCCGGGTTACTGGGCGACCAATCTCTACACGAGCCCTCGCAAGCGTCCCAAGTCCGACGCGCCGCTCAAGGACCTCCCGCCCCGGGCCGCGCAGCGCTTCAGGCGGGCGCGGGAAGGGATCCGAGCCCTCCGGCACGTGACCGAGCAGGTCGTGTTCATGGGAACGGCGTGGAAGTGGGTGTGGATGTACGAGGTCGGCGGGCGCAAACTCGCGTATCTGCATCCCATGGAGACCGCGCTCTCGGGCACGTTCATCTTGAGCGAGAGCGAGGAGCGTGAGCTCGCCGTGACCGACGGCCTGCCGCGGGCTTCGCGACAGGCGGTCCGCGACGGGCGCATGGCGGGCGGGGTCCGCTGGTGCTGGATGGAGTTTCCCGACTTCGACGCGGTCGACGCGTTCGTCGGCATCGTCACGCTGAAACATCAATTGTTGGCGCGGCCGGAATGATTGCCGTGGTAGGGGTGCAGCACGCTGCCCCTACTTGTGCGCGCTTCCGCGCCGGCGCTACATTCCGGCGCCCGCAAGCCGTTCCACACACACACAACGATCATTCGCCATCGAGCGCTCCGGATGACGAAGAGGGGTGGTAGGGTCGGGCTGGGCGTGGCGATCGCGCTGTCGATCGCCGTCTCCGCCGCCGCGCAAACCGGTCAGCGCGCTGCCAGCGTCAAGGCCCCCGTCATCAGTGATACGGGGCGGCTCAAGGGTCCGCGCCAGCCCATCTTCTTCCGTCACGACGTCCACGCCGGTCAGGACCAGGTGCCGTGCCTGTACTGCCACAGCACGGTGACGATCTCCAGCGAGCCCGGCATCCCGGCGGTGCAGACGTGCTTCGGCTGCCATCAGATGATCGGCGGCTCCACGCCGTCGCATCAGGCCGAGATCAAGAAGGTGCGCGAGGCGTGGGTGAACAAGCAGCCGCCGCGCTGGGTGCGGGTGCACGCGCTCCCCGGATTCGTACGCTTCCCGCACATGCGGCACATCAAGGTTTTGGGCACGGAGAGCTGCGTCAACTGCCACGGCGACGTTCGCGCGATGCCGCAGGTCTATCAGGTCGCCACGCTGAAGATGGGCTGGTGCGTCAATTGCCATCTCCAGCGCAACGTGTCGCGCGATTGCACGCTGTGCCACTACTGAGGCCCGACGCGATGGACCGCAGACGGTTCCTGAAAGTCCTGGGCGTCACCGGCGGCGGCGCCGCCGCCGTGACCGCGTGCGGCATCGGTCCGGAGCCCACCGAGCAGCTCGTCCCATACCTGGTGCCGCCCGAGAATCAGGTCCCCGGTATCGCCACTTACTACGCGACCACTTGTCGCGAGTGCGCGGCCGGGTGCGGGCTGCACGCCAAGGTACGCGAGGGCCGCGTGATCAAGCTCGAGGGCAACCCCGAGTCGCCGATCAATCAGGGTCGACTGTGTGCGCGCGGGCAGGCGGCGCTCCAGGGCCTGTACAACCCCGATCGAGTCACCGATCCGATGGCGCGCGGCGCCAACGGGGACTGGCAGAAGCTCAGCTGGGACGACGCACTCGCACGCCTCCGGACCAAGGTGCGGGAAGCCCGCGGCAAGGGAATCGCCTTCGTCACGGGGCTCGAGAGCGGCTCGTTCGGCGAGCTGGTCGACGCCTGGACCCGGCAGGTCGGTGGCCGGCACGTGACCTACGAGCCGTTCGCGTTCGAGGCGCTGCGCGCGGGGAACCGCATCGCGTTCGGCACGTCCGCCATTCCCTGGTACGACTTTGCCAACGCGCGCTACATCGTGTCGTTCGGCGCCGACTTCATGGAAACCTGGCTCTCGCCGGTCGGCTACCAGAACGCCTTCACGCGGGCCCATGCCTTCACGGCGGGCCGCGACGCGTCCATGGCGAAGTTCGTCTACGTCGGCCCGCGGCTGGCGCTCACCGGCATGAGCGCCGATGAATGGATCGCGGCGGCGCCGGGGACCGAGGGCATGCTCGCGCTCGCGATGGCGCAGGTCATCGTCGCCCGCCGGCTCGCCCCGCTCCCCGTGGACGTGGCACGCGTGCGGGCCGCGCTCGATGCCAATGCCCCCGAGCGGGTCGCCGCGAGGGTCGGGATCGAGGCCGATGTGATCACGCGCCTCGCCCGCGAGTTCGCCGCGTCGCGGGGCGGTCTCGCCGTGGCCGGAGGCATCGCGGCGCAGTACCCCAATGGCGCCGAGATCGTGGCTGCCGTCAACATCCTGAATTACGTCGCGGGCCAGGTGGGGAAGACCGTGAAGTTCGGCCCCAACCACGCGCTCACGGCCGGCGGCTCGTTCCAAGAGCTCACGGACCTGGCAGCGGACGCGAGTGCGGGCAAGGTAGCGCTGCTGCTGGTGCACGGCGCCAACCCGGCGCACTCGCTCCCGGCCGCGTTCTCCCAGGCGCTCGCGCGCGCGGGGTACAAGGTCGCGTTTTCGTCCTATCTCGACGAGACCGCAGCCGCGTCGGACCTCGTGCTCCCCGATCTCCACCCGCTCGAGCAGTGGAACGACTCCCAGCCGCGCACCGGCGTGTACGCGCTGCAGCAGCCGGTGATGCAGCCGGTATTCCCGAACACGCTGCACGCCGGCGACGTGCTGCTGCGGCTCGGGGGGAAGCCGGGCACGTTCAAGGACTATCTGCAGGGCCGCTGGCAGGAGCTGCATCGGCGCTACGGCCGCGGCCGTAGCTTCGAGGAGTTCTGGGACGACGCGCTGCAGCACGGCGGCCTGTACGCCGACGTGCCGGCGCAGGCGGTGCGCCTCGGGCTCGACGTGATACGCGCGCCTGCCCTCGCCGGCGACAAGCCGGTGCTCGGCTGGCAACCCTCTCCCGACCAGCCGCTGCTGCTGGTGTGTCCCTCCATCGCTTTGCATGACGGCCGGGGCGCGAACAAACCGTGGCTGCAGGAGCTGCCCGACCCGGTCTCGAAGATCACCTGGCACGGCTGGGTCGAGGTGCACCCCGAGACCGCGGCGAAGTGGCAGGTCGCGAACGGCGATGTCCTGCTCCTGCGCTCGCCGCACGGTGCGCTGCGAGCGCCTGTGTGGATCACCCCGGGTGTCCGACCCGACGTGCTGGCCATCCCGACGGGGCAGGGTCACAAGGCCTACGGTCGGTACGCCAAGGACCGCTCGTTCAACGCGTTCGAGCTCCTGAGCGACGCACCCACCGGCTACGGCGGGCGTGCCTTCGCCGTGAGCGTTGCCGTGACGAAGACCGGCGACCACCGCCGCCTGGCGACGCTCGAAGGCGATGCGCGCGAGCAGGGACGCGGGGTGATCGAGGTGTTGCCGCTCACCCGGGCGCAGCAGCTCAAGCGTGGCGCGCATCCGTTCCAGGAGCGGGCGACGCCACCCTATGCCGATCGGGCACTCGCGGAGTGGGCGGAGGCCCAGCACGAGGACGCCTCGCTCGGGGACTACGCGCGTCCACATCCGCGCTGGGGCATGGCGATCGACCTCACGAAGTGCACCGGCTGCTCGGCCTGTGTCACCGCGTGCTATGCCGAGAACAACCTCGCGACGGTGGGCGAAGAGCTGGTGGTGCGCCGGCGGCAGATGAGCTGGCTGCGGATCGAGCGCTACTACACGGGGGCTGAGACCGGCCGACCGGTGGGCGCGGTCGTCACGCCGATGCTGTGCCAGCAGTGCGGCAACGCCCCGTGCGAGCCGGTCTGTCCGGTGTACGCGGCGTATCACACGGCCGACGGCTTGAACGGCCAGGTCTACAACCGCTGCGTCGGTACCCGCTACTGCGCCAACAACTGCCCCTACAAGGTCCGCTACTTCAACTGGTACAACTATGCCGAGCCGGGTGGCGAGTGGGAGAGCTGGCCCGATCCCCTCAACATGCTGCTCAACCCGGACGTCACGGTACGCGAGAAGGGCGTGATGGAGAAATGCACGTTCTGCGTGCAGCGCATCCGCGGCGCGCAGAACCGGGCCCGTCTCGAAGACCGCAACATCCGAGACGGCGACATCACACCGTCCTGCGCCCAGGCGTGTCCCTCGGAGGCGATCGTGTTCGGCGACCTGCGGGACCCGACGTCGCGGGTCGCGGCGCTCGCGCGGGACCCGCGCGGCTACCACGTCCTCGCGGGTCTGAACACCCAGCCGGCGATCACGTATCTCGCCAAGGTGGTGCACGGCGCCGTGGTGGAGGGCTGAGGCGATGGCCGACACGGCGCCGGCACGCGTCACCTACGACTTCGTCACCCGCGCCATCGCGCGCACCCTGGGGAATCCGGGGAAGGGCTACTTCGCGCTGCTCGCTGCGGCCGTGGCCCTGCTCGCGGTCGGGATCGTGTGCCTGCTGTTCCTGCTGCGCTACGGACTGGGGCTCGCGGGCTATTCGCACCCGGTGTACTGGGCCGTCTACATCACCTGCTTCGTGTTCTGGGTGGGCATCGCGCACTCGGGCACCTTGATCTCGGCGATCCTGTTCCTGTTCCGCTCGGGCTGGCGCACCGCGGTCTACCGTACCGCGGAGGCGATGACCGTGTTCGCCGTCATGACGGCGGGCCTGTTCCCGCTCATCCACATCGGCCGCCAGTGGTACTTCTACTGGCTGATCCCGTACCCCAACGAGCGCGGCCTGTGGCCCAACTTCAAGTCGCCGCTCATCTGGGACGAGTTCGCGATCGGGACCTACTTCACCGTCTCGACCGTGTTCCTGATCATGGGCCTGATCCCGGACATCGCGGCGGTGCGCGACCTCGCCACGGGGTGGCGCAAGAAGCTCTACGCCATCACCGCGGTCGGCTGGCGCGGGACGAACGAGCAGTGGCGCCACTACACGCGCGGCTATCTCTACCTCGCCGCGCTCGCGACGCCGCTCGTGCTCTCGGTGCACAGCGTCGTGTCCTGGGACTTCGCGATGGCCCTGGTCCCGGGGTGGCACGCGACCCTGTTCGCGCCCTACTTCGTGGCCGGCGCGATCTACTCGGGTGTCGCGATGGTGATCACCCTGCTCGTGCCCATCCGCAAACTGTTCCACTTGGAAGAGCTCATCACGGTCCATCATTTCGAGAACCTCGCGAAGCTCTGCCTCCTCACGGGCATGATCGTGAGCATGTCCTACTTTACCGAGAACTTCACGGCCTGGTTCGGAGGCAATCCGCACGAGCGCGCCGCCTTTTGGTACCGGGCGTTCGGGCCGTTCTGGTGGGCCAGCTGGACGATGAACATCTGCAACGGGCTCCTGCCGTGGCTGTTGTGGTCCAAGAAAGTCCGGACCAGCGTGATCGCGCTGTTCGTCGTGTCCATTTTCGTGAACATCGGGATGTGGTTCGAGCGCTTCGTGATCATCGTCGTCTCGCTCGCCGGGGAGCCGTTCGAGCGGTTCGCCAACGCCACGTACAATCCCACGTGGGCCGACTGGGGCATCATGGCCGGCAGCTTCGGCTGGTTCTTCATGTGGTTCCTCCTGTTCGTGAAGAACTTCCCGGCGGTGTCGATCTCCGAAGTAAAGGAGGTGCTGCCGGCACCCAAACGCGCCAAGGCGGTCGCGACATGAAGGTGCTCAATCCGCTCGCCGCCATTTTCCACCCGCCGCCGACGCCGGGCCTGCTGGCGGTGTTCGGTCACTTGGACGCGGCCGTCGACGCGATCGGCCGATTGCGCGCGGCCGGCCACACCGATTTCACCGTGTACTCGCCCGTGCCGCGCCACGAGCTCGAGGACGCGCTCGATCAGCCCGTGAGCCCGGTCCGCATGTTCACGCTGGTCGGGGGCATTGCGGGCTGTGCGATCGGCGCCTGGATCACACTGTACATGTCATACGACTGGCCCGTCGTGGTCGGCGGCAAGCCCATCGGCTCGATCCCCCCGTACGTCGTCATCATGTTCGAGATGACGGTGCTGTTCGGGGCGCTGTCGACCATTCTCGGGATCGCCTTCAATGCGCTGTTCGCCGCCCGGCGTCTGGGGACCGTCGCCTACGATCCGCGCTTCACGAACGACAAGTTCGGCATCTTCGTGCCGTCGGAGTCGGCGGGGGCCGGTCAAGTCGAATCGCTGCTGCGGGGGGCGGGAGCGGAAGAGGTGCGCCGTGCGTAGACCGGGTGCCGCCCTTGCCGTCCTCGCCGCCCTTGCCCTGGCCCTTGCGTGCAATCCCGACGACGTCGTGCACCGCGTGGGCTGGTTCGCGACCATGCGGCATCAGCGGAGCATCAAGCCGTACGCTCGACCCCTCGCTCCCGTGCCTGGTACGGTACCGGTCACCGGCGCCGAGCCGCTCATGAGCCTGCAGACGGCCGACCGGCTCGCCAACCCCCGCACCCGCACGTCCGAGTCGATCAACCGCGGGCGGTTCCTGTACGAGACCTATTGCCTCGTTTGTCACGGCCCGGCGGGCCGCGGGGACGGACCCATCTCGTCGGCGGCCGGGGGCCCGTTCTTCGGTGTCCGCTCGCTCGTGAACGACACGATCGCCCGGCGCACCGACGGTTACATCTACGCGGTCATCGTGAGCGGGCAGGTGATGGGGCGGGGGCTGATGCCGGTGTACGGCGACAAGGTGCGTGGCGTCGATCGTTGGGATCTGGTGAACTACGTCCGCACCCTGCAGGCCGGGGCCAAGAGCCCCACCGGTAGACGATGACCGCGGTGAGCGTGTCGCGCGCCGAGCTGGCCGAGAAGGCAGGCCGCTTCCCGGCCCGGACCTTCACGCTCCTCGGCGCGGTGCTCGCCGTGCTCGGGGGCGCCGCGTTCCTCTGGGCCCTCAGCGAAGGGGAAGGGGCGCGCGCGTGGCAGTCGTGGCACTTCAACTTCATGTTCTGGACCGGTCTGGCTGAGGGCATGGTGGTGTTCGCCGCCACCCAGAAGCTCGCCAAGGGGCACTGGTCCGGGGTGGTCATCCGTCTGGCCGAGGCGGCGAGCGCCTTCCTGCCGGTCTCCCTCGTCCTCTTCGTCGGCCTGATCGTGGGGCGCGCGCACATCTTCAGCTGGCTGCGCGATCTGCGTCCCGACCTGGGCAGCTGGCTCACGGTCAAGACGTTCTTCCTGCGAAACGGTGCCATCTACGCGCTGCTGACCTGGCTGTCGTGGCGCTTCGTGCGGCGCGACGTGGCGCCCGACGTGCGCGAGCTGGCCGATGGCCGCCCCGCCGACCGCCTCGAGAACCGGGACGCGATCAGCCGCGACGCCGCCGTGCTCGTCGTGGCCTACGCGTTCGGATACAGCCTCCTGGCGTTCGATCTGATCATGTCGCTGGCCCACAAGTGGGTGAGCAGCCTGTTCGGCGTGTTCTATTTCATGGGCAGTTTCCTGGCGGCGCTCATGGCCCTCGCCGTGCTCGCCGTGGTCGTGCGGCGCCGCATGGGACTCGACGCGCTGATCTCGTCCAAGCAGCTCCACGACCTGGGCAAGCTGTGCTTCGGGTTCACCGTGTTCTGGGCGTACCTGATGTGGTCGCAGTTTCTGGTGATCTGGTACGGCAACATGCCCGAGGAGACGTTCTTCATCTTCTACCGGCTGATCGATCCCTGGAGGCCGTTCGGTGTGGCGGTGTTCTTCCTGGTGTTCGTCGTGCCGTTCGTCGGTCTGCTCGGCGTCAAGCCCAAGAAGTCTCCCGCCTTGCTGACGACATTCGCGCTCGTGAGCCTGCTGGGGATCTGGCTGGAGCGCTATCTCGAGATCGTGCCCTCGATCAACGGCCGGGCGGGGCCGGCGCTCGGCGTGCCCGAGATCGGCGTGGCGCTGCTGTTCGGTGGGCTGTTCCTCGCTTCGCTCGGCTGGTTCGGGGCACGCTACCCGATGCTGTCCCCGCGTCTCGCCGCGGACGCTCTGGAGCGCGAGCGACACTAGCGGCACCTTCGCCCTCACGACTTCCTGACCTTCCGCGGGATCCAGCGCCGATCTCCTCTGCGTTCCTTTGTGTACTAAGAGGTGTCTGTGGTCGGTGGTCCCCACGCTCGACAATCGGAGGATGTATGCAGTCGAGGCTGATCTCGCTGGTGCTCGGAGTAACGGGAGCGGCTCTGTTGGCGTCGTGCGGTAGCTCGACGGGCACGAACTACGGCGGAGGCGGCGGCGGGACGCCTCCGGCGAGTTGCGCCAGCTCAGGGGCCAGTGCAACAATCGCCGCGACTGGCTCATTCACTTTCAGCCCGAGCACGGCAACCATCACGGCGGGGCAGAAGGTTTGTTGGGTGAATAACACCGGGATCGATCACACCGTCACATCGGACGACGCGAGGTTCACTGGCGGTAGCCTGCCGAACGGGAGCACCGTGGTGGTGACCTTTCCTGCGGCAGGGTCCTACGCCTTCCACTGCAGTATCCATCCCCCCCCGACGTACAACATGACGGGCACGATCACCGTGCAGTAAGTCGGCTTCGCTACGGCCGCAGCGGCTCCAGTCGGCGCCGCAATGCGGCGAGGGAATCGGCCGAGAGGGGCCCTCGAACGTCCCGGAATAGATCGGGACTCACCTGACCGGCCGCCTTCGCGACACGTGGTGCAGGGCGCCTAGCGAGGGCTGCGAGCGAATCGGCGGCACTGGCCCGCTCGGGTCGCCCGGCCGGCGCCCCCGCCACCACCACCTGGTCGAGGAGTTGCGGCGCGGGCCGGGCGTTGATCACCTCGATCAGCGTCGTCGAATCAAGCGCCTGCTCGACGATCACGACGCTGGAGTAGCCGATGGCGCGACCCCGGTAGAGCGCCTCGATCGGGACGCCGGGGACGACGAGGGGGTCAGCGCGCAGCACGTGTCGCGCGCTGTCGATGCTGATGGCGGATCCTTTCTGCCAGACGTCGCGTCCCTCCTCCAACGTCTTTCCCAGGACAACCCTGGCCGCTCCCTGGAAAGTCCGGTCGGCGTTTGCGACGGGCGCGGCAACACTGTCCGCCTGCACGACCGGCTCCGGGCGCGGTAGGGCGATGTTGTTCGCCCGAGCCAGAGCTCGAGCCGCGGGCGGGGCAGGCTGAGCCGCGGGCGGCGTGCGTACGGCGCGCCGCTCGACGCGAGATTCGCGCTGTGCCAGCTCCCGCTTCACCGGCTCTGCCATTGGGCGCCGTGTCGCCGCTGTGTTGTCGAGTGCCTTTTCGACCTGGGAGGCCGGGTTCACCTCCCTGCCGAGGTAGGTCCCGATTCCCAGAGCGAGCGCCACCGTCGCCGCCCAGGCCAGCGGCAGACGCACTTGCCACCACACCCGGGGGGGAAGCTTCACGTCCCCGGCACGGAACGGTGGCAGCGCGCGGTCGGGCGGTGTAGCCAGCGCCAGCAGCTCAGCGGCGCGGGCGATCAGCGCGCGCTCGTCTTCGAGCCGGCGGCGGCAGTCGGGGCACTCGGCGAGGTGCGCATCGACTCCCCGGGCCTCCGCCGGCGACAGCTCGCCGTCGAGATACCCGTGCAGCATTCCTTCATCCACGTGCGACATGCTCACCTGACTTTCCCTCGTAGGCTTCCACCAGCCGCCGGCGCGCCCGCGCCAACGTCGTGCCGATCGCCCCGCGCGCGAGCCCCGTGTGCGCGGCGATTTCATCGTATGACAGCCCTGAGTCCCACAGCAGGAGCACCTCGCGGTCGCGGGGCGTCAACTGCTCCAGTGCGATGCGGACGTGGGAACGCTCGTTCTCCGCGTGCAGCGCATCGTCCGCCGCGGGCTCGATGGCCTGTGGCTCGGCCTTGAGCAGTGTGAGATGGCGGCGCTCCCGCGCCGCGCGCCGGGCGTCGTCTCGCGCCATGTTCGCCGCCACGATGAACAGCCACCCCCGCGCGTTGTCGGGCCTGTGTACGACGGCCCGAGCGAAGGCCTCCTGGGCCAGGTCCTCGGCGCGCTCGACGCTCCACACCTTGCGGTACAGGAAGCGCACGAGCGCGCGGTAGGTGGTGCGGTAGACCTCGGCGAGGTCCTGGCTCATCCCCGAAAGTCTCGCACGAGCCGCTCCAGCTCGCCGTCCTCCCAGGTCGTCTTACCGCCGGTCTCGATCTTGACGCTCACCCGGTGCCCGGCTACCAGCACCGCGGGCTCGAGCGTCGCCGGCTGCAGCAGCTCGGGAAGGGCTCGGAGCAGTGCGAAGTACGCATCGCTGAAGGCCGCGACGCTCACCACGCGCACCGAGTCGCCATGCGCGATGTCGGTCCACACACCGTCGCGCCAGGCGAACACGCGGCCGCCGACGTGCTGCGAGCGACTCACCCTCCCGCGCTCGGGCACGACGATGGAATCAGCCGCGGCGGCACCCGCTGCTACGACGGCCTCCAGGTTGAACGAGTTGGCCATCTTGCGCGCCGCCTCGGAGCGCCGCACCGCGTCGGCTCCGGCCTGGTCTTGTGGCGCGGGTGCCATCAGCGGGATGGGGCGCACCGCGACGCTCGGCTCCTGCACCAGATACGATGTGTACTCGGTCAGGATGCCGTAGCGCAACGCCAGCCGTTTCAGCTCGTCCACGATTTCGGGATTGGGGCCGTGCAGCCGGATCTCGCGCGACAACGCCCCCGCCTTGCGCGCCGCCCACAGCTGCTGGAGATAACCGACCCCCGACGGCTCGCCGTCGAACCGGGCTGCGGTGGTGAATCGCTCCTCGCGACCGTTTCTCCGTCCTGTCACCGTGAGGGACCGCTCCCCGTTCACTGCTCCCCGGTACCGACCGAAGACGACGAGCTCGTCGCCCGCGAACAGGTCGGGCAGGCGCTGCGGCTGCAGATCATACAGGTCGACGCCGTCGGCCGCGAGCGCGACGTCGGTGAGCACCGGAGACGACACCTTGGCTGCGAGCGAGCCCACGGCCTGCTCGATATCGCCACCGGGCTGGATGTAGGTCGTGACCCCGCGCGCACGCTCGGTCAACCGGTCGAGCAGGTACGTGTTCACATCATACCCGATGCCGAACGCGAAGACGCGGAACGACCCGCGGCCGCGCTCCGCCTGGTCGGCGAGGCGCTCGGGGTCGGTCTCGCCGACGGTCGGCACGCCGTCCGTCAGGAACACCACCACCCCGAACGCCCCTTCGGCGGGCGGCGCGGCGATCGCCTCGGCGAGCGCACCCGCCACGTTGGTGCCGCCTCCGGTCTCGAGGCGTCGGACCCACGCCTGCGCCGCTCGCACGGTCTCACCGGAGACCTCGGTCCACCCGGCCGCGTACCGCTCGACCCCGCCCGAGAACGCGATCACCCGGAACCGGTCCCCCGCACGGAGCGTCCCGAGCAGGTGTTCCAGCGCGGCCTTCGCCTGATCGAGCTTGTCGCCGGACATGGATCCGGACACGTCGAGCACCGCGACGAGGTCGCGCCGCACGGCCTGGGCCTCGCTCGCGCGCCCCGGCGCCAGCAGCAACATGAAGTACCCGTTCTCGCCGGCAGATTGGCTCGCGACGAGCGACATGCCCACGAGGCCGCGGGCCAGAGGCAGGAACAGCTCGAGGTCCCCGCGGGCGCTCGTGTCGGCGAGCGTGATCTCGAGCCGGTCGGCGTCGCGGGTCACCTGCACGCGGTGCGTCGGGGAATAGGGCTCGCCGAACCGTCCCGCGGAATCGACTTGGAGGCGCAGGCTCTGGGACGCCGCAATGCCGGGTCCGCTGCCCGCTCCGTACCGGAAGCGCCATGCATCCCCCACCCGATCGAGCAGCTGCGTGTAGCGGAGGGTGATCTTGCGGGTCTCTCCTGGCGCGATCGGGAAGACGCGCGCCCGCAGCAGGCCGTGGCCGGCGAGCTCGATGAGGGCGGGGTCGCGCTTGCGTCGCACGATCTCCTCGTAAATCGCACGCGCCTGGCTCGCATCCATCGGCTCGCCCTTCAGCTCGCGATCGCCCTGCCACAACGAGAAATCACTGAACACGGCCTCGCCCGCCAGCGGATAGAGGTAGTTGCCCTCGTCGAGCACGGGGCCGGAGTTGCGGAACCATTCTTCCACCGTCACCCGCGCGGCCCGTCCGGTGAGGGTGACCTGCACGGCGCTCCGTACCTTGGCGATCGCGCCGCGCGGAAAAGCCGGCAGCGGCCGGATCGGCTCGATCCATCCCTGCGCCGCTCCCGGCGCGACGGGCGCGGTGAGGAGGCAGAGCAACCCCAGCAGGCGAGGCGAGGACAGCATGACGACCGAATCCTGTGAGAGACGCCAGAGAGACGTCGCTCGCCCGGAGTGTTGCACACGGGACACCGCGAGCCCGTTCGGGCGGCAACGGTACGTGACGGCGTGCGAAGGGGTTGCGGTGAACGCGCGCGGGCCCGCATCTTGGGTGCACCCGCACCGCCGGCGGTAGGTCGTCGCGCCCAACTGGATGGGAACCGTGCCGCGCTACACTTACCGCCGCCTGACGAAACTCCCCAGCACGGCCGACGAGCTCCGCCGCCACACCGTGCTGAACCTCCCCGGCATGCTCCACGGGTTGAGCTTCGAGCACATGGTCATGCGCCCCGGCGCCGCGGTGCCGATCTCAGTCGAGGACGACACGGGGATCCTTATTTTCACGTTCGCCGGGCGCGGCGTGATGCTGCTCGACGGCGATCGCATCGAAGTGTCGGCGAACGACCTGGTCCACATTCCAGCCGGCGTGCCGTACGGGTTGCGGACCCTGGGTGGTTCGGACTGGGTGTACGTCGTGCTGCAGGCGCCGCTGCAGTGAGGCGCCGTCTCACCCCACTGCGCACTGGTTGGGACCGAATTCCAGCGTCTCCGCATCGGCATCCGCGACGTCCACCAGCCCCAGGTTCGCGAGCTTGATCGTGCGGTAGCTCTCGGGCGCGACCACGGTATGGTCCGCCACCCACGAGAGGAACGCGCGGCGTTCCTGGATGGCCGCGGCCTCGTTCGTGGCAGCGATCACGTCGAACCGCGCGGCCACGCTGCGGTCCGCCCGGCGCTCGGTCTCGCTCGCGTAGTGGGCGGGGAGAACGAGGAGATCTCCCGGCCAGACCCGGCGCACGCGCTCGAGGCTGTCCCACAGGCGGGCGGCCCAGGCGTCGCGTTGTCCGCCCAGGTCGGGGCGGCCCACCGACCGCACGAACAGGAAGTCACCCGTGAGCGCCAGCGCCTCGTCGACCAGCAGCGCGACGCTTCCGAGGGTGTGCCCGGGGACGTGTGCGGCGACGAGCGTGGCCCGACCGAACGCGATGGTGTCGCCGTCACCCAGGGGTTGGTGGCGCACGCGACCCTCCGCGCCATCGTACGGGGAGCGGGCGTCGTCGGGATGGAGGAAATAGGGGACCTGCCAGCGCCGGGCGGCGGCGCGGGCGCCGCTCAGGTAGTCGGCGTGCATGTGGGTGTCGATCACCGCCGCGGGCGTGGCGTCGAGGGAGCGGAGCAGGGTCTCGTACGGCTCGAGGTGGCGACCCGGGTCCACCACCACCGCATCGCCGTCGCTGACCAGCACGTAGGAGAGAGCGCCCTTGCCGACGCGATCGAGCTGCACGACGTGCTGGAGCGCCATCGTCGGGGAGAGGCGGCGCGGCAGGTACACCGTCTCCCACGCCGCCATCCCGCCGGTCACGGAGAACGCTTCGAAGCCGTGCTCGCGTAAGTACTGCGTGGCTTGCTGACTCGAGTTGCCGTGGCCGCAGATTACGGCGACGGGCGTCGCCGGATCGAGTCGCAGCGACTCCAGCGTGGGGAGCTCGTACATCGCGGAGGCCGGCAGGGTGCGATAGTCGAGCGTCGCGCCCAGCGTGACGCGCCCGCCGGCGACGCGCTCGGGCGTGCGGATGTCGAGCAGCTGCACGCGCTCTCCCTGGTCGAGGCGACGCGCCAAGTCGGCGGCGGGGATGCGCGGGACGGACGGGTCCGGCATGGTGAATCAGTGTCGTGGGCGTGGTGGGAAAACGCAACGCCCGCCCGTGGCGGGAGGACTCCCGTTTTCAGGGCGCACGAATATATTGTGAACGCGTTCACAAGCACCATCTCGTCTATCGTCCCGGAGGGAGCTCGCGATGCGGTTCACCCTGCTCACCACGCTCGCCGCGTTCACGGCCGTCGCCTGCGGCGGCGAGAAGAAGTCGGCGGCGTCTCAGGCCGAGGCCGCGACACCGACGCCGGCCGTCACGCCTGCCGCGGCGGCCACCGCCGAACCGGCGGGCGCCGTGGTCGAAGTGAAGATGACCGGCAACGGCACGTCCCAGGCCGCGTTCGATCCCAGCAAGCTGACGATCAAGGCCGGCACGACCGTTCGCTTCCTCAATGTATCGGGCGGTCCGCACAATGTTGCCTTCTACGGCGACTCGGTGCCGAAGGGCGGCGCCGACGCGCTGAAGAAGGGGATGCCGAACCCGATGGGCGACCTGACGGGACCGTTCCTCACGCAGCCCAACGAGAAGTACGACGTTTCCTTTGCGGGCGCCCCGGCCGGCGTCTACAAAGGCTACTGCATGCCGCACGTCGCTCTGGGCATGCACATTACGATCACGGTGCAGTAGCCAGGCACACGTCGACCGCAGGGTGAAACGGCCCCGGCCAACCCCGGGGCCGTTTGCCTAACCGGACCCCCCGTACGTAAGATTCCCCCGCGCGCCATGACCCATCGCCTGTTCCTGAGTCTCGTGCTGCTCGTCGCGTCGAGCGACCGCGCCGCTCCCGTCACGGACGCGGCGGCCCCGCGCATCTTTCGTGACGCGGCCGCCGGCACGCTCGTGATCGATCTCGCGCCGGTGGATTTGCCGGCCAACACGCCGCATCACATGATCGCGCAGCCGCCGGTCGCGACGCTCGAGATTCCGGAGACGGGATTCATCTACGGCTTCCGTGTGTTGGTGGTCGACAGCGCGGGACACCCGCTGCCCGATGAACTGATCCATCACTTCAATCTCATCGACCCTGATCACCGCGAGCTGTTTCTCCCGATCTCGCGCCGCCTGCTCGCGGCGGGGCACGAGACCGGCGCGATCCGTCTGCCGCGCCTGCTGTTCGGATTGCCGCTGCAGCGTGGCGAGCACGTCGTCGCCAGCGCGATGATCGAGAATCTGACCGCCGCCACCTACCCGCGGGCGCGCGTGCGGCTCGCGATGAATTTCACGCCGGCCGGCCGGCCGTGGCCGCTGTTCAGCGCCTCGCCCTGGCAGATGGACGTGGCCTTCCCGGTCGGCGACAAGTCGTTCACGCTCCCGCCGGGTCGCTCGTCACGATCGTACGAAGGGAGCCCGATCGTGCCGGGGAAGATCGTCGGCCTCGGGGGGCACATGCACGACTTCGGCCGGGTGATCGAGTTTGCGGACGCGACGACGGGTGCCGTGATCTATCGTGCCGCTCCCGTCGCCGACGCGAGCGGGCACATCGAGGCGATCCCCGTCGCGCTCCTCTACGGGTGGACCCGTCTCGGCGCCCACATCGTGCCGGAACACCGGTATCGCATCACCGTCTCGTACGACAACCCCACGGGTCAGCCGATTCCCGACGGGGGCATGGGCGTGGTGGGCGGCATATTCGTGCCCGACCGCGGCGTCACATGGCCGGCGGCCGACCCGCGCGATTCGCTCTATCACGAGGACTACGTCCACTACATGCGCCTCGCGGGTGGACACGAGATGAACATGGCGGGAACCGCGATGCCCATGAAGATGGCCGGACACGAGCGCGCAGCGCACGGTCACCACTGACGTGGCCGACGAGGCCGTGCTGCTGGACTTCGGCGGCACGCTCGACGCGGACGGCGTGCACTGGAGCCCGCGGTTTCACGCGGCGTATCGCGCCGAGGGCGGCACCCTCGATCTCGCGGCCTTCGATCCGATCTTCAAGATGTCCGACCAGGCGCTGGCGCGATTGCCGGGCATCGCGGCGCTGGGGTTCCGGGCCGCCATCGAGACCCAGGCCCGCCTACTCGGCGACATCCTTCCCGAGCGTGACCGCGTGAACCCGGCGGCGGTCGCCCGGCGCCTGCACGCCGACGCCCTGGCGGTCGTGCGGCGGAACCGTCCGATCCTGGAGCGGCTGGCCCGACGGTATCGGCTGGGCATCGTGTCGAACTTTACCGGCAACCTGCAGCCTTGTTTGGAAGAGCTTGGCCTGGCGAGATTGTTCGCTGCAGTCAGCGACTCAGCGGTGGTCGGATGCAGCAAGCCCGATCCACGCATCTTTCTTGGCACGCTGGCCACGTTGGGAGCGCGCCCGGAGCGGGCCTGGATGGTGGGGGACAACTTCGAGGCGGACATTCGCGGCGCCGCGGCCCTCGGCATGCGCACCTGCTGGCTCGGTCCGCCGGAGCGGCCGTTGCCCCCCGGGGCGGGGGACGTCCCGACCGTCCGCATCGCCTGCTTCGTGGACATCGAACGGGTGCTCGCCTAACGGTGCACGGGCTCATCCTCGCGGGCGGTGAGGGGTCGCGGCTCGCGGCGGGGGGGATTGCCGTTCCCAAGCCGCTCGTCGAAGTGGCGGGCCGGCCCCAGATCGTGGGCCTGCTCGAAACCTTCGCCGCGCTGGGGTGCGCGAGCCTCACTTGTGCAGTTCGTGCGGATTTCCCGGCAGTGCGGCGCTTGCTTGACGGGAGGCGGTTCGGCCCGCCCCTTACAGTGGTGAGCTGTCGTACGCCCTCCTCGCTGCACACGCTGGTCGAGGCGCTGCGAGGGATGGCCGGGGGGCCGGTGTTCTGCAGCATGGTGGACACGGTGATGCGGCCGGAGGATTGGGAAGCGCTCTACGGGGCGACCGGGCGGTATCTCGAGGAGGGCGCCGAGCTCGTGCTCGCTGTGACGCCGTACGTGGACGATGAGTCTCCGGTGTACGTGCGTCGCCACGGAGGCGATGTGCGCGCCGTGAGCGATGCGCCGCTGACACCCGTGTGTGTGACCGGGGGGGTCTACGGCTTGAGCGCGGCCGCCCGTCTGGCCGCCGCCGACGCCGTCGCCCGCGGCGTGCACAAGATGCGCGCCTTCCTCAAGGCGCTGGTAGCGGAGGGGCGGCGGGTGGCGGCGGTCGAGGTGCCGCGCATCATCGATATCGATCGGCCATCGGATCTTCAGACTGCGAACGCGTGGCTTGCCGCGCGCGAAAGGTAAACCTTGGCCCAACTGGTCGCGATTTACCGCAGCCCGTCGTACTCGCCACTGCAGCACCGCGTGAACGACACCGCCATCCTGGACGCCACCGTCGGGTTGCTCGAGGCCGAGGGTTGGCGCGCCACCAAGACCACGGAGCTCGAGGTGGAGCAGGGCCGCCTTCCGGCGGCGGAGCTGTACCTCAACATGTGCCAGGGCTCGCTTGCGGCGGAGCAGCTCATGCCGCTCGAGTCCGACGGTATCGTCGTGGTCAACCGCCCGTCGAGCGCGTTGAATTGCCACCGCTATCGCCTCGTTCGGCGACTGAGCGACAGCACGCTGCCGTTTCCGCGGACGCTCATCCTCGCCAGCTCCGCTGCGCTCCCGCCGTCCACCCAGCTCAGCGCCCTCAGTCCCGATCGTCAGAAGCTCTGGATCAAGCGTGGCGACGTGCATGCCGAGCGTCCGGAGGACGTGGTCGCGACGACCCTGGACGGTTTGGCGGAGGCGCTGCGGGCCTTCACCGCCCGTGGCATTCCCTGGGTGGCGCTGCAGGAGCACGTGCCGGGGCCGGTGGTGAAGTTTTACGGCGTGACCGACGGCCGGTTCTTCAATTGGTACGGTGCCGACGCGGGGTTCGCCGGCGAGCGTCCCCAGGTGGACGAGAACCGGCTCAAGGCGCTCGCCTTCGAGGCGGCGGCGATTCTCGGACTCGAGGTGTTCGGCGGTGACGTCGCGCTCCCGGAGCCCGATCGACCGGTCTTGATCGACATCAACGACTGGCCCAGCTTCGCCCCCTTCCGCGATGCGGCGGCGCGCGCCATCGCGGCCTACATCACGCATCGGTTCGCTCACCGGAAACATTCGTGACCCACACGTTGCGCAGGATCCAGCTTCCCGGCCCCAAGTCCAAGGCGTTGTTCGACGCCGAGGCGCTGTACCTGGCGCCCGGCACCCAGAGTGTGGCCCTGTTCAGCCAGCTGTCGATCGACCGGGGCGAAGGCGCGGTCCTGTACGACGTGGACGGCAACCGTTACATCGATCTGCTCGCCGGCGTGGGCGTGGCCAGCCTGGGCTACGCGCATCCCAAGTACGTCGCCGCGATGCAGCGGCAGATCGCCCGCGTGCATGTGGGGAGCTTCACCACCGAGCACCGAGCGGCGCTGGTGAAGCTGCTTGCCGAGCTCGCGCCCGGGGACTTGAACCGCAGCCAGTTCTACTCGAGCGGGGCAGAGGCCGTCGAGGCGGCGCTGCGCCTGGCGAAGTCGCGCACGGGGCATACGGAAGTGATCGGGTTCTGGGGCGGGTTCCATGGCAAGACCGGGGGCGTGCTGCCCGTCCTGGGATCGAGCTTCAAGCACGCGCTCGGGCCGCTGATGCCGGGGGCGTACCTCTCGCCCTACGCCTCGTGCGCCCGGTGCGCGTTCGGCAAAACCTTCCCGTCATGCGAATGGCACTGCGTCGACTTCCTGCGCAAGAAGATCGAGGTCGAGACCACGAAGGAAGTAGCGGCCATCATCGTGGAGCCGATTCAGGGCACGGCGGGCAACGTCGTGCCCCCGCCAGGCTACCTGCAGCTGTTGCGCGAGCTCGCCGACGAGCTGGGCGCGCTGTTGATCTGCGACGAGATGATCACGGGATTCGGCCGCACCGGAAGGATGTTCGCGATCGAGCACGAGGGGGTCCTCCCGGACATCCTGACGGTGGGAAAAGGATTCGGGGGCGGGTTCCCGATGAGCGGTGTGATCGCACGCGAGGAGCTCGCCTTCTCGAAGCCGTGGGCCAATCCGAGCGGCAGCTCGTCGTCGTACGGCGGCAATCCGCTCGCGGCCGCGGCGGCGCGTGTGACGGTGGAGACGATCGTCGAGGAGAACCTGGTGGAGCACGCGCGCCGCGTGGGCGAGCGCATGCTCGCGGAGCTCAAGCGCTGGCCGGCGGCGCTGCCGATTGTGTCCGACGTCCGAGGCCGCGGCTTGCTGCTCGGGATGGACCTCGTGGTCCCGGGCACCCGCACGCTGCTCGACAAGAAGACCACCCGCTGGATTTTCGACACGCTGCTGTCGCGCGGCGTGCTGGCCATGATCTACAACCCCGAGGTTCGCATCAACCCGCCGCTGGTCATCGAGGAAGACCAGGCGATGGGCGCCCTCGCCATCATGAAGGACGTGCTCAGTGAAGCCACCGAACGACTTGTCGCATAAGGGACGGTCGGTCGAGGAGTGGGTGGACCTCCACTTCTTCCGGCCCATTGGCATCCGCATCGCCCGGGCGTTGCTGCCCACCGGTATCTCCGCCGACCAGGTGACCCTCTGGTCGCTCGTGATCGGGCTCGTCGCCGGCCACCTGTTCGCCTACCGGGACCACTGGACGAACCTCATCGGCTTCGGACTGTTCGTCGTGTCGGATGTGTTCGACTCGGCGGACGGGCAGCTGGCGCGGCTGCGCGGCACGTCCACGCGCTTCGGCCGGGTGCTGGACGGGATCAACGACAACCTCCGCTTCGTCAACCTGTATGTCCATCTGATCTACCGCCTCGTCCATACCGGCTACTGGTGGCCGGGCGCGTTTCTGCTCGTCGCGGCCGCCGGCCTCGCGCACACGTTCCAGAGCGCGGCCATCGACTTCGTGCGCAACGCCTATCTCTCCATCGGCGTGGGCGGCCGCGGGGAGCTCGACCTCCCCGAGGACCTGGACCCCGCGCCGCGCGGCTCGTGGCTGCAGCGGTTCGGCGCCCGTGTGTACCGCGACTACGTGCTGCGACAGGTCCAGCTGTTCCCCCGCTCCGTGAAGCTCATCCGCGCGCTGCGGCAGGGCGGCGTCTCGACGCCGTTTCGCATGCAGTACCGCGCGCGCCAGGACGCCGTGCTGCCCCTGTGCGCCTGGTTGGGGCAGAACATCCGGTTCGCCGTGCTGGGAATCGCCGGCATCGCCGGGCGGCCGTCCGCGTTCCTGTGGACCGAGGCGGTGTGGATGAGCCTGGTGCTTGTGGTGCTCCTGTGGATGCACGAGTGGAATGCCACTGCGCTCGGCGGCCTGCTCGACGCGGAGCACGATGCCTACGCCCGCGTCACCTGAGCCGCGGCGCTACCGCGGTGCCCTGATCGGAGCCGGGGGCATCGCGCGGCAGTCCCATCTGCCCGCGTTGCGTGGCGCTGCCGCCCTCCGCCCCCGCGTCGACGTGGTCGCCGTCGTGGACACCGCGCCCGCCGTCCCGTCGGTGGACGGGGTTCCGTTGCTGCGCGACCTCGCGGCGCTGCGCGACCTCGCTCCGCTCGACTTCATCGACATCTGCACGCCAACCGCCTCGCACCTCGAGCTCACCGTGTGGGGACTGGAGCAGGGGTACCACGTGGTGTGCGAGAAGCCGGTGGCGCTCACCCGCGCTGAGGCCGAGCGCATCGGCGCCGCGGCCCGGGCGAGCGGGCGCATCGTGATGCCGTGCCACCAGCACCGCTACAACCCGGTGTGGCTGCGCGTGAAAGAGTGGCTGGCGGCCGGTGCCATCGGTCGCTGGCACCTGGCGGAGTTCTCCGTGCACCGGCTCGCGGCCGACCCCGGGCGGACTGCGGGGACCACGCCGTGGCGCGGCACGAGCGCGGCGGGACGGGGCGGCGTGCTGCTCGACCACGGCACGCACCTCGTCTACCAGCTCCTCGACGTCGGCGGCATGCCGGCCGCGGTGGGCGCCTGGACGGGCCGCCTGCGGCACGCGGGCTACGACGTCGAGGACACGGCGGCCCTGCGGTTCGAATACCCCGACCGGCTGGCGACGATGTTCTTCACGTGGGCCGGGCGGACGCGCGAGAACCGCATCCGCTTCGTGGGGGATGCCGGCATGATCGAATGGGTGGACGGTGAGCTGCGGCTCGAGCGGGGTGGCGCGGTCGAGCGGCTGGACTTCGCGGCCGAGCTCGAGAAGACGGCCTATCACCGGTGGTTCGCGTGCCTGTTCGAGGCGTTCGTCGCTGCCCTCGACGCAGGCGACGCCGGCACGCGATTCCTGAACGACATCGGGCGTGTGGCCAGCGTGGTGGAGCACGCGTACGCGGCTGCCCGGAGCGGCGCGACGGTGGCGATCCCGGGCGGCGTGTGAGTCGTCGGCTCCAGGCCCTGCTGTTCGTCGTCGGCTCCGCGGTGTTCGCCTATCTGGTGGCGCGCATCGGGGTGGCGGCGCTGCTCGCGGATGCGCGGCGAACGGGCTGGATGTTCGTGCCCATCCTGCTACTGTACGGCGCGGTGTGTGCGTGCAACGCCGGCGCGTGGTGGCTCGTGATGGCGGGTGAGCCGAGCCGCCCCCCGTTCTGGCGCGCCTGGGCGATCACGGTGGCCAGTTTCTCGCTCAATTACATGACCCCGCTCGTCAACGTGGGGGGCGAGCCGTTCAAGATCGCCGCCGTCGCGCCCTGGCTCGGTCTGCGGCGTGCCGCCGGGTCGGCGGTGATCTATCAGATGCTGCACACCCTCGGCATGCTCCTGAGCTGTCTGACGGCTGTGGTGCTGGGCCTGATCTTGCTGCCCCACGCGCCGGTGATCGTCGCGCTCTTGGCGGGGGCGTTCCTCGTGCTCGCCGCGCTGACGCTGCTGGTTCTGACGGGCCACCGGCGGGGCATGCTCGCAAGCGCGCTCGACCTGCTGCACCGCATGCCGCTGCTCGGCCGGCTGGCCCGGCGACTCGAGCCGAAGCGCGCCACGCTCGCCTCGATGGACGAGCAGATCACCCAGTTCTACCACGCGAGCCCACGCCGCTTCCTGCAGGCATTGACGCTCGAGTACGCCAGCCGCTGCCTCTTCATGGCCGAGTACCTGCTCATCGCCATGTCGGTGGGACTCGACATCGGTTACGCACGGGCGTACGCCATCGGTGGACTTGCGCAGCTCGTCCAGAACGCGCTGTTTGTCGTCCCGTTCGAGGCGGGCACGAAGGAAGGCGCGCTCTACCTCCTGTTCCAGCTGCTGGGTCTCGACCCGGCACTCGGTGTCTATACCGCCATCGTGAGCCGGGTGCGTGATCTCGCGTGGATCGGCGTGGGGGTCGGCCTCGTCTGGCTATCGGGGCGCCGCCGAGTGGCGTCGGCCGGAGCCGCGACGCCATGACGATCTTCACGCACTTCCTCGTCACCACGCTGGGCGTCCAGGCGATGGGGCTCGAGGGGCGTGACAAGGTGCTCGCCTACGCCTTCGGCATGGGTGTCGACATCGACCACGTCGTCAAGGCGCCGTTCTACGTCCGCGCCGTGGGGCTGCGAGACAAACGGGGTTACTACTGGCGCTCGTCGCTGCAGGAGCCGGTGGCGCTGCTGTGGATCGTGCCGCTGTGCGTGTTTCTCGGTAGCGTGGTGCCGCTCCTGTTCTTCACGATCCATGTCGCGATGGATTACAGCGTGCGTTTCGAGAAGATGCCGCTGTACCCCTACTCGACGTGGGTGACTCGCGGGTGGCTCGTCACGATTCCCGACAGGCTCAAGGAAGGCACGCTGTTCGTGCTGCTGCTCGCTGGCTTCGCGGCGCTGTACTGGTACCGTCACCGTGTTTGACTTCGCGCCGGCGATCGGACGGGGCGCGGACCGCGCCATCCGACCCCTCCTGCGGCTCTTTCACGAGACACTCGGAATGTCGCCGGCGCACGTGACCTGGGCGGCGTTCGGCGCCAGCGCCGCCGCCGGCGTTGTCCTCGGGGCGGGACGCCTTGGCTGGGGGCTGGGCCTCATGGCGTTGGGACAGGTACTGGACGGCATCGACGGCGGGATCGCCCGGGCGTATGGCGTGGCGTCGGCCGCCGGGCGGCGGCTCGACACGCAGCTCGACCGCGCTTCCGAGGCCGTGATTTTTGCGGGGCTCGGCTGGGCGGGCCTCGTCCCGTGGCGACTCGTGCTCCTCGCGCTGGTCGCGATCCTGCTGATGACGAGCATCGCCGATCGCTCGAAGCTCGACCCTGGGGTCAAGCGGTTCGCGCTTTACTTCGGAGTGTGGCTGCCGTTCCCGCTCATCTTCAGCGTGATCTTCTTGGTCAATCTGACGGCGTACGTGGTCGGGTTGCTGATCATCGACTGTCGTTTCCAGCAGAAGATGGACGCGCTGGGCGGGGACCTCGACACGGTCGCCTCGCGCGCGGCGGCCCTCCCGAGTTAAGGATTAGGCCCGACCGGTCTCGAGCCCCCGCTCGGCGAGGGCCGCCGGCGCGGCGGCGGGGGCGGTGGCGTAGTAGATGGTGTGGGAGGCGAGCACCGCGCCCGCGACGATCAAGCCCGCGACCGCATCCACCGCGTAGTGAAACTGGCCGTACACGACCGACAGCACCAGCCCGAGCGTCAACGGCGTGAGCACCAGTCCCAGGCGAGCCCAGTACCGCAGCGCGCACACCGCCGCCACGACCGCGGCCGCGACGTGCGACGACGGAAACGCCGCCCCCCACGAGTCGCCGCGCTCGAGCAGCCACTGCGTCGCCCGCGCCGGCCACACGTCTGTCGCCGCGTTGTGCGCGAGATCGAATGCGTAGCGCGGTCCCGCCACCGGGAAAAACAGAAACACCACGTAGCACAGATAGAAGGTGATCATCACGGCGAAAATGGTGTGTCGCGCCGCGGCACGGCGCCCGCTCAGCCACAGCCCGAGCGGCGAAGCGTACAGGATGGCGTAGTAAGCGAGATAACAGCCGTGGAGAAACCACGAGAGCAGCGGGTTCGGCATCTCGCGCATCCAGCGATACGAGAGCTGGGAGCCGAATGCCCACAGCTCGAGTCGCTGGACGGCCAGGTCGTGCTGGTATGCAAGGTCCACGTTCAGGACGCCGACCTCCGCGTACAACCCACCCAGGAGGAGCATCGGGTACCAGTCGCCCAGGAAGCGACCCACGGGGCCCGCCTGCCGCGCTGCGGGAGCGAGCAACACCAGGACCAGGATCAACGCGTGCGCCGTGAGCAGCAGGTCCCAGCCGGCGTGGTCGTGGCCCGAGAACGCGAGCACGGCACCGGTCGCCACCGCGACGTAGACGAGCGTGAAGATGTCCACAGCGGTGAGGCGTTCCACGACGCCACGACGCAACGTTGCAAGTCGCGTCGTGAAACGTGGCGTCATGGCGTCGTGTGACGTGCTCACAGCCACCCCTCTTTCCGGTACCACTGCGCGGTTCGCCGCAGTCCGGTTTCGAGGTCGGTTTCCGCCCGCCAGCCCGTGTCGCGCATCAACGCGTCGGGGCGGCAGGTCCACGCCGGGGCGAGAAACTCGGCCGCCTTGTCGGACGAGAGCAGCGTCGCCCGGCCCGCCAGGTGAGCGACCGAGCCGATCACCCACAACAGCCCGCGCACCAGGGGGGCGGGCAGTGATACGACACGCGGCTCTCGGCCGACCGCGCGCCCGATCGCTCGCACCAGCCCGCGGCTGGTCGTCACCGCGGGGTGCGCCGCGTAGTACACGTGATTCGCCGCGGCCGGCGCGGCAGCCGCCACCAGCGCCCCCGCGAGATCCCCTGCGTAGATGACCGACAGCTCCTGGGATCCGTCACCGAACACCGGGGCGAGCCCGAGCTTCGCCAGCTTGAACAGCTTGAGCACCTCGCGATCCCGTTCGCCGTACACGGTCGGCGGGCGCACGATGGTCCAGGAAAACGCCATCGCCCGCACCAGCACCTCCGCCGCGAGCTTGCTCTGGCCGTACGGCGTGACCGGGGAGGGCGGGCGCGTCTCCTCGACCGGTGCTCCCGGCCGCGTCGGACCGGCGGCCGCGAGCGACGACACCAGCACGAAGCGCCGCGGCGGCCGCTCGGCTGCGGCTTCCAGCACATTGGCCGTACCGTCGCGGTTGGCCCGCATGAATTCGTCGAGACCGCGCGCACTGATGCGTCCCGCGACGTGGTAGATCACCTCCGCGCCGGCGCACCCGTCGCGCAGCGCGCGCGCGTCGTCCAGGTCGCCGACCACCAGCCGCACGTCCGTCCATCCTAGCGCCCGCGCTTTGGCGGGCGTACGCACCAGGCACGTCACCGCGTCGCCCTGGGCGCGGAGCGCTTGCACCAAGTGCGCCCCGACGAAGCCCGTCCCGCCGGTGACGAACGCCCTCACAGCGGTTTGTCGTAGATCCGGTACGTCTTGTACGGACGAAAGCCGAGCTGCAGCGCGGCGTTCACCATCGGGACGTTGTCCTCGAGGATCCAGCCGCCCTCGCCCCAGTGATAGCCGTGGATCGCGCCCTTGGTCCAGATCCAGTGGTACATGAGGGCGTCCACGCCGCTCATGCGGTACTCTTTCAGCGTGCCGAGCAGCAGGATGCGGCAGCGATGAATCTTACGCGCGTACCAGAGGATCTTCGGCAGCCCGTACAGGCGCCCCGAGGGATTGTGCTTGAGGGCCACGTTGAAATCGGGGAGGGCGACGGCGAATCCGATCACGTTACCCTCGCGCTCCGCGAAGCACACCAGGTCGGGCTCCACGATCGCCTTGAGCTGCTTGGCCAGGTGATCGATCTCGGCCTCGGTGAGGGGAACGAAGCCCCAGTTCTTCTCCCACGCCTGATTGTAGAGCGCCTTGACGAGCTCTACCTCCTGCCTGAACCGCTTCATGTTCAACGGCCGCAGCGTGATGTTCTTGCGCTCCGCGATCACGGTGGCCGCGCGCGCGATCCGCTCGGGCATCCGGGCGTCGGGGCTCTCGAAGGCGAGCAGGTCTTTCGCCTTGGCGAAGCCGTAGCCCTCGTGCAGGCCGACGTAGTAGGGCGGGTTGTGTGGCATCATCAGGGTAGGCGGCGTGTCGAAGCCCTTAACCAGCAGGCCGCACTCGTCGTTGATCGAGGGACTCATGGGCCCGCGCATGACCCGCAGGCCACGCTCGCGTAGCCAGGCGGCGGCGGTGTCGAACAGGGCCCGCGCCACCGCCGGATCGTCGACGCACTCGAAGAAGCCGTAAAAGCCGACGCGGTCGCCGTGCTCACGCGTGTGGGCGTCATTCTTGATGGCCGCGATCCGCCCGACGCTCCGCCCGTTGGCCCGTGCCACGAAGTACTGCGCTTGGGCGTGCTGGAAGAACGGGTTCTTGCTGGGCGTGAGCAGGGTGCGGACGTCCATCCGCAGCTGCGGGACCCACAACGGGTCGCCGCGGTAGTGGTCGTAGGGGAAGGCGATGAACTGCGCGAGACCGCGCCCGTCGCTGACGGGCGCGATCTCCGGAAGGCTCAGATGACCCCCAGCTCTTTGCCGAGCCGGGCGAACACCTCCAACGCATGGTCGATCTGCTGCGACGAGTGCGTCGCCATCAGGCTGGTGCGCAGCCGGCAATGCGACGGCGGTACGGCGGGCGGCACCACCGGGTTGGTGAACACACCCGCTTCGAACAGCTTCCGCCAGAACAGGAACGTCTTCTCGAGTGGGCCGATGAGCACCGGCACGATCGGCGTCTGGGTGGGGCCGATGTCGAAGCCGACCGCCCGCAAGCCGGTCTGGAGCCGGCGCGTATTCTGCCACAAGCAATCGCGCCGCTCGGGCTCGCGCTGCAGGATGTCGAGCGCGGCGAGCACGCCCGCCGTGTTCGCCGGCGGCAGCGCGGCCGTGAAGATCAGCGGCCGGGAGTTGTGCTTGAGGAAATGGATGACGTTCTCCGCGCCCGCCGCAAATCCGCCGATCGAGGCAAGCGACTTGGAGAAGGTCCCCACGATGATGTCGACTTCGTCGGTGAGGCCGAAATGCGCCGCGGTGCCGTCGCCGCGGGGGCCGAGCACGCCCACGGCGTGCGCGTCGTCGAGCGCGAGCGCCGCCCCGTACTTCTGCGCGATCTTGAGCAGGCTCGGCACGTCGGCGATGTCTCCCTCCATGGAATAGACGCCGTCGACGATCACCATGACCCCCGTACCGGCAGGCACCTGCTGCAGCTTGCGCTCGAGCTGGGCCAGGTCGCCGTGGTTGAAGCGCACCGTCTCGCCATACGACATCTTGGCGCCGTCCACGATCGACGCATGGTCGAGCTTGTCGAGGAACACCATGTCGCCCCGGCCTACCAGCCCCGAGATGAGACCCAGGTTCGCCTGATAGCCCGTCGAGAAGACCAAGCACGCTTCCTTCCCGAAGAACTGCGCCAGCTCGTGCTCCAGCCGCTCGTGCAGGTCGAGCGTGCCGTTCAGGAGCCGGCTGCCGGTGCAGCCCGACCCGTAGCGCTCGAGCGCCTGCTTTGCCGCCGCGAGCACGGCCGGATGATGCGTGAGCCCCAGGTAGTTGTTGGAGCCCATCATGATCCGCTCTTTGCCTTCGATGACGACGACCGTGTCTTCGGAATGGGAAATGGGCCGGAAGTACGGGTACAAGCCCACTGCCTGCAGCTCCCGGGCCTTGGTGAAGTTCTTGCACTTGTCGAACAATGCGACGTGCTGCAGGGTCTCGGTGTTCACGGGGCCCCCAGGGCGGTGATGGGAAAATGCAGCCTTCATGCTAGTGGTGGTGATCTAAAACCGCAAGGGCGCGAGAGATGCGACGCGTCAGCAGGCACTCACCGCGGTACGTAAGTTGAAAGGCGATGCGCCCGCTGGCAGTGGCGATCACGCTGTTGACCGTCGCCGCCCGACCGGCGGCGACGCAAGACCCGTATCGCGTCGCCTGGTGGGATGCGGCGTCGGTGCTGGCGGCCGGCGGGCTGTCCCTCATTCCCGAGGTCGCGGGGCTGCCCCCCGGGGCGCCGCCCTGCGCGCCGTGCGACCCCGCATCCCTGTCCGGCATCGATCACGCGGCGCTGCACACGTTCTCCGGACCCGCCGGGACCGCGAGCACCCTCCTGCTCGCGGGCGTGATCGGCTTCTCGGGTCTCGCGTCACTCGAGGGTGCGTCCCCGGCCCAGGTGCGGGGCCATGCGGCGGTGTACGCCAACGGACTCGCGTGGACGTTGGCGGCGTCGCAATGGCTCAAGGTGCTCGCGCACCGCAGCCGGCCGGTGCTCTACACGGCCGACGCACCGGGGGCGGCGTCCGACCCGGACAGTAGGCGCTCGTTCCCTTCGACCCACGCGGCGCTCGCCTTCGCGGCGTCGACGGCGTACGTCGTGATGGCGAGGCGGGAGCGATTACCGCACCGCACCCGCAATGCCGTGTTGCTGTATGCGGCGTCGCTGGGCGTCGCGACCCTGCGCGTCTCCGCGGGCCAGCACTTTCCGACGGATGTCGCGGGCGGGGCGGCGCTCGGCGCCACGCTCGGCTGGCTGGCCGCGCGCCTGCATCCCACCGGGCCGTGACGTGAGCCAGCAGCTCCCCCGCGTGATGCGGCTGCGCGACGTGGTGCTCTTCAACATCAGCGCCATCGTGGGGCTGCGCTGGCTCACCACCGCGGCGAGCCAGTTCGGGCTTGCCAGTCTGGGCCTGTGGCTCCTCGCCATGGTGGTGTTCTTCCTGCCGTCGGCCATCGCCGTTCGGGAGCTGGCCGACATCGATCCCGCGGCGGGCGGCATCTACCGCTGGGTGCGGCGGGCGTTCGGGCCGCTGCACGGCTTCGTGGCGGGGTGGGGATACTGGGTGAACAACCTGTTCTACTTTCCGTCGCTGCTCGTCGCGACGGCGGCGATCGCCGCCTACGCGCTCGGCCCGCGCTTCGTGCACCTGGGCGACGATAACGCATTCATCGCGGTGGTGTCGCTCGCGGGGCTGTGGCTCGCCGTGGCCGTGAACGTGGTCGGCCTGCGGGTCGGGAAGCGGCTGCAGAACCTGGGGGGCTACGGCACCTGGCTTCCGGCACTGATCTTCGTGCTGCTCGCGGTCTGGTCCCTGGTCACGCGCGGCAGCGCGACGTCGTTCACCGCCCGCGGGCTCGTCCCCGCGCGATTCGACCTGCAATCGATCAACCTGTTCGCGACCATGACGTTCGCCTTCGCGGGACTCGAGCTCGCCCCCACGCTGGGCGACGAGATTTACGACGCCGCACCGACGCTACGCCGGGGCATACTGCTCTCCGGATTTGCGATCGTGGCGATGTACGTGCTCGGCACCGCCGCGATGCTGGTCGCCCTGCCCACGGACACCGTGAGCATCACCAACGGCATGCCGCAGGCCACCGCCGCTCTCGTGGAGCGGCTCGGCGCGGTGTGGCTCGCCCCGGTCGCCGGGCTCGTGGCGATCCTGCTGGTGCTCGGCAATCTCGGCGGCGTCGGCGCGTGGCTCGCCGGCTCGGCCCGCTTGCCGTACGTCGCCGGTGTGGACGGAGCGCTGCCCCCGGCGTTCGGCCGGATCCATCCGCGCTGGCAAACGCCGTACGTCGGACTGCTCGTCCAGGGCGCGATCGCGACCGTTTTCGTGATCGCGAGCCTCGCGGGTACCAGCGTCAAGAGCGCCTATCTGGTGCTGACGCAGACCACGCTGATCCTGTTTTTCATTCCGTACCTCTACCTGTTCGCGGCGTACCTACGGTTGCGGCGCGATCGCACGCTCGGCACCGGGCTGGTGGGACTCGTCGGTCTCGCCGCGGTGCTCTGCTCCATCGGGTTGGGGTTCGTGACTCCCGCCGACGAGGCCCACCCGTGGCTGTACAAGGGAAAGGTCGTCGGGGGCGTGATCGGATTCATGCTGCTCGGGGTAGTACTCGCGAGGAGGGGTGTGAGGCGTGGCACAGCCTCAGCTTCGGCCGTGCACTAGAGTGGAACGTCACCCGTCCCTTTGAGGACCCCCAGGGAGTTCGGCGTGAAGGTTCGTCCCTCGCTGTTCCTGACAGTGGTCGCCGCCGTGTGCCTGCCAGCCGCCGGCCGGCCCCAGCAGGGCCCACCGCGCGTGCGCCGCGAGATTCGCGGGTTCGATTTCCGCCAGGATGGCGTGTGGCGCCGGGAAGCGCGCACGGTGCGGAACGCCCGTCGCCGCCTGCTGGGGCGTCGGAATTTCCCGGCCCTGAATGCCCCGCTCGCGGCGGGGGGAAGCGTCCCCCCGTCGGCCGGTGGACCGCTGGCGACGGCGGCGGCCGTGTCGGGCGTGCTGCGAGTGCCGGCTGTGCTCCTCAAGTTCAGGAACACGGCGACGAGCGAGACCCGCACCACCAGCGAGTTCGATCAGGTCCTATTCGCGTCGTCGCCGACCGGCGCGTCGGCGGGCCGTCCCTACACGTACGCGTCGTACTACGCGCAGCTGTCGAATGGATTGCTCAGCGTGCAGGGAGCGACCTACGGGTACGCCTCGCTCGACTCGAACGAAGTCACCTACACCGGCGTGGCCGGCTCGTGCAGCGGGAACCCCTACAGCACGACCGACTGCAATGGCTTGTTCTCGGGCGACGCGATCGCCCGCATGCAGAACGGGTTGACCCAGGCGTTGCGCCGAGTGGACGCCCAAGTCGACTGGACGCAGTACGACAACAACGGCGATGGTTACGTGGACCTCGTCGCCTTCCTCCAGCCCGCGCTCGACGGGGCGTGCGGGCCCGCCGGGAACAATCACCTGTGGTCCCACCGCTATTTCTTGCTCTCTCCCTATACGACTCATTCGGTGAATAGCCAGGGCGTGCGGATCAAGGTCGCCGACTATATCCTCGAGAGCGCCGTGGGCGGTGCCGAAGGCTGCGACACGACGCAGATCATGCCGGTCGGGACCGTAGCGCACGAAACTGGCCACGGGTTCGGGTTGCCCGATCTATACGATACGGATGGCAAGAGCGAGGGTATCGGCGAGTACAGCTTGATGGGCAGCGGCAACTACACTTCCCCGTTCAGCCCCTCGCGCATGGACGCGTGGTCGCTGAGCGAGCTTGGCTGGGTGACGGTGGTGCCGATCGCGTCGGGCAGCGTGTACGCCTTCGGGCCGGCACCGACCTCGGACACAGCGTTCTTCCTTCCCGTCAGCGGAGCGAACCCCCGCGGCGAATACTTCCTGCTCGAGAACCGCCAGGGGGTGGAGTCCGACAGCGCGATGCTCCGATATCACTGCCAGGTGTGGTATCACGCCGCCGCTCCGCCCGCCGGGTGCGGTGGAGGGCTGCTCATCTACCACGTCGACTCGCAGCAGATCGCGCAGCACGGCTTCGAGCAAGACAACCGCGTCAACGCCGGTACGTTGCACGGCGTGGAAGTGATGCAGGCGGACGGGTTCGGCAATCTCGATGCAAACCCCAGCAGCGCCGCGTGTCCCAGGGCGCCCATCTCGTCCACGTGCGCCGACCGCGGGGACGTGGGAGACCCCTATCCGGGAGCGACCGGGAACACCGCCTTCACGCCGACCAGCACACCGGCGGCGATCCGAAACGCGGATGGGCTGGCGGCCGGCTTCCTGGTTCAGCAGATCCAGCAGCTCGCGGCGAACGGGCCGATTCAGTTTCAACTGACCTATCCGGATTGGATCGTGCGTGCCGCGGATACGGTGGCGGTGATTCAGTTCGACGGTGTGAGCTATCATCTGTTCCGCGACATTCTCACGGCGGGCTCGGTCCACGCGGTGAGCGTCGCCGACACGCAGTACGCCGCGGCAGGTCGGACTCGTTACGTGTTCGGTTCGTGGTCCGGTGGGCAGGCGCGGAGCTTCACCTACAGCGCCGGCGCGAGCCCGGAGACCCTGACGGTCACGTTGGCGCGGTCGAACGAAGTCGCCTTTACGGAGACCAGCGGCGGTACAGTCTCGGGCCCGGTCGCGAGCGGCACATTCGTCACCGAGGGCGCGCCCGTGACGCTCACGGCCACGGACACGAGCGCGGCCACGGGTTTTCTGACATGGGCCGGTGACACGGTTTCGAAGAGCGCCACGATCACTCTCCCGATGAGCCGGCCGTACACCGTTCGGGCCGTGTTCCTCCCGCCGCTGAGCACTGCGGACGTCGTGGCTCAGCTCTTGAGCGGAACGAGCGCGCTCACCGCCGTGCAACTTGCCGATCTCGACCAGCTGGGGAACAACAACGGCGCCTTCGACGTGGGCGATTTCTTGGCTTGGGTACAAGCGACGGGCGCACCGCTCACCGCCCAGCAGCGCGCGCCGGTGGGCGTGCGGAAGACGCGAGGAGCGGCGCGATGAAGCGGGTCGCCACGTGGGTGCTGGCGGCGACGCTCGCGGCGGCAGCGAGCTGCATTGACGCCGGGCCGGTGGCGGGCGTGCTCACGCTGTCGCTCACCACGCCCAACGCCGGCGCGGACGGGGCCATCCTGTTCAGTGTGACGGGCCCGCAGCCGCTCGCGAGGGTCACGGCTGGCCCCGGTCTGCGCGTGTTCTTCCAACCCTCGTCGACGGTGACCCGCTGTGCCGTCACGGGACCGCTCATCAACGGCACCGTGGTCACGATCGGCGTCGCCGACGTGCGCCAGGTCGCCCAATACGTCGCCACGATCCAGAGCGTCGCGGCGTCCGCCGACTTTCAGCTGCGCGCGCTCACGGGCTACTCGCTCACGGTTTCGAAATAGGCGGCGCACACTCGCCCGCCTGGGTCACGAACGCCGCCGTGCCGTCGGGAAGGCGCAATCCGACGATCGCGGCCCGGCCCGCGTGTGTCGCCCATTGCGCAAATGCGCGCGCCGGCGCCGGGGCGGTGGGCTGGCGCACCACGTACAGCGTGTATGGATTGGTGAGCGCGGTGTCGGCCACGAACAGGATCCGCAGGCTCAAGTCCCGGAGCTTGGCATACGTGGGCAGATCGGCGAGGGCATACGCGTCGCGCTCGTCGGCGAGGTGGAGCGTGGCGGCCTGGTCTGCCCCCGACTCGATACGCCAGCGCGCGACGGGCGAGACCCCCGCCGCCCGCCACAGAGCCAACTCCTTCACATGCGTTCCGGACGAATCGCCGCGCGACACGAACGGGCCCCCCCCGGCGGCGATGCGGCGGAACGCGGCAGCGGCCGAGGGGGCCGCGGCCACCCGTGCCGGATCCGCCGCCGGCCCGACGATCGCGAACCGGCTCGCGACGAGCGGGCAGCGGAGCACGGCGTGCCCGGATGCGACCAGCAGACGCTGCTCCAGCGCCGGGGCGTGCGTGATCACCACGTCGAGATCACCGTTCGCCGCGGTGCGCAGGACCTGTCCCGAGGGTGCGACGACGGTCGTGAAGCGCGGGCCGGTCCAGAGCGACTCGAGCACGGCGAGCACGCCGGATTGTTGGACGGTGTAGGTGGTGCCGAGGCGAAGGGGCGCAGCGCCGGGCTGACATCCGGCCAGGAGCATACAGACGATGATGAAGCGTCGCATGCGGGAATCTCGCGGTCGAGCGGCAGGAAAGGCAAAGCCGAGACGCACAGACGCGCAGCGGAAAACAGTTGAGAGGCAAGGGGCGCTCGCTATCTTACAGTCCTACCATGGGGCGGTAGCTCAGCTGGGAGAGCACCTGGTTTGCAACCAGGGGGTCGTGGGTTCGAATCCCATCCGCTCCACGTTCCGGAGGTGGTGACGTGATGCTCACGACGCAGGGTGTGGTGCGGGGGTGGCTGGCGCTGAGCCTGCTGGGTGTCGGCGCCGCACGCGCGCAAACGGCCGCCGCCCCGGCTCGACCGAGAGGATGGAATCCCATGGACTTCAAGAAGGCCAGCGACAGCGATCTGCGGCGCACGCTCACGCCGCTGCAGTACGAGGTGACGCAGCGTGACGCCACCGAGCGGGCGTTCAGCAACGAGTACTGGGACAACCACCAGCCCGGGATCTACGTGGACGTGGTCTCGGGGGAGCCGCTCTTCAGCTCCCTCGACAAGTACGATTCGGGGACCGGCTGGCCCAGTTTCACGAAGCCGCTCGAGCCCGGGAACGTCCGCGAGAAAACGGATCGCTCCCTGTTCACGGTGCGCACCGAAGTCCGCTCCGCGCATGCCGATTCCCACCTCGGACACGTGTTCGACGACGGGCCGCCCCCCACCGGGGTGCGCTACTGCATGAACTCCGCCGCGCTGCGGTTCATTCCGCTCGAGCGGCTCGAAGCGGAAGGGTACGGGCAGTTCCTCCCGCTCTTCCAGGCGGCCAAGACTCATCGTCCCTGACCCGGTGCGGCCCATCGACTGGCTCCCCCTGCTCGGCGACATCGCCGATCGCGCCGACGAGATTGCCCTCACGTTCTTCGGGTCGAAGCAGCTGCGCGTCGACGAAAAGCCCGACGCCAGTCCGGTCACCGAAGCCGACCGGGCGATCGAGGCGATGGCTTGCGCGCTGCTGCGGGAGCGGCAGCCGGCGCTGGGCCTGCTGGGTGAGGAGCAGGGCGAGGTGGCCGGCGCGGCCGGAACGCGACTGATCATCGATCCCATCGACGGCACGCGTAACTTCGTGCGGAGGATTCCCGTGTTCGCGACCCTCCTGGCCATCGAAACGGACGGGGAGGTCGTGGCGGGGCTCGCCAGCGCTCCCGCGTTGCGCGCCCGCTGGCGTGCGGCGCGCGGCACCGGCGCCTTTCGCGACGCGCGCCGTCTGCGGGTGTCGGGCGTGCGCTCGCTCGCCGAGGCCCTCTTGTTCCACGGCAATCTCGGTCTCCAGGAAGGTGGCCCGCCACCCGGGTTCGCGCGGCTGCTCGGCCGCGTGGGCCACACGCGCGGGTTCGGAGACTTCTATCAGCATATGCTGGTGGCGGAGGGGGCAGGGGAAGTCGCGATCGATCCCGTGATGCACCCGTGGGACGTCGCCGCGTTGCAGGTGATCGTGGAGGAGGCAGGCGGCCGCGCCACCGGCCTCGGCGGTGAGCGCTCGATCTACACCGGAAGCCTCGTGACCTCGAACGGCGCGTTGCACGAGGCGATGTTGGGCACGCTGTCCCGCGCCACGGAAGGAGTCGCATGATCGGTCGACGCCACTGGGGCGCGCTGGTGCTCGCCGCGACCGTCGCCGGTGTCGGCGGCCTCGCCATCGCGGCGCCGTCGCCCGGACCGGAAATCTCCGTGTACAAGAACGCGAGCTGCGGCTGCTGCAAGAAGTGGGTGGAGCACCTGCAGGCTGCGGGATTCCGCGTCACGGTACACGACACGTCCACCCTCGCCGGCGTGATGGAGCGCTACGGCGTGCCTCGCAAGCTGACCGCGTGTCACACGGCCGTGGTGGACGGCTACGTCATCGAAGGGCACGTTCCCGCCGATGTGATCCAACGCCTGCTCAAGGAGCGGCCTGGGATTGCCGGGGTTGCCGTCCCGGGTATGCCCGCCGGGTCGCCGGGGATGGAGTCGGAGACACCGGCCCGGTTCTACATCCTGACCTTCGATAAGAACGGTACGACCTCGGTGTACGGCGCGCGGTGACGCCTCCCCCCGGGTTGTCGGACGTCGATCCGCTCGACGACGAAGACCTCCCGCTCGGCGACGGCACGGCCGAAAGCGAGGTGCTCGTCGTGTGTCCCCACTGCGGAGAGGCCAACGAGCTCGGCCTCGACCCCGGCGGTGGGTCGGTGCAGGAGTACGTGGAAGATTGCCAGGTCTGCTGCCGTCCGTGGCGGGTCACGGTGCGCTACGCCGAGGACGGCACCGCCGAGGTGTTCACCGAGCCGCTGGAGGAGTGAAACGCGGGCTCCGCGATCCCCATAGGACGCCTATCCTCCACGCCAAGACCACCGTGACGACCGCCCTGACGATTGGGCTGTATAACTCCGCGTACGAGCTGCACGGCGTTCAGATCGGCGTCCTGAACCAGGCGAAGAACAATCGGGCACCGTTCAAGATTCTGCCCGTCTTGAACGTCCATCGATAGACGTCTATTTCTTCGCCACCTCGTACCGCTTTCCCACCTCAGGCCAGTTGACGACGTTCCACCACGCCGCCACATAGTCCGGCCGGCGGTTCTGGTACTTGAGGTAGTAGGCGTGCTCCCAGACATCGAGCCCGAGCACCGGGATCTTCCCGTCCATGAGGGGGCTGTCCTGATTCGCCGTGCTGAACAGCTCGAGCTTGCCGCCCGCGAGGGCGAGCCAGGCCCAGCCGCTTCCGAAGCGGCTAGTCGCGGCGGCCGCAACCTGCTCCTTGAACTTGGCGAAGTCGCCGAACGTCTTCTTGATCGCGTCGGCCAGGAGACCGCTCGGCTCGCCGCCGCCCCCCTTGCCGGCCGGCGCCATGATCGTCCAGAACAGCGAGTGGTTGTGATGGCCGCCGGCGTTGTTGCGCACCGCCGTGCGGATGTCCTCGGGGATGCCGTTGATGCCGCGCAGCAAATCTTCCAGCGTTTTCTTGTGCAGCTCGGGGTGTTTGTCGAGTGCGGCATTGAGGTTGTTGACGTATGCCTGATGGTGCTTCCCGTGGTGGATCTGCATCGTCTGGGCGTCGATGTAGGGCTCCAGCGCCCCGAAATCGTACGGCAGTGGCGGCAGGGTATGCGCCATGGTCCGCTCCTTGGCGGTCTGACCGGTCGTCCGATGCTTCACGCTCTGTGCCATAGGTGCCGCGGGAAAGATGCACGGCCTGCGCGCCGATTTCAAACCGAGCGCCCGCGGGTTGCACGCCGAGTCTTGCGCGTTGACATTGTGTACTGTCCAAACCCCAGAGGGTCGCGATCCGTTCCGCGTCCCCGGCTCGAGTCAAGGAGTACGCGTCGTGACCGTCACCGCCTCCGCGGCCGGCCCCCGTGTGGGCGCCGCCGCCCCCGACTTCACGCTTCCGTCCACATCCGGGACCGACGTCACGCTCTCGAGCTTCCGTGGCCGGCGCAACGTGCTGCTCGCGTTCTTCCCGCTCGCGTTCACGAGCACCTGCACGGCGGAAAACTGCGCGTTCAGCGAGGACTACAGCGCCTTCGAGCGCGCGGACACGGTCGTGCTGCCCGTCAGTGTGGACTCGGTGCCCACGCTCAAGGAGTACAAGGCGAAATACGCGATGCGCCAGGAACTCCTGAGCGATTTCAAGCGGGACCTGAGCCGCGCGTACGGGACGCTGTTGCCGGACCGTTTCTTCTCGACGCGCGCCTACTTCCTGATCGATAAACAGGGGATCTTGCGCTGGCAGCACGTCGAAGCGGAGCTCGGGGCCCGGCGTGACGACGCCGAGCTGCTCCGCCAGATCGCGTCGCTGTGAGTCGACGGCATTAGGGCTGCACGGGCATGGCGTCCGTCACGCTCCGCGGTCTCGCCAAGACGTACCATCCCGGCGGTACGCAGGCGGTCGCGGACCTGTCGCTCGACGTGCGCGACGGCGAGTTCTTCGTGTTGCTCGGGCCATCGGCGTGCGGCAAGACGACCGTGCTGCGCTGCATCGCCGGGCTCGAAGAGCCAACCGCGGGCGAGATCCTCATCGGCGACCACGACGTCACGCATCTCTCCCCCGGTGCGCGCGACGTGGCGATGGTGTTTCAGAGCCACGCGCTCTACCCCCACCTCTCAGTGCGGGGCAACATCGCCTTCGGTCTCGAGGTGCGCGGAGTCCCGGCGAAGGAGATCGCGCGCCGGGTCGAGCAGGCGGCCGAACGACTTGGCCTCACGGGCTCGCTCGAGCGCCGGCCGGGCGCGCTCTCGGGGGGCGAGCGGCAGCGCGTGGCGCTGGCTCGGGCGATCGTGCGCGAGCCCCGCGTCTTTCTCTACGACGAGCCGCTCTCCCACCTCGATCCCATTTTGCGCGGCGAGCTGCGCACCGAGTTGCTTGAGCTGCACCGCGCCCTCGGCGTCACCGTCGTGTACGTCACGCACGACCAGGTCGAGGCGATGACGATGGGACAGCGCATCGCCGTGCTCGCCGCCGGGCGGCTGCGACAGCTGGGCGCGCCCGCCGAGGTGTACGGACAGCCCGCCGACGTGTTCGTCGCGCGCTTCATCGGCAACCCGGGCATGAACGTGCTGAAGGGTCGGGGACGGGGAACCGGGCGGGGCGGGGGAGTGGTCGACTGCGGTGCCTGGTCGATTGCCGTTCCCCTGGAGCACTACGAAGGTGAGATCCATCTGGGCGTGCGCCCCGAGCACGTGCGCCTGTGCGCGCCGGACCAGGGGAGCGCGACGGCGGAGGTGCGTGTGGTGGAGCCGCTCGGGGCGGACACGCTGATACACCTCGACACTGGCGGCCAGCGTGTCGTCGCCCGGGTGGGCGGCTTCCCGGACTTCCGACCCGGCGATCGCGTCGGCATCACGCTCGACCCGCAACACCTCCACCTGTTCGACGCGGCGGGAGCGCGACTCGAGTGAGGCGCGTCGTCGGGCTGTGCCTCGCGTGCTGGATGTGCGGCGGCGTCCGGGAAGACGGAGGCCGGGGCGCGCTCGTCCTTTCCGATCGCGTCGACTCGGGAGCGGGCGTGGCCGAGCTCCAGGAGCGGCTGCTCACGCCCTATCTCGCCCGCCATCCCGGGCTCGAGCTCGTGCAGCGCCCGATCGCGGGTCGCGACCAGTACCGGCGGGCACTGCTCACCGCGCTCGCCGGTGAGGATCCTCCCGATGTGTTCCTGCTGGACGACGAGGACGTGCCGCGGGTCGTGGACCGGGGCGTCGCCCTCGATCTCGTTCCCTATCTCCCGCGGATCGGCGTGGATCCGGCGCGTTATGACCAGACGCTGGTGGCGGTGTTCCGCCGCGGCGCCGGGCTGTACGGTCTCCCCCGGGGCTATACGCCCGTGGTGGTCGCCTACAACAAGGATCTGCTGGATCGTGCCGCGATTCCCTATCCCACGGACGACTGGACCTGGGACGACTTTCTCGGTGTGGCGAAGCAGCTCACGCGGGACACGGACGGCGACGGGTCGATCGATCAGTGGGGGAGCGCCTTCGACGGACGGATCGCCCTCTGGCTGCCGTGGATCTGGGCGGGCGGCGGTGACGTGCTGTGCGCCGACGGCCGGCGCGCATCGGGGTGTCTCGACTCGCGAGCCACGATCGAGGCGATGCGCTGGTATGCCGGCTGGATGAGCGCGGGCATTGCGCCGCGGATCCGTGACGCCCGTGACGCGCCGGGAGCCATCGCCCGCCTGTTCGCGAGCGGCCGCCTCGCACTCATGACGACGGGTCACTGGGCGATTCCGGGGTTGCGTGCGACCGTCGCGGCCGGCCGGCTGCACGTGGGATTCGTCGCGATCCCGCACCGCGCCGGCGTCGCGCCGGCCACCGTGCTCTATGTGTCGGGCTACGCCGTACCAGCGTTGACGCTGCGGCGCAAAGCCGCGGTCGAGCTCGCGGGCGACCTCACCGATTCCGCTGCCGCGGTGGCGCGCGCAGAGGCGGGGCTGGAGCTGCCGGCGGTGGCGGTGGCGGCGCGAGCGGTGGCGGCGGCGGACGCCCTCGGCTGGGACGCGGCGTTTCTGCGCGCGGCGGCGCACGGCCGGCCGTCCTGGGGCGTGCGCGTCGGGCCGTGGCGCGACGTGGCGGAACGACTCGGCGATCTCATGGACCGCATCACGAGCACCGGCGTCGACCCGGCGCGAGCCGCGGGTTCCACAGCGCGCGAGCTCGACCGTCTCTTGGGAGCCACGCGATGACGCCGCGCGCGCGCGCCCGCTGGGTGGCCGTCGTCGGTCTCGCGGCGGCCGCCCTGCTTCCGGCGGCCGCCGCAAACTGGGCGCGTGCTCGCAGTGAGCGTGTGCTCGCCGCCCGCGACGCCACGGCCGCCGCCGGGTACCTGGCGATCGTCACACCGATGGCCCGGAGCGGCGGCGGGTACGATCTGCCGCAGCTCTTGATCCGGGCGCGGGCGCTCGCCGGGCTCCCGGGACTCGCGGTCGACTTCGAGATCTACGACCGTACCGCGCCCCTAGTCCACGCCACGGCGCCGCCGCTCCCCCCCGCCGCGCTCGAGCGGCTGCGTCGCGAGGTCGCGGTACGCTGGACGGGAGAGGCGATGCTCGTCCCGCTACTCGATCGTGACGGCTGGGATGTCGTAGGCGCGCTCGCGGCCCAGCCGCAAGGGGGAGCCTGGCCCGTGTCCCCGTGGTCCCTCGCGGCGCTGATCCTGCTGCTGGTCGCCGGAGCGCAGGCGGTGCGCGCGCTGGGCGTGCCGGGCGAGCCGTGGCGCCAGGCGCTGGGGCGTTACGGCGCGGCCGCCGGCTTGTTCGGCGTGGCGATGTTCGCCGACGTGCGCTTGGCCGCACGTGGGGCCACGGATCGCTGGCTCTCCGACGCACGACTGCTCATGCAGGAGGCGATGGCTCGCGTCCCCGAGGCCCGCGCCGCGCCCACGAGCCTCGCGTCCATCGCCCGAGGCGCCGAGGTGGTGCCCGCGGAGTCGCTCGGCTCGGACGTCGTGCGGCGCGACGTCGCCGGTGTCGTGCGGGCCGTGGTCGCCGTGCGCCTCGGGCCCGGACGCTGGGTCGAGCTGCGGGCCCGCCCCGTGGAGACCGGCACCGCACCCTGGCTCGCGGTCCTGCTCGGCCTGGCTGCGCTCGGCCCGCTCGCCGCACTGCTGGCCGGTTGGAGCCTCGCCGCATCACCGCGGCAGCGGCGCGAGACCGTGGCCGCCTGGAGCTTCCTGGCGCCGTCGGCGCTCCATCTGGTCGCGTTTACGCTTGGCCCGCTGGTGTTCGCGCTGTACCTGTCGGTGCACCACTTCAGCCCCGCTGAGCCTGCCCGACCGCTCATCGGGCTGGCGGGCTACGTTCAGGCGCTGGGGAGCCCGGTCGTGTGGGCGGCGCTCGGGCGCACGCTGCTGTACGCCTGCTACGTCCCCGTCTCCATGGGGCTGGCGCTCGCGCTCGCCCTGCTGCTCCGCGGCCCGTCGCGGGGCGCGAGGCTCGTGCGGGGGCTGCTCTTCCTGCCGGCCGTCTCGTCGGTAGTGGCGGTCGCCCTCGTGTGGCGCTGGATGTATCACCCGGACGTCGGGGTGATCAATTTCCTGCTCACGCGCGCCGGCGTGGGGCCGGTGAACTGGCTCGGCGACCCGGGCGTCGCTCTGATCGCGGTGATGATCGTCTCCGTCTGGACGCAGGTCGGGTACCAAATGGCCGTGTTCCACGCCGGGCTCGAGAATATCCCTCGGGCGTACGTCGATGCCGCCCGCGTCGACGGCGCCAACGCGTGGCAGCGGTTCCGGCGTGTGACGCTCCCGCTGCTCCGCCCGGTGATCCTGTTCGTGCTGGTGACCGGGGTCATCGGCGCGTGCCAGGTGTTCGCGCTGGTGGCGGTTCTCACGGGAGGGGGCCCGGCCGGCAGCACCGACGTCGTCGTGTATCGCATTTACCGGACCGCCTGGGAGCAGCTCCAGTTCGGCGATGCCAGCGTGCTCTCGGTCTTGCTCTTTGCGCTCCTGTTGGTGGTGACACGGGCGCGGCTGAGACTGCTCGACCGGCGGGTAGAGCATGCGTAGGCCGAACGCGCCACACGGGAGGCAAAGGAAGTGGCCTGTCTACGTGGTCGGCCTGCCGATCGCGCTCCTCATCCTCGCACCTTTCCTTTATATGGTCGCCACGGCGTTGCTGGGAGAGGGCGACACGCTGCGCCGCCCGCATCCGCAGACGTTCGCCACCGCGCTCGCTGCGGCGCCGTTCGCCCGGTTCTTCTTGAACAGCGCGATACTCTCGGTCGCCGCGGCTCTGGGTCAGGTGGTCACCAGCACGACCGCCGCCTACGCCTTCGCGCGACTGCGATTCCCGGGACGCGACCGCCTGTTCGTTCTATATCTCGCGGCGCTCATGATTCCGGCGGTCCTGCTCCTCGTCCCCCGGTTTCTGCTCATCAGTGCGCTGGGTTGGGTGGACACCTACCAGGGGTTGATCTCGACGGAGCTGGTATCCGTCAACGGGATCTTCCTCTTGCGGCAGTTCTTTCTCGCGATTCCCCGTGATCTCGAAGACGCCGCCCGGCTGGAAGGTGCGGGGGAGTGGACCGTGTTCCGGCGCGTGGTGCTGCCCTTGTCCGGGCCGGCGGTCGGGACGCTTGGCGTTCTGGCGCTCGCCGATCAGTGGAAGAGCTTCTTCTGGCCGCTCGTCGCCACGTCATCCCCCGACATGCAGGTATTGGAGGTGGGGATCGCGCGCCTGCACGGCGCATACGACCTGAACTGGCCGTATCAGATGGCGGCGGCGACCACGGCGGTGATCCCGATGGTCGTTCTGTATTTCATCGCCCAGAAGTACTTCCTACGAGGGATTGAGCTTACAGGACCTCAGTGAGCAGAACTGCGCGTCTAGTCTTTGCCTTTCCTCGTCGTCGCTGCCGCCGATCGAAAACTCAGCTCCCAATGCACGTCCCGTCCGTCCCCGCCAGCGGCCCATTCAATCACCGCGTGTCCGGTCTCCAACCGCCTCACCGTGCAGGGCACGTCCGCCTTGCACGTCCCGGGCCGCATCCCCTTCGGAACGGCGACGGTGACCCGGTAGGCGCGATCGTCGAGGTTTGTCGCCTTGGCGGCGAGCGTGCGCGCCGCGCCATCCCAGGTCTCCTCCGTGAGGTCGATGGCGCCCTGCACCACGTGTCGCGTGGTCCCGATCACCAGTGGGCGGGCCGCGGCGGGCCGCACTCCGAGCGTGAGCGTGCTGCGCGGCTCGAGCGTGACCGCGACCGCGTCCTTGAGATCGGCGAGTGGTGCATCGCGCCACACGTCATAGGCGGTGAACCGGGCGCCCGCGATGCCGAGCGCGCCGAGGGGCAGCGACGTGGGGAGCGGCTCATCCTCCCAATTCACCAGGACCAGGGTCCACCAGCGCGGCGCGCCCTCGACCACCCATGCGCGCGGCGGCGCATCCCGGTGCAGACTCCAGAGGCCGCCACCCGCTCCCGCGCCAGCGAACACGCGCACGGCAAGCACGTTGTCGCCGCCCCAGTTCAGCGTCTCGGCGGCGACGCGATAGCGGCGGTACGCCTGCGACGCGCCGCGGTCGCTGGGAGGGAAGTCTCCGGTCTGGCCCACCTTCACGCCGTTGAGGAACGCCTCGTCCGCGTCCGCGATCTTGCCGAGCTCGAGGTACAGCGACCGTCCGGCGACGAGTGGCGGCAGCGAGAAGCGCGTCCGGTACCAACCGAACCCGGTATAGTCCCGATGCCCCGCCTCGTTCCAGCGCTGGGGCACCGCGATCGTCTCCCACGCCGCCTCGTCGAACTCACGCGTGCGGTACGCGGCGTCGTCTCCGGTTCGGAAGCGCCAGGATCCCTTGAGCGGGAACACGTCGCCACCGGCGACGATCGCCGGCGCGAAGTCGCGCTCCACGGCGGCGCCGTCGACCGGGCGGCCCGCCACCGGGGCGACGGGGAGCGTGCGCTGCAGCAAGGCGACTCGCTCGGGCGGGAGTTTGGGGAGGTTGTCCGAGAAGAGGGTGAGTCCGCCCGTGACGGCGACTAGCGACGCCCACACTTGTGCTTCGGCCGGTGTGAGGGGCGGCCGCACCACGAGGCAGTCGGGATCGTCGAGCCAGGCCGAGCGCTGGTAGAAGCTGCGCAGCCCCGCCGAGCGGGCCGCGGGCTGGAGCCCGTCCCAGCTGGCGGCAACGTCTGGTGCGATCCGCATCCCGTTCACGAGTCCGACCGCGTGCTGCAGCGGGGCGGCGCTCCCCACCACGAACGCCTCCGTGCCGAGTCCATCGCGAATCGCGCCCAGACCGCCGCGATACGCTTCCGCGTGCGTCAGTCCCCCGTAGTGGCCTGTCCCCAGCGTGGCCCAGCGGAGCGCGTCGATTCGGAGATAGTCGTAGCCCCAATCGCGCACCACGCGGCGGGCCAGTTCGAACAGCCACTGCTGTACCTTGGGATGCGCCCCGTCGAGTGCGTAGATAACGCCGCCCCACGACTCGCGCGTGTCGCATACGACGGGGCCGCCGGCGTCGCGCAGCACCCAGTCGGGGTGCTCGGCGGGGATCCCCGACCGCTCCGCCACGGCGAACGGCGCCAGCCACAGCCCCGCCTTGAACCCCTTCGCGTGGATCTGGTCGGTGAGCCAGGCATGGCCGTGCGGGAACTTGTCGTTGGTGTCCCACGCGCCGGCCGACCGTTGATAGCCGTCGTCGAGCTCGATGTAGCGGAAAAACCTGCGGTCGAAACGAGCGGCGCAAAATGCCGTGTTCGCCACCACGTCCGCTTCACCGACGCTCCCCGCCAGTTCCTCCCGCGAACACCAGCCCGCCGGCGCCACCGCGTGGGCCAGCCGGTCCTGATCGACCGGCGAAGAGGGGATGAACGAGGCGCTGAGCGCGGTGAGCCCGTCGCCCTGGGGGTCGAACGCCAACCGCATCCGCGAGGCGTCGCCCTCGGGCCGAAGCGGTCGGGTCGGGAGCCACTCGCTGGCCGCCTCGAGCCCCCCGGGGCCGAGCTGGACGCGGGCCTCGCCGGGCTCCCCTGCATCGAAGGCGATCGCCAGCCCCCGGCCCGCCCGGGCGAGCCCCAGCGCTCCGTGGCTCGCCAGACCCGCCGCCTCCGGTGCACCCACGGCCACGACCCGGCACGGGTCGGAGGAGTGGTACCCGTTCACGAGAGCGACCAGGGGGCCCGGCCCGCCGAGCACACCGCTCTCGGGGAGCTGGAAGAAGCGGATGCCTTTGACACTGGGGAGGAGGCGATCGGGGAATACGGTGACGGTGACGATGGCCTGCGGCGCCTCTGCCGCGCCCGCCGTGAGAAACTCCGCCTCCACCCAGACGCCGGCCGCACGGCCGCGCACCACGACGGCGTCGCCGCCGGGGGGTCGACGAGTTCCGACGGTGCTATCTTCCAAGTCGGCGAGGCCGAGGGCGCGGTCGGCCAGCCAGGTCACCACTTCGGCGTCGCGGATGAGCGGAACGGGAGCGCCGTCCCCGTAGTACCACAGGGACCAGCGACGGCGGTCGTCCAGTTCGAAACGCAACCGGCCGAGGCCCGCGGCGCGCCGCGCCTGCGGCGCCCGGATCAAGCCGCTCGAAACCGTACCGGTGAGGAGCACGAACGTGCGTCGGTCCATGGTCACAATGTTGGCGGCCCTCGCCGGTTTGTCTACGCCGCTCGCCGCGCAGGAGACGCGCGGCCCGATCTTGACGCTCGGGCTCGCCTACACGGTCGGCAGCGGCTGGCAAATTCAAGGCTTCGATGTCGGTTACGGGCGTGTGCTGCGCTCCGGACCGTTTGCGGCGGTGTCGCTCGGTGCGCGGCTCGGTGAGTTCATCGACCAGCGGGCGATCATCGGCGGCTCGCAGGGCTTTGTCTTCGGCGCCACCCTCGCGGCCCGGACCCACGCCCTGACGGTGGCCGAGTTCGGTTCGGACACGGCGCCGAGCCGCATCGGAATCGACGTCACGTTCGAGACGACGGGCTACGCCGGCGCGCACTCGCCGCTCGGGATCGGGTCTCCGTGGGGAGCAATCTCCGTCCTCCCCGGCCTGCGCATCGGCAATTTCGGGGTGCTGTTCGGCCCCACGGCGTTTTTCGGCACCGCCACCCTGGTGCGGCCGTTCCTGGGCGTGCGCTTCGACGTGCCGCTGGCGCGGCGGGAGCGGTATCCCTAGTTTAGCGCGGATGGCAGTCCCCTCCCTCGATACCGAGCATCCCGGTATCCGGGTCATCGCGGAAGTAGCGTCGGTGCTGCAGGCGGGCCTCGCGTCCGGCGAGGCGTTGCACGGCGTGGTGAGTGCGCTGCGGCGCGGTCTCAACCTGCGCCGCTGTCGCGTCTGGCTCCGCACACCCGACGGCACCCGTTTCGCACCCGTGACCACCTCCGGGGACGACGTGGATGTGCCGGGCTACCTGCCGCCGGTGGCCGAGTGGGTCCAGCACGGGCCGCAGCGCGAAGGCGTTCCCGGCGGCACCGTGATGCGGCTGCCGCTGATCCACGACGACGAGCCGCTCGGGGCGCTCGAGGTCGTCATCCCCACCGGTCGCTACGAAGGGATCGCGCACGACGTCGTGGTCGTGGTGGCGCGCATTCTCGCCCCCATGATCGCGGCGACGGAGTTGTCGCAGGACCTCGCCTCCGAGGTGGCGCTGCGCACGCACGAGATGGAGGCGCAGCGGAGCTTCGCCGCCCAGATCATCGACTCCCTCCCGGTGGGGCTGTACGTGATCGATCGCACGTACCGGATCCGCGCCTGGAACCGCAAGCGCGAGACCGGGATGCAGGGCGTGTCGCGTGAGGACGCCGTCGGACGCGAAATCTTCGACGTGCTCGACCGCCAGCCGCGCGACCTCCTGAAGCAGGAGTTCGACCGCGTGTTCGACACCGGCGAGCTGCAGCAGGTCGAGATGGAGTCGCAGGCGAGCGGCGAGGCACGCCACTACCGCATCACCAAGATCCCGATGCATCAGGATGGCAGCGCCATCTCGCATGTGATCACCATCGGCGAAGACATCACGGAGTGGCGCCAGGCACAGCAGCGTCTCGCCGAGACCGAGAAGCTCGCGGCGGTGGGCCAGCTCGCGGCCGGCGTGATGCACGAGATCAACAACCCGCTGGCGACGATCCTGGCCTGCTGCGAGGCGCTGGCGCTCCGGACCGCGGACCTGGTCCCGCCGGACCGCCACGGCTACGACGAGTACTTGAAGATCATCGACGCCGAAGTCCAGCGCTGCCGCCGCATCGTCGAGAGCCTGCTGGACTTTTCGCGCCCGAAAGGCAGCGACAAGAAGCCGACGGACGTGAACAGCGTCGTGGAGCGCACGCTGTTCCTGCTCAAGCACCACGCGCGCTTCAAGCGGTTGAACGTGGTGCGCGAGCTGGAGACGGGTCTGCCGATGGTGCTCGCCGACCACGAGCGGTTGATCCAGAGCTTCATGGCGCTCATGCTCAACGCCATGGACGCGATGGACTCACGCGGCACGCTCACCGTGCGGAGCCGCATCAACCCGGACCGTGCGGACGAGATCCTGCTCGAGTTCATCGACACGGGCACCGGCATCAAGCGCGAGGATCTGCCCAAGATCTTCGAGCCGTTCTTCACGACCAAACCCCAGGGACGCGGCACCGGCCTGGGTCTTTCCATCTGCTACGGGATCATCGCCGAGCATCGGGGGCGGATCGACGTCGAATCGCAGGTCGGCGTCGGTTCGAACTTCAGGGTATATCTCCCCATCGGTTGAAGATTCTCGTCGTCGAGGACGACAAGACCGTCGGGCAGTACGTCAAGCGCGGCCTGACCGAGGCCGGGTTCAACGCGGACCTGGTGGGCGATGGGGCCGAAGGGCTCCGCCTCTCGGCGGGCGGGCACTACGACATGCTGGTGCTGGATCTGCGGCTGCCCGCGCTGTCGGGGCTCGAGGTGCTGCGCACGCTGCGTGACCGCGGCGAGGGGATCCCGGTGCTGGTGCTCACCGCGCAGGACGCGGTGGACTTCAAGGTCCAGGCGCTCAAGATGGGCGCCGATGACTACGTGACGAAGCCGTTCTCCCTGGAAGAGCTGCTCGCCCGGGTGGAGGCGCTGGGCCGACGTCCCAAGGCCATCGTGCCGCCGGTGCTGCGGGTGGCCGACCTGACGCTGGACACCGGGAGCCGCGAAGTGCGACGCGGCGGCAGGCTCATCGAGCTCACGCCCAAGGAGTACGCGGTGCTCGAGTATCTGATGCGCCACCACGGACGCGTCATGTCGCGCACGCTCATCACGGAGTACGCCTGGGACTATCACTTCGATCCCGGGACCAACATCGTGGACGTCGTGATCACGCGGCTGCGCAAGAAGATCGACCACGCGCGCGAGCCAAAGCTGATTCACACGGTGCGCGGGGTGGGCTACGTCGTGAAGGCCTGACATGCAGACGATCCGCGGTCGGCTCACCGCCTGGTACTCGGCGGCCCTCGCGCTCACGCTCGCCGCGTTCGCCGCGGTGCTGTACCTGGACCGGCGCAGCGCCTCCTACCAGGACCTGGACCAGCGGATGCGCTCGGAAGCCTCGCTCACCGCGGGCATCCTGGCGGAAAGCTACCGGGCGCGCGGGGTGCTGGTGCGGCCGGACAGCGCCGGGCGCCCGGTGCTCATCCCCGACGTCGCCGCGCTGCTCGAGGCGGTCCCCGACATCCTGATCGTCACGGCGCGGGACGGCAGCCTGCTGTTCGCGTCGTCGGATGCCCGGGCGCTCACGTTCCAGCAGGTGGAGCAGCTGCGTCGCATCGCGACCGCTCCCGGCTCCGGTGGGTCCCCGGGCAGCTTCCACATCGAGCCCGACGGGCCCACGCTGCACTACGCGGTCCGCTCTCTTACCGATGCGGGTCCCCAGTTCGGGGCCATCCTCGCCGCGGCGAACGTGCGCTCGGCCGAGCTCGGTCCCGATCAGCTGCTCTCGTCGTTCGCGCTCGTGCTGCCCTTTGGCGTGGCCGTGGCCCTGCTCATGGGGTCGTGGATCTCCCGACGCGCGCTCGGCCCCGTGGACCAGATCATCACCGAAGTCCGCGAGATCACGGACGGTCGGAGCCTACACCGCCGGTTGGCGGAGCCGTTGGTGAAGGACGAGCTCGGCCGCCTCGCCGAAACGCTCAACCAGATGATGACCCGGCTGGAGCGGAGCTTCGCCGCCCTGAGACGCTTTACCGCCGACGCCAGTCACGAGCTCAAGACACCGCTGACCGTGTTGCGCGCCGGCGTGGAGCGCGCCATCACCACGCCCAACCTGCCGCAGGACACCCTTGCGACGCTGGAGGAGACCCTGCAGGAGATCAAGCGCATGACCGAGCTGGTGGAGGCGCTGCTCACGCTGGCGCGCGCGGACGAGGGGATCGCGCCGCTGCACCGCGAGCCCGTCGACCTGCGCGGAATCGTCGAGGAGGCGCGCGAGACGGGTGAGCTGCTCGCGGAGGAGGCCGGCGTGCGGATGGAAATGACGACGCCGGCCGAGCCGGTCGTGATGTCCGTCGACGCGACCCGGATACGCCAGCTGATCCTCAATCTCGTCACCAACGCCGTGAAGTACACGCCGGCGGGCGGGAGCGTGCGCCTGCAGCTCGGGCCCGCCAACGGCAAACTCACCCTCAGCGTCGCCGACACGGGGATCGGCATCGCCCCCGGCGACCTGCCGCACATCTTCGACCGTTTCTGGCGCGCGGATTCGGCACGCACCCGCACCGGTGAGCGACCGGGGGCGGGCCTGGGGCTCGCCATCTGCAAATGGATCGCCGAAGCGCACGGCGGAAAGATCGACGTCGTGAGCCGCCCGGGACGCGGCACCACGTTTACGGTCACCCTGCCGTGGGAGCCGCCCGCCGGAAACTCCTAACCCGCTCGTCATCGTCGCGTCACGCCCGCGCTATCGCGCCGTAAGCCGGATGTGCCAACATGTTGGAGACCTCGCTGCGGAGGATCTCCATGCTCGACCGGTTGATCGAATCTGGCGCGAGAGCGACCGCCCGTCGCCACTTGGTGCGGAGCGGATTGATCGCTGTCGTGGCGCACGCCGTGATCGTCGCGGGCGCCGTGTGGGCGACGCTCGTGCTGCGAGCGGCCGGCATCGAGGGCCGCGTGGTGCTCCAGGTCGTGATCGATACGCTCGGTCGGGCGGAGCGAGCGGCGGCGGTGGTCGAGAGCTCCAACCGGGGCTTCGACGCGGCGGCCCTCGCGTACGTGCGAGGGGCCCTGTTCCGGCCGGGGCGGGTGCGGGGCCGCGCCGTGCGCGTGTTGATCCGCCTTCCGATCGCTTTCACGCTGCAGGGGGCCCGGTGAGGCGGTGGCGCCGGACTGGGGTGCTGCTGGGGCGCCTCAACCTCATCCGGCTGTCATCGTTTTGTAATGCGCGTTGCACTAGCGGGCAAAGCGATCTGGCCACTATTTCATATGGAGACACCGATCACGCCGGAGGGCCATCACTCGTGTTCGACCACCTGATCGAGTCCAAGCGCACCAAGAACCGCAAGCGGGCGTTCGGATTGAGCGCCTTGTCCATGATCCTGCACACCGTCGTTATCGGCGCGGCCGTGTACGCGACCCTGAACGCCGGTCAGACGGACAACTCCGTCAAGGTCGACACGGCGCTGGTGTTCGTCGATCAACCGAAGCAGGACAAGCCGCCCGAGCAGCAGCCGATCCAGCTCGACGTGCCGCTGAAGGGATTCCAGACCGTCGTCGCACCCGATGTGATCCCCACCAACATTCCACCGGTGAACCTCCAGGAGCACTTCGATCCCAAGGACTACTCCGGGACGGGCGTGGAGGGCGGCGTGGCGACCGGCATCGTTCCCACGGGCAATGAAGTGTTCATGGAAGCGATCGTGGAAGAAAAGCCGGCGGTGCTGTCGGGGCCGGTCCCCGTGTACCCAGAGCTGCTCAAGCAGGCGCAGATCACCGGCCGCGTGCTGGTGCAGGCGATCGTCGATACCCTGGGTCGCGCCGAGGCGAACTCCGTGAAGGTGCTGCAGAGCCCGAACCCCGGGTTCGATCAATCCGCGAAGAACTACGTGCTGAAGTGCTTGTTCCGCCCCGCGCGCGTGCACGGCCGGGCGGTGCGCGTGCTGGTGCAGATCCCGATCGATTACCGCCTCAAACAGTAGCGCCCAAAGGAGCCTGCGCACATGAGTCTCTCGCTTTACGATCTCTTCGTGACGATGGGGCCGTTCGCGAAGTTCATCGTCGTCGTCCTGGCGATCATGTCGGTCATCTCGTGGGCGAACGCCGTTCAGAAACTGGTCCAGATCATCCGGTCCGAGCGGCAAACGCGGAAATTCGCGCCCGAGTTCTCGCGCTTCCTCCAGGAGGAGCAGCTCGACGGCGCGATCAAGCTCGCCGAGAAGCAGAACCGCAGTCACGTCGCCCGCGTGGTCGGTGAAGCCCTCTCCGAGGTGAAGCCGCTGCTGCGCGATCGCGCCACCATCACGGCCGCCGACATCAACTCGGTGGAGCGCGCGGTGGAGCGCGAGATACTTATCGTGGCGGCCGAGCTCAAGCGCGGCCTGGGCATCCTGGCCACCACCGGCTCCACGGCCCCGTTCGTGGGACTGCTGGGCACGGTGATGGGCATCGTGAACGCCTTCACCGGCATGGCGGCGTCGGGCGGCGGCGGCTCGCTCGCGTCGGTGTCGGCCGGTATCGCGGAAGCGTTGATCACCACCGCGTTCGGACTCATCGTCGCCATTCCGGCGGTATGGCTCTACAACTACTTCACCACCAAGATCGACTTCCTCTCCGTCGAGATGACGTACACGTCGAAAGAGCTGATCGATTACCTGATCAAGAGCGTCGGGTCGGAGTTCGGCCGGTCGATCTTCACCAAGGAATTCCAGACGCAGAAGGCGTCACAGACCAGTGGCCCTGTCAGCCACTAGCGCCCGGGCGGCCGTCAAGGCCGACATCAACGTCACGCCCCTCATCGACGTGATGCTGGTGTTGCTGATCATCTTCATGATCGTCACGCCCCTGATCGCCGCCGGCTTCCAGGCGACGATCCCGCGCTCGGCCAACCCGGAGAACCGCCCCGAGGGGCCGGAAGAGGTCAAGCTTGGCATCGACAAGGATGGCAAGTTCTGGCTCGACCTGGGGCCGGGACCGCGGCAGATCCCGGACGACCAGCTACTCGGGCGGCTGCAGGCGGTCTACGAGAACCGCACCAAGGACAAGGTCCTCTTCCTGAAAGCCGACCAGAACCTCGAATTCGGCCGCGTGCAGCAGGCGATCGAGATCGCCAAAGAGGCGGGCGTGCGCGTCGTCGGCGCCATTACCGAGCAGAAGCAGATGCTCACGAAGAAAAAGGAAGGCTGACCCATGGCGATGGGATCCGGCGGGGGCGAGGGGCTCAGCTCCGAGATCAACGTCACGCCGTTGATCGACGTCCTGCTCGTGCTGTTGATCATCTTCATGATCACGCAGCCCCTGTCACGCAAGGCGTTCGACGTGCAAACGCCCAAGCC
>Ga0209806_1000050_pt1 | contig 60027 bp, 61 predicted proteins | sample GraSoiAngelo_152_FD_186166 | JGI IMG/M metagenome (GOLD analysis project Ga0209806, IMG submission 186166) | Grasslands soil microbial communities from the Angelo Coastal Reserve, California, USA - 14_1009_12_30cm (SPAdes) (version 2) | ecosystem: Environmental > Terrestrial > Soil > Grasslands ... | reverse complement strand
CTGCATGAACCGCAGCTAATCGGCTTCGGCTACGCGTTGGAGCAGGCGTTAAATGTGCGGCAGCAGCCGCAATTCCTCGGCTCGATTATCCCGATCCCGAACGGCGGATTTTGCACCGGCCAGCCAAGGCAGCCCCAAGTGTTTACAGCCGGAGGTCGTCTGCCGCGGATCTTCTAAAATTTGGGCCCTTCGAGCTTGAGCGCGCGAGCAGAATGACGATTCTGCTCGCGTGACAATTTTTCTTGGGTGCGGGTTCGCCGCAAAATATCGCGAAGGCGGCGGAAATTTTTCCGTTCCGCTGCAATGGATGCTGGGTCTGCATCGATTGAAACTCGACGCGATTTGGCTCGAACTCTTGCCCGCGACAGATGACCCGCGCGCCGATCAGGCCAGAATCAAGAACTTCCAGCGGCAACTGCGTACACATGGATTGGCCGGTCGCTATTGTTTGCTCTATCAGAAACCGGCAGCCAGTACGCATGAGCTCGACGCCGTGCGTTGTATCGGAATGTCGAAACAAGTCCTGCTCAATCGACTGGCAGGCCCAAACACGCTGCTCAATCTCAGTTACTCGATTCACCCGCCATTTCTTTTGCAATTTGAGCGACGGATCTTTTGCGACCTGGATCCGAGTGAAATTTTTTACTGGATGACCAAAATGGAGTTGGGCCAGTCGTCTCACGACGAATTCTGGACAATCGGGCTCAACGCTCACAGAAACGATTGCCGGCTGCCGAAAGCGAACCTGCGCTGGAAGACATTTTACCCGCTAGCTGACACAAGACTCCTCCAATCCCAACCACGCCCCAAGGTGTCTAAATTCACCACTATTGGACAATGGTACTGGAGCGGCGCTGTAGAAGTGGCGGGAGAGTTCCCCGACTTGTCCAAGAGAGTCATGTTCGAACCGTATCTCGGTTTACCAGCACGAGTGCCGGAGACGCAGTTTGAACTGGCGATGAATATCAGCTCGGACGACCCGGAGCGGTCGCGTTTGCAACGGCTTGGCTGGCACGTTGTCGACCCGCACCGGGTGGCATGCACTCCGCGCGTGTACCGTCGGTACATGGCCAGCGCGCTTGCAGAGTTTACGGCCATCAAGGGTGTGGATGTAGCCTGGCGAACCGGCTGGTTAAGCGATCGGGCCGCGGCATTTCTTGCATTAGGGCGGCCGGTGATCACGGAAGACACAGGCGCAACGAGATATCTTCCACGAGACAGCGGATTCCGTTTCATCCGGAACATCGATGAAGCGGAAACGGCTGTGAAAGAAGTGTTGCGCGATTGGCCGCGACTATCGAAGCAGGCGCGAGCTTGCGCCGTGGAGGTTTTCGATTCTGTAAAAAATCTCAGGAAGATTCTTGGCATGTAGCTGTCATTCTGAGCGGAGCGAAAGGAAGCAAAGCGTCGTCGAAGGATCCCGCTGACTCGCCTTGACACAGTCCTGCGGGATCCTCCACTCCGCTGCGCTTCGGTCAGGACGATAGTCGCAAAAACACCCGCTCGTTTTGGCGTTGCAAAACGATTTTCGGGTGTTACTCGTTGTCCCGTTATGGCTGATTTGATGAAAGCGGATGAGCTGAAAACGCGGCTCAAAAAAATCCCGGAATGGGAACTGGAGAAGAAGCACATCGAACGCACGTTTGAGTTCGATGATTTTGCCGATGCGATTGATTTCGTAAACGCAGTGGCCGAAGTGGCCGAGGAAGAGGAACATCATCCAGACATCGACATTCGTTACAACAAAGTACGTCTGGTTCTCTCAACTCACAGCAAAGGCGGCTTGACCGAGCTTGATTTTGGTCTTGCCGAACGAATCGATACGCTGGCCGAATAATGGTGGGGACGCCGCGCTGTCCGCGAAAACTTTCGGGAGTTTGGCCGGCGCGCGGGCCTACCCTTTTGGCAAGCGCCCTTCGTCGGCGTCGATGAATTGGAACGCTGTCTGGATGTCCGATCTATCCATCATGCCTGCTTCCTTTTTGCGGCGCTGTAATATTTCAGAAACTTCGTCATTCCACCCGCGCTTGCGCATGAATTCGTTCCAAACGTAAACGTCATTTTCATCCGGTCTGCGCCCGTGATCGAAACACCAATGCAAGATTTCCTCGTCCGTGCCGCCGCGATTCACTCGCTGGACTAATCGCTCGTAATTGATCCGGAGAAAGTTCGTACATTTTTCGTCAAATCCTTTTCCAAGGTTCGCGTGATAGTCCGAAGGCAATTCGCCCTGGGCGTGTAATCGGATTTTGTCCACCATCCGGCCGAAATAAAAAAGATCTCCCATCTTTTCAGAAGGGCTGCGCAGGGCCACGGTTGCCATGAAAAAAGTTTGAGCTTTTTCCACGACGATTCAAGCGGGCATTCGATGTGGCCCTGCCTTCGTTATCCCGGGTGAAAGAGGGACCTCACACAACGGCGAAATTCAGACAGGGAACCCAGTGTGATCGCATTCTCCTTCGCTCCGCTCAGGATGACGGCATTAGCACTTGAGGAGCAGCGACCCTTGGCGGATGCTCGCTAAACAATGGACCGGATCGTTGGGATTGAAACCGAATACGGCTGTCTTTTGAGCGAAGAAGAGCCGCACGTAAATTCCGAGCTCTGGCCGGCGAAGGTAAAAAATCATCTTTTCCGAAACGCCGAGGCCGGCACCATCGATCTGCATTACCGCGATTACGAAGAGCCACCGGGTAACGGAGGTTTTCTTCGTAACGGCGGGCGCCTGTATCTCGATATGGGACACATCGAGTACGCGTCGCCGGAATGTCTGCATCTGCACGATGTGGCAGCTTATGAATTGGCCGGAGACGACTTGCTGCAATCGTCACTGATTGCTCTGGGCGCGCAGGATCGCGTTTCGTTCATCAAAAATAACGTCGATCACCACACGGGCGCCACGTTTGGTTGTCACGAGAATTATCTGATGAAGCGGGAGGCGCAATTCACGCCGCCAATTCTGGGGACACTTCTTACTTTCCTGGCGACGCGACAAATCTTCACGGGCGCCGGCCGCGTCGGTCAATCCAATCCACTGGCGTTTGATTTCGAGCCGCCGCAACCGGAAACACGCGTGAATTTCCAACTGAGCCAGCGTGCGGATCATATCGTGAACGACATCTACCAATGGGTGCAATTTAATCGCGCCATCATCAATGCACGTGACGAGCCCCTGGCCGATTACCGAAAATACCGGCGACTTCACTTGCTCATAGGTGATTCGAACATGAGTCCCTATGCCACGGCGTTAAAAATCGGGACAACTGCATCTGTTTTGTCATTGCTCGAGGATGGCCGTTTACCGCGAAATCTGGTTCTGGCCGATGCGGTGCAAAGCACACGCGACATATCCCGGGATCCAACTCAGCAATGGATTGTTAATCTTGAGAACGGCAAGACCATCGGGGCACTCGACGTGCAGTGGGAATTTCATCAGCTGGCGCAAAAGTACCTGCGCAACAGCAGCGCGGAAACTAGTTGGCTCCTGGAAAACTGGGGATTCGTTCTCGAAGCAATTGCAAACAACCATCAGGCGCTCATTGGCGGGGTCGACTGGATTACGAAGAAATGGCTGCTGGAAGCATTCGTCGAGTCCGAAGGATTGAGTTGGGATGATCCGTGGCTGCAAAGCGTCGACCTTGAATATCACAACATCGATCCACTTCGCGGGCTATTCTTTGCAGTCACGCCTGGCAAGCGAATTGCGGAGTGGAACAACAATGTACGGCGTTCCAGTGCAACACATGTTCCACCAGCTAATACGCGTGCATCCGGTCGGGCTCGAGCGGTGGCTTTCTTCCAGGATTGCGATTCCCCCTATGTTATCAACTGGGATTCCATCGCGTGCGATAACCGCGATTTTCTCGTGATGGGCGACCCATTCCAGACTTACAATGAGGAAGTGGAACGATTCCTAGCCAAACCGCGCACCGCCGACGTCGGTATCGATGGCGTTGATAGTTAAAGGCTTCCAGCGTTCTTCACCACCGCTTGGAAGAGAGCAGAGTGAGTTAAGTAATCTGCTGTAGCAACGGCTCCGTGGGCTGTCTTGCTGGCGTGAGAAGCAGCACTGAGGTAGACCACGACAGGGCCGGTGGCTACAATGTTGTTAAGGCGCTCTGATGGACGCCAGTTGAGCGCTCGCGTCTCGCCTTTCAATTAAGGCGATGCAGTGCGGAAATACCGTAATTCTCCTGGAGATCTTGCGCCTCAGCGCCGACTTGTGCCGCATCGAGCTCGATCTGCTTTGGATCTTCTTCGGTTTCGACTTTGATGAACCCTTCGATTGGGTGTTTTACCGCTTCGGCAAGGTCGTCCAACGATTTGATTTCTTTGCCGTTCACCTTCGTCACAGTCAAATAGGCGAGTTCATCGTAGCCAATCGTGCTGTTAGCAGGAAGGACTTGGCTGAGAATAACAACTCGTCGATTTCGGTCAGAAAACAGCTCGGACTGGAAATGGTCCAGGTAAACCAAACGTTGCGGAGCCTCTCTTTGCCAGTTTGGACCCCATTCTTTGAGATATTGACGGGAAAGCTCCTGAAAAATCAGGCCACCAAGAACATAATATCGCGGCGGTTGATCGAGATTGTATGGTGGGCTCACATAATCCTTCGCGTCGCGGTGCTCAAGGGTGACATTTAACTGCATTGGATTGCCGCTACGCTGAATTCGGAAAGGAACAATATCGCCGGCGTACGCGTGAGACGTGAGCAAATTCGTGAACTCGATCTTGCCGTAAAGCGAGTCCACGTAGTTGCCGTTTTGATCGATTTCATTGTTCGCGACTGCAGTCACGATGTCGCCCACCTGGAGTCCCGCTTTCATAGCTGGTGTCCCTGGCTCGACAGTAGTTACATAAACTCCGCCCGCGTTCTTCTGTTTTTCTCCGGCGAACTCACGCAGCGCGGGATCGCGCGTCGGAGAGAATGAAAAGCCAGCAGAGGGAAAACCTCGATAATTCTGGCTTTCAGCATCCTTTAAAAAGTGCGTGATGACAGGCGCAGGGATTGCATCGACTAGCTGTGAGCGCGAATCGTAACGCAGTAGCAACCCAGCAAGTTTATTTTTCTTAACAAGGGGCACCGTGTAGCTGTTCTCGCGGTATTGCAGCGGGATGCTGATGCGGTACGTGAGGAATTGCCCAATATCGATCGGATACGGCATCATTTGGACCGTTGTCACCAAGCCTTCCGTCGCGAGCAACGCACCACTCGGTTCCAATTGCCACGCGGCCAGCCGGTCGCCCACTACCGTGTCCGGCGCGATTTCGAGCGGAGTGATTCCATCGAGAAACGTTTTCTCCGCTGGTTGGAGCAGCGCGAGATTGGCTTCGTAATCAATCACCTCGACAGTGGCCGCGGTTTTTTCGCCAGACTCGGCGCGCTCGAGCTCCACATAATTTTGGTTTGCAACCAGGTCCGCTGTCACGAGGACACGGCCTTTGGATAAAACTGCGCCGAGCGCCCGCTTTGAAAAGGGCGCTTTCTTTTGCCACGGCCGAAAATAGTCATAGGACTGCCCGGTCACGTTTACCCGGACAAGCGCCAACTGTTTTTGCTTGCTTAACGTGGCAGGAACAGCGGATTCCTTCTTGGCGAGCGCTCCACCGACTGTGAAAAGCACGAGGCCGAAACTAATAAGAGCGTGCCTGGTCGTCGTCATGTTTTGTTTGTTTGTTCCGCTGGTTTTGACGCCGGTTGCTCCTCAAGATTTTGCTCCTTCAGCACGTTGTAACGCGTCATGATTCGTTCACGTGCAGCTTCTACCTGTTTCCGATCAAGGACCAGCGGAGGTCCGTCACCAATCATTCGAATCACCAGCCGGTCTGGTGAATCGGCAAAAGCTTTTGCCAATTCGTCCAGAGTCCGAATTTTTTTGCCGTTGATTTCATCCACAATCCCGCCACGGTACGGCGCCAAATAGGTATTTATGGGGTCCGGTAAAATGTTGGTCAGGACAATAACATCAGGATGTTGCACATAGAGTTGATCCAGGACGAAATATTCGAAGAAGTGACGCACGCGTAGATCGGCTGTGCGGTACGCTTCCAGCATGTCCAGGTTTAACGGTTGAAAAAGCAGACCGCCATAAAGTACGTAACGCGGCCGTACGTCGTAGCTATGGCCCTGCACCGAGTAAGGCCAGGGCTTATACAATTTGATCGAAACCGTCGTCGGCTGCTTGTTGCGCAAGACGTCCAACTTGACTGAATCGCCCTTGAATTTTCGCTCAACGACTTCCTCGAACTGTGCGTGTTCACCATCCAGTTCGACATTCGCATCGCTGGCGATCGGATGGCCGTCGATAGCGAGAAGAACGTCACCCGGGTAAAGAATGCCATTCGATGGACCGGCGGCCACCACAGAGCTCACCAGCACGCCGCGATCGTCATCCTTTAAACCGAGGAATCTTCGTTGAGCGGGATTCTGTAATTTCGCATAGGTAATTGCGAGATCGGGATACTCGTCATAATGCCCATTGCCGATATCCTGAAGAAACCGTTTTATAACGGGCGTCGGAATCATGTAGGCTACTCCCTGGGCGACATCGCCGCTGTAACCCTGAAAGGCGACGCCGACGACTTTGGTGTCTTGCATTACCGGGCCACCGCTGTTTCCCGGGTTAATCTGCGCGCTGATCTGGATCGCCAGATGCTGATCGACCGATGAATGCGTGTAGAGCTGGAAATCGACCCTCGACACAATCCCGGTGGTGACCGACATCCGCTCGCCTCCGATTGGATAGCCGTACGCCGAGACGGTCGATTCCAGCGTAGGAATGCCGCCAAATTGTAATGGCAACATGTTCTTGAAAAAATCCGGAGCTGGCACAGTGATCACTGCCAGGTCGCAATCATTCGCTATGAATTGTACTTTGGCGGGATACTTATTGGGATCGCCATCCCGCTCCACGGTGACGTAACGGCTGTTGGCAACAACGTGCGCATTTGTCATGATGCGATTGCCGCTTATGACGAACCCGGCGCCAACGCCGCGCTCGAGACCCCCGGCGTTCCAAGGCGCTTTGTAATCCGGTTCCACTGAAGTGGCGGTAATCCGGACCAGACTTTTTTGAACCGGACCGTTTGGCTTTGGCGGCGCAATTGGAACCGGAACTGGAACTGCTGCTTGCCCTGGCGAGATCGATCTCCACGGACCTGGCCGCTCTGGGCCCTGCGGTTCCATCGGGGGACGCGCCGGTGTGCTTTCCTGCGCGTCCAGAACCGGTCCAAGCAGCAACGTGGCGTAAATTAAAACAAGGATACGCTTCATGAGCGGAAAGGCCGCAAACTTAAACGGCGTACTCGAAAATCAAGATTCGGATTTGCATTGGCAAGTGGCCTTTTCGGAACACAACAGACACGATACATGCTTTCTCCGTTCAAATCTCTAATAGACGAAGAAGGATTTGCGCCGCGCCCTCAGATTCCAGCGCGCTCGAGAATTGATTTCAACACTGTTTCGGCCTCAAAGACTTCACGAGCCAGAGCGTAAGCGGCCTGCGAGTGTTTCGTATAATCGGCGTTGATACTTTTCACCGCATTTGCGATTTCATTGAGCGTTCGGAAAGATAAAAGGCCTCTTTCGCCCCCGTAGAATTTTGTAAAGCCGGTTTCCTGAGTGATGACCGGACGCCCTGCTGCGAGATAACACGCGCTCCTATCGCTGAACCACCCGGTATTCAGGCGCACGTATTGATCCTTGGCGACGGTGAACTCTCCTTTGGATCGCTGGACGTAATCCCGATAGAGCCAGTAATCGACGCTCATTTGCAGCGGTGAAGTGAGTCGCCATCCGTTTCGCTCGAATTTTGCGCGGGTGGCAGCGTGCTCGATGTTTGTCGCCAGCTCAAATGTTTCGCCGGCTTTTTTTGGCGCTGCAATGAAGCGAAGAAATTCTCGCGACTTGCTCCAGAGATATTTTTTGCCGCGCCACGTAATGTCTTTCAGACCGCTGGTGGACCAATTGGCCACGGATGTGAACACGGCCGTGCGAGGAGGAGAACGTCTTGTTCGCCAGAGATCGGTCACCACTGGTTGGCGCGTCGGCAGCCATTTCAATCCGTGGGTCGGGACCGGAAAGCTTTTGGTGCCGATGTTTTCGCCAAAAGTGAAAAGGGCATGATGCCGGCCCAGATATTGAATTGTCGATTTCACGCCCTTATCGATCTTGATTTGCTCGACGCCAGGATCGCTTTCGATGTACAGAATGCGATCCGAAACGAGCAGATCGTCGTTGAATTCCTGTGCGCCGCAGATGTTCAGGATAGCGTCCGCTTCCCGATAAAGCTGCCGAATTCGTTTCAATCGCAGGCCGGCAGTGGGATTGCCCGGCAAATAACGTGCGCAAAAGGCCCAGCGATTTCGGAATTCGAATTCTCGCGCCAACCGATTCAGGAGCCCCGCTGTATAATCAAATTCAGTGGTGACTTCAAACGTTTCCGGGTTGTAGGGAATGCGGGCTGAATCTTCGACGTAATACACATCGTGACCAAGCCGTTGCAGTCCGACGATGTAATGGATGTGCTGCCAGATTACGCCCGCGATGGGCATTGAGCCCATGAAGCCCATAACTACGATGCGCTTCCGTTTCATATGGCAACAGGTGAACGGTGATCAGTGAACAGTGAACAGTGAACGGAGCGAGTATTCGAGATGCATTGGACTGATCACGGATCACTGGTCACTGATCACAATTGCCGAACTACCACAGCTGGATTTCCTGCCACGACTGTGTTCGGTGGAATGGGTTTAGTGACGACCGCTCCCGCGGCCACGACCGAGTTTTCGCCGATGGTGACGCCTTTCAAAATCACTGCGTTCATCCCGATCCAGACGTTGTCCGCGATTTTCACAGGTGCGGTTTTCAACTTGGGACGCGCAGGCCGATCCTTGAAATACGGCGCGAGAGCTTGTGCGTCGATGAGACGCTGGGCCGGTTCGAGCGGGTGAAAATCGGAATCCGCGATCCCGACGTTCCACGAAATCAAGCAATACGACCCAATCTCGATCTTCTCATCTGCCATAATCAGGGCGCCGTTTAGCAGCGTGAAATCGCCTATCGTGCACTGGCCCTTCTCGCCGACGGAAAACGAACAGCCGGCGTAACACGAAACGTGTTTGCCGATAACGATAGCACCTGATTTTTTGCTCCGGATTCTCCGAAAGATTTGCGCGCTCTCGCAATAGAATCCCTCGCCAAACTCGACGTTTTGCGGGATCGGGTCCGGCCACCAGTCGCCTTCGACGTGTCGATCCTCTCTAACGTTGCTCATGGAGCCACCCCAATCGGGAATTTCCCCGACGCATATAGTTTTGCGTAAATCCCGCCGCGTGCGATCAGCTCCGGGCCGCGTCCTTTTTCAACAACGCGGCCGTGTTCAAGCACGATGATTTGGTCGAGACCATGGATCGTCGCCAAGCGATGGGTCGCAATTAAAGTTGTCCGGCCGCGCATCAATTCCTGGATGGTTTCCATGATTGCCGCTTCGGTTACCGGATCCAGCGCCGACGTAGGTTCGTCCAGTAGCAAAATCGGCGCGTTCTTCAAAAACGCGCGGGCAATGCCGATTCGCTGGCGTTGGCCAACGCTGAGGTGCCCGCCTCGTTCGCCCACAGGGCTGGAGTAGCCATCAGGCATCTGTCGAATAAATTCGTCTGCCTGCGCACGGCACGCCGCCTCGATAATTTCTTCTTCCGTCGCATCGGGGCGGCCGTATGCGATGTTCTCCCGTACAGTTGTGGAAAAAAGCAGCGTGTCTTGTAAGACGATTGCGATCTGTGCGCGCAAACTTTTTTTTGTGATCTTCCGTACGTCGCGATCGTCGAGCATGACGAAACCCGTGGAGGGATCGTAAAATCGCGGCACCAAACTCATTAAAGTGCTTTTGCCCGCACCGGTGCCGCCTACCAGGCCGACGATCTGATTCGGATCGATGCGAAGGTTGATGTCGCGCAAGACCTGCCGATCGCCTGCGTAACCGAAATTTACGGATTGAAATGCGATTGCGCCTTTGGCGGATGAAATAGAGACCGCATTCGGTGAATCGCGCACATCGTCCTCTCGGTCGAGGACTTCAAAACAGCGCTTCGCGCCAGCAGTCGCGCCTTCCATGGCCCACGTGGTGTAGGTGAGCGACTCGAGCGGCTGATAAAGCATTAGCAAATAGGCGCTAAAAACGAGTAGCGATCCCAGGGTGAGCGTGCCGCTTAAGACGTGCAGCGAGCCGATGTAATACATTGCAGCTGTGCCGATCACCATCAATGTGCTGATCACCAGCGCACTGTTCACGTTCGTCAAAGTGAGCCGCAGATTGGCTTGCAGGCTTTGACGGGCTTGTTGCTGAAATTGGCGCACTTCGAATTCCTCGCGTCCAAATGCATGGACCATTCGAATCGAGCTAAGACCTTCCTGCGCTTGCGCGAGGACTGCGCTTTCCTGTTCCTGAATCGAAGTCGATTCGCGACGAATCCGATGCGCAAAAAGATAAATGGCGCCAACAACCAAGGGAACGATGGCCAGAGAAACCATCGTGAGCTGCCAATCCAACCGCAACATGATGAGGAAGGTTCCGATCAACGTGATTACGGACGCGAAGATGTTGGTGAATCCTTTGTTGTAGATCGTCTGGATTGATTGCGAATCGTACGCGACGCGGAAACTGGAATCACTCGAACGGCGCGCGTCGTGAAATTTGAGCGAGAGGGATTGCAAATACGAATAGAGATCGGTGCGCAATTTGAGCAATGCTTGCAGGCCGATTTTCACAAAGAGATAGTTCGTGATCCAATTCATCATTCCCCAGAAAAGCTGGATCACGATCAGGGAAAGACAGAGCAGCGGGATCCAGGTGCGCCAATCACTGCGCGCTACCGGGCCCGGACGAAGGAAATCGTCCACGATCAGCTTAAACGGCCACGGTTTGAGCAGATTCAGGCCAATGCCGACAAGCGAGACGAACAACCCGAGGATCGTTTGACCCAGAAACGGTCTGTAGTAACGGAGAACGCGACGGTAGATCGACATCTCAATTTGGGATTGCGGATTTTCGTTTTTAGACTGAACTAGGGCGAACTTTATTGCGGCTCGACATCGAGAGATTCCTCGACTTCGCCCGGAATGACAATATGCATCATCTTCTTGAAACTTGGTTCCATTGGGTGCTCAATGGCGGCTATCTCGGCATCATCGTGTTGATGGCGATGGAAAGTTCCATTTTTCCGGTGCCCAGCGAAATCGTCATTCCGCCCGCTGCATTTCTGGCTGCGCAAGGAAAACTCAGTTTTACGGGTGTAGTGCTCGCAGGGGTACTTGGGTCGTATCTTGGTTCAGCCATCACTTATTGGGCGTCGCGATTAATTGGACGTCCGCTAATCGCAAAGTATGGCCGGTTTGTGTTGGTAACGCCCAAAAAGCTGGAGCAAGCCGAGCAATGGCTCGCTCGCTACGAGGCAGGCGGAGTCTTTTTCGCGCGGCTTCTTCCAGTAGTTCGTCATCTGATTTCGATTCCTGCAGGAATCGTTCGAATGAATTTCGGTCTTTTCAGTCTCGTGACCATTGCTGGATCGGCGCTCTGGTGTTGGATTCTGGCTTATCTGGGTGATAAAGCCTACCGCCTTGAGCCGGAGCTTTTGACGAGCCCGGACGCGCTGGTTCGGTTCATCCACGGACAATCCAAGGGCATCCTGCTCGTCGTAGCGCTTTTTGCGGCTCTGTACATGTTGAGCCTGCGGCTGATGAAGCCGCGCTCCAGCCGCTAGGCCTCCGTCGCATCGCCTTTTGGTCAATCCCATCGGTAAGGATGCCGATGCCACCAAGCGCAAGATTTTGTGTTTGAATATTGAACAAAAGTGTCGGCGAGCGGTCAGTCATAAAGTGTATAAAGGGAGAATAACTACATAGGGCTTATGGATGAGATATTCACAAATGGAGATGGTATTGGAATTGCTTCCCGAAATGGAGGCAATCGTATGAAAAGAAACCGACAAATTTTAAAACCTCGAAAATTTTCGAGTCTGTCACTGGGTGATCTGATCCTGGCAGTCAGCTCCTGTACTAGTAACAATAGAGAGACGGTCGCGACCGTCGCGGACCTTTTTGCCAGTGGCCGGGTGCGTTTGCAGGACAACGGGCGCTACTTGCGCGTCCGTGTTTGTTAGGCTAGGGCGACTCGCTTCTCTACTAGTGCTGCAGAGTCCGCTGTCTCAGCGGAATTCATCACGTTGTTGAATCACGAGTCGCGTGTTTGCGCACAGCACACGCCACAGACTGCGCGGTCACCAGGGTTTAGCGTAGTCAACAAAAACGCTTTTCCCTCAAGCACGCCGCTTTTATGTTGCCACAGTGATTGATCGTTATTCCCGGCCAGAGATGAGCAAAGTCTGGTCGGACGAACGCAAGTTTCAAATTTGGCTGGAGATTGAGGTTCTCGCCTGTGAGGCGATGGCAGAGCTTGACCAGATTCCGAAAAATGATGCTGAGCAGATTCGGAAGCGTGCGCGATTTTCAATTCCTGAAATCCTCGAGATCGAAAAGCGGACCAACCACGACGTCATCGCTTTTCTTGAAAATGTCGCTGGCTCAGTGGGACCTGCGGCGCGTTGGATTCACCAGGGGCTTACGTCATCAGACATTTTAGACACGACGTTGGCCGTCCAGTTAAACGAGTCGTGCCACATTCTTCTGGCCGATCTGAAATCTCTCCGAACGGTGATCGCGGACCAGGCGCGGCGGTACAAAATGACCCCGATGATCGGGCGCAGCCACGGCGTGCATGCCGAGCCAATCACGTTCGGCCTGAAGCTTGCGCTGATGTACGACGAATTCGGCCGCGCGGAAGAGCGTCTCACGCAGACGCGCGAGCGGATTCGTGTCGGCAAAATAAGCGGCGCCGTCGGCACGCACGCACATATCGATCCCAAGATTGAGCGAGCTGTATGCGAGAAACTCGGATTGAAACCCGCGACGCTTTCGACCCAGATCGTGCAGCGTGACCGACACGCGGAATTTATGACCACGCTGGCCGTGATCGCTTCCAGCATCGATCGTTGGGCGACCGAATTCCGTCATCTCCAGCGGACTGAAGTGCTGGAAGTTGAAGAATTTTTTGGCGAAGGGCAAAAAGGCAGTTCGGCGATGCCACACAAGCGCAATCCCATTACCGGTGAGCGGTTGAGCGGCCTGGCCCGTGTAGTTCGCGGCAATGCTGTTGTGGCGTTGGAGAACGTCGCGCTCTGGCATGAGCGCGATATCAGTCATTCAAGCGCCGAGCGAATTATTCTACCGGATTCGTGCATCCTGCTTGATTACATGCTCACGAAGTTGCGAGACGTTGTCGAAAGGTTGCAGGTTTACCCCGAACGAATGCAACAAAATCTCGATCTAACGAAGGGCCTGTATTTTAGCCAGTCGATCTTACTCGCACTGACGAGCGCGGGTGCGGAGCGCAAAGCTGCATATGAAGCCGTCCAACGCGCAGCGATGAAAACGTGGAAGGGCGAGGGGACCTTTGCCGAAAACGCAAAATGCGAACCCGAGATCGTCGCGCGGCTTTCAGCGTCGGAAATCGATCGTCTTTGCTCGCTCGACATTCATTTCAAACACATCGATGCGACGTTCAAAGCGCTGGGTTTACAGTAGTGTTCCTCTAAGTGAGTTAGTAAGGGATTCGGATCTGTGGCCGAGTTTTCACACCACTTATCGATCACGATAACGACTAGGAGAAAGAGTAAAGAGAGCGATTGCTCATTCGTATCGCAGCGCTTCGATCGGATCGAGGTTGGCGGCTCGATAGGCTGGGTAGAGACCGAAGCCGATGCCGACTGCTGAGCAGACGAGAAGACCGGCGATTGCCCAGCCGTAAGGAAAAATTAGGTCTACCTTTAGCCACATGGCGAGCAAATCACCGGCGACAATTCCGAGAATGACTCCCAGGACACCGCCAGCCTCGGAAATGAAAACGGCCTCGGTCAAAAATTGCCGTAAGATATCTCGGCTACGGGCGCCGATCGATTTGCGGACGCCGATTTCCTTTGTGCGTTCGGTCACGCTCACCAGCATAATGTTCATGATGCCGATTCCGGCCGCGACGAGGGCGATAAGGCTTATAACGAATGCGCCCACTCGCACATATCCCGCCACGTTGACAAAGGCGCTCTTGAGCGAGTCGTTGCTGTAAATCTCGAAATCGTTCGGCTGATCCGGGCGCAAGCCACGCGCTATCCGCATGGCGCCGATGGCGCGATCGAACGTGCGATTATAGGTATCTTGCGTGAACGCTTGCGTCGCGATGTTAACGGTGCGTTTCGCTTCGCCGTAATCCTCGAAGAAACGCGTGATCGGCATGATGCAAAGATCGTCCTGGCTTTGACCGAACGCCGTTCCTTTTTCCGCGAGCACTCCAACGATCGTGTAGGTGTGTCCACTAACGCGAACAACTTTGCCAATTGGCGTTTCGTGTGGAAACAGCCGTTTTTCGATTATTTTCCCAACGACAATCACGCGCCGCGAAAGCTCGACATCCTCGTCAGTCAAGTTGCGGCCATAGGCGAGCGTGTGAGCGTTCGCAGTGAGAAAACTTCGATTCGTTCCGACAATGAGAAGATTTGGGGTTGTTTTTACGCCGTTGTAAACTGCTTGCCCCTTCACTTCGTAGCCAAAACTCTTGAGGCAAATCTCGCGCGCCTCGCCCTCCATCAATCGATAATAATGCAGGGCCTGTTTGTAGGTGATGTTGTGCCGGTTGCGGAATTTCTCCTGCACGTCGCCGCTCGCACTGATATTGGCCGGATATTTGCCAAACTGAAAAATGTTAGAACCGAGAAAGCTAATGCCGTTCTCAATCGAGTATTGCAACGCGCCAATCGCGGTCATGACTGAGATCACCGAGAAAACGCCAATGGTGATGCCGAGCATTGTCAGCGCGGAGCGCAGTTTGTTCGCGCCAAGGGACGACAACGCCATCTTAATCATCTCACCAAATAACATGTCGATCCTTACTCGTATCTAAGCGCGGCAACGGGATCGAGCCGCGAGGCCGACCACGCCGGCGCGAAGCCTGACACTAGTCCGGTCATCGCGGAGACAATGACGCTGGCCATGACTAATCCTAAGCTGAAGTGAATCGGGAATGACGGCGCGGCTTTACCGATAAGAAAACACATCAAGAAAGCGAGGACGAGGCCAATAAATCCACCGAGAAGACAAAGCGCTGTCGATTCGATGAGGAATTGCAACAGGATCGTTCGCCGCCGCGCGCCAAGGGCTTTGCGCGTTCCGATCTCTTTCGTGCGCTCTTTCACACTAACAAACGTGATGTTCATGATCCCGATCGCGCCGACGAAAAGGGACAAGCCGGTGATAAACAGCCCGGCAATCGCAATTGAATTTTTCACGGGATCGAGCGTGCTTTTGAAGGCCTGTTGCTCGTTGATCGAGAAATCGTCCTTTTTCTCTGGTGGCAACCCACGCACGCGCCGCATCAAACCGATGAGTTCGTCCTTGGCATCGGCGAGTCTGGTCTTGTCTTTTACTTTCACGCGAACGTCCGATTCGCTTTTGGCTGAAAAATATTTGTTAAACGCACCCAGCGGCATCGCCACCATCGAGTCCCAACTGAACAAACCGAGAAACGTGCCCTGTCGCGTGTTTACGCCAATAACTTTGAACAACTGACCGTTGATCAGCACCGATTTATCGATCGGGTTTTCCGATGGGAAAAGCGCGTCGGCAACGTCATAGCCGATCACGACAACGTTGGCGCCGTCACGCGATTCGAGTTCGTTGAAGAATCGCCCGGCCGTACAATCGATGGTCGATGTGATGATGAAATCCGATGTCGTCCCGAGAACGAAAACGTTGTTCACCTGGTTGCCGCCATATTTAATCGATCGCATAAAATTCGACGTCGGCACCGCCACGACCAGGTTCGAGTTCGGGGTCGCTGCTATCATGCGGTTTAAAGTCTCGGCGTATTCCGTTTTGATTTTTTTCCGATCGCGATAGTTCCACCAGTCGTCTACTGGCTTCCACGGCCATTGCGTCACGTAGAGAACATCATCGCCGAGCACGGCCATGCTTTTATCGAATCCGATGGATATGCCGTTCACGGCGGTTCCCATCAATGTCACAGCGATAATGCCGATAATAACTCCCAGCGCAGTGAGTGTTGAGCGGGTTAGGTTCGAGCGCATTTGCGCGGCCGCGATTTTCCAGCTCTCGCCTAGCTCGTAAAGAAAACGTTTCATGTCGGAAATTATCTCGCAAGCGGCATGTCGAGCTCTGCAATAAATCCGACGTGATCCATCTCGATGAGTCCATCGCGCAAATGCACAGTACGACGCGCGTGCGCCGCGATGTCTCGTTCGTGTGTCACGAGGATAATTGTGTTGCCGTGCTGATATAAATTCTCAAACAGCTCCATGATTTCTTCACCGGTCTTGGAATCAAGATTCCCCGTCGGCTCGTCGGCCAGAATAATCGACGGTCCATTGACGAGCGCGCGCGCGATCGCGACGCGTTGACGTTGCCCACCGGAAAGTTCATTGGGTTTGTGATGAATGCGATCGCCGAGGCCAACATCTGCCAGCACCTGGGCGGCGCGTTCTACACGCCGGTCGGGATTGATGCCTGCATAAATGAGCGGCAGCTCGACATTGCGCAGTGAAGTCGACCTTGGCAGAAGATTGAACGTTTGGAACACGAACCCGATCTCGCGATTGCGAACGGCCGCGAGCTCGTCGTCATCCATTTCGGCAACGTTTTTGCCGTTGAACTCATAGCGGCCCGCGCTCGGGGTATCGAGACAACCGAGCATATTCATGAGCGTCGATTTGCCGCTGCCGCTTGGGCCCATGATCGCGAGGTATTCGTTGCGGCGAATCTGCAAACTCACACCGCGAAGCGCCCGAACGACTTCCTCGCCCATGACGTATTCCTTGGTGATGTTTTCGATGTCGATCACGACCGGACCGGGGGGCCTGATTGAATTTCGAGTCTCCATCGCCACGTCGACAGTCGCTCGTCGAGATTACTTCATTCCTTCTTTATCGAGGGCTACCTTCGCGCCCTCCTTCAACTTCCGGCTGATCGCGCTGTAACTTCCCGAGATCACTTCATCGCCGGCCTGAATGCCGCTCTTGATCTCGGTGTAAGTGTCGTCGGAGATGCCAGTCGTCACTTTCGCAATCTGCGCCTTGTTGCCTTTTTTCAGGAAGACGACCTTGACCAGCTTTTCGCGCTCTTCTTTCTGCGCCGCTTTCTCCGCACGCTCGTTGACGAACTCCGCGTTGTTGTCGCCTTTGTCGCGTTGCGTCACCTTCTGCCTTTTCTTTTCAATTTCTTCTGGACTCAAATTGCTCTCGCCGGTGCGAATCGTCACGGCCTGCATCGGCACGGCTACGACGTCCTTTACCTCATTCGTGTGAATGTCGGCGGTACAGCTCAGCGCAGGCTTTAGCTCCACATCGTGGTCTTCGATCCGGATTTTCACCTCAAAGTTAGTGACCTCTTCCTGTGTGCCGGCGCCGGTTGTCTTTCCCGTGTTACCAATTTGATAAACCGTGCCGTTGAATTTCCGATCGCCATAAGCGTCGATTTTTACCTCAGCCTTGTCGCCCAACTTCACATTCACAACGTCGTTCTCGTTCACATCGACGCGCGCCTCCATGTGACCGAGGTCGGCGACGCGCATTACTTCCGTGCCGGCGAATTGCCCCGTGGCTACAAGACGTTCGCCCAATTTGCTGTTGAGAATTGTGATCGTGCCATCAATGGGCGAGTAAATCGTCGTCTTGGACAATTGATCGCGTGCCTGACTCGAGCCGGCCTGGGCGCGCTCGATTTCGTGGAGCGAACTTTCGTAGGTATTTTTTGCCACATCATCTGCTGCTTGGGCCGCATTATATTCCTGCTCCGAGATGAGCTTTTTGTTGAACAAATCTTCCGCTCGTTTGAAATCGTGCTCACTCTTCAGCATCGTCGCTTTTTGCTGGAGATTGGTGGCTTTCGCTGCGCTGATCGCCGCTTCCTGTTGTTCGAGAAGCGCCTTATAAGAGTCAGGCTTAATTTTCACCAGTAGGTCGCCTTTCTTGACCCGCATCCCGTCCTCGACGGGCAATTCAATAATTTCGCCAGCGACTTCGGGTGAAATTTTGACTTCAACCTCAGGCTGTATTTTTCCCGTCGCCGAAACGGTTTGCACGATCGTTTTACGAATGGCGGTCTCCGTTGTGACCGGAATAGGCTTCTCGCGCTTGTTCCAGATGATCGACGCGACGATCCAAAGCGTGAGCAGGGCGATCGATCCGTAAATGATTTGCTTTTTGCGCCTGGTGCGGCGCTGCTTCGCCGTCAAAGGCGAAGGTACAGGTGTGCTTACGGCTTGGTGCATCGGAGGAGCGGTTCTCGGGGTGAAGGCGTCAGAATTAGTCGCTTGTTTGACTCTTGCAAACGAAATCCCGTTCATAACAATTCTACGATGCGTCGGGGGAACGGCCTTGGATTCAATTAATTACTCCCTGAATGAGCTTGGTCTTTTCCCCTGGGTGCGTCGGACTGATGCCTTGTCGAGACCGAATTTGGTGAATCGCCCATTTAGCGTGCTCGGCGATTAACCGTTCGGAGTCGGCTGTGGCGCGCTCAAGTGCGGGCAAATCCGACGAATCTCCAACATTGCCCAATGCGACACAGACATTCCGCAACAAACCGCGCCGTTTGATCCGCTTAATCGGCGAATTTCTAAAAAGCACGCGAAACTCATCATCGCTCAAGCTGAGATAATCGCGCAACGGCATGCCCACTGTTGCCGGACGGGCAGAGAACGCGGTTTCGCGCGATACCTGGGCAAAACGATTCCACGGGCAGGCATCAAGACAATCGTCGCAACCAAAAATTCTGTTTCCGACAAGCGGTCGAAGCTCGAGCGGGATGGAACCTTTAAGTTCGATTGTCAGATAAGAAATGCAGCGGCGCGCATCCAGACGGTGAGGGGCCGTGATTGCGCCGGTGGGACAGGCTTTGATACAGCGGTCGCACGTTCCGCACCGAGCTGGCACAGGCTCGTCCGGCGGCAGTTCAAGAGTCGTCAAAACTTCTGCGAGAAAAAACCAGGTCCCGAGTCGTTCGTCGATGAGCATCGTGCTTTTGCCATGCCAGCCAATGCCGGCCTGCGCCGCATGATCGCGTTCCAAAACTGGCCCGGTATCGACATAACATTTCTGGTGGCCACCGAACTCGCGAAGAAACTCGTCGATCTTGTCAAGCTTGGTCTCGATCAGATCATGATAGTCATCGCCCCAGGCGTAGCGCGCGATTCTGCCTGTGGCGGCAGGCCTGTCGCCTGCTTGCGGGTTTCCATGGAAATAGTTCAGCGCAAATACAACGATTGAGCGCGCGTCCGGTAAAACTTTCTGAGGATCACCGCGTTTTTCTTCCCCGCGCTCCATGTAACCCATTTCACCGTGTTCGCCTTCAGCCAGCCAATTTCGAAATGCCTCTGCATGTGGTGCGGAACCGCAGGGTGCGATGCGGCAGGAGTCAAAACCAATCTCGCGCGCAAATGAGACCAGTTGCTGCTTCAATTCTGTTCGAGAGATTTCGCGATCAGTCATCTGCGCGGTTGTTTCGGTCATCACGCGGTTGCTAGCAGCGTCGTTGCAGGCACTGACTTGCGATAGTACCTGCTAAACTTACTCAAAATTGCTACCGCGACTTCTTCATCTGTAAGCACCGATGTATCGACGCGGATATCAGCAATCTTTGCATAAAGCGGCAGGCGGGCTCGTAACATTTTGGTGAACGCCTTTTTCGGATTTTTAGATTGCAGCAGCGGTCGACTGCCAGCCTGTGAAGCCCGTTTAAAAAGCGTTTCTTCGTCCGCCTCCAGCCACGCCACTACGCCAAGCCGTTTCAAAAGATGAATATTCTCTTCGCGCAATACAATCCCGCCGCCGGTCACGATAACTACTGGCTCGGCGGTTGCGAGCGCCTGGAGGGCCTCCGCTTCGGCTTCACGGAATTTGTTCTCACCGTGACTCGAAAAAATTTCTGAAATGGGCATTCCGAATTTTGACGTGACGATTTCGTCGGTATCAAACAGCTTGAGCCTGGTTCGCCGTCGTAAACAGACGCCCACGGATGATTTTCCAGCGCCCATCATGCCGACGAGAACGATCGACCGGCCATGGCGATTCATAGGCGCAATATCGCATTAACACGCTGCATCGGCATCTTGCCGATGGGATATTGGCTGGACGCTAATGCCGCTTGGCGTTTCGCAGAATGGAGCTGGCGGGAGCCGCGCGATATAGACGGGAAGCCGAAGGGTGAGTTTGCTGGCGCAAACGAATCAAACGCCCTACAATTCGCACATGCCTGAGTTGAAACCGTTAGTTGCTGTGATCATGGGCAGCAAATCGGATTGGGACACGATGCGTCGTGCCGTCGAGATGCTCGACGAACTCGGCGTGCCTAACGAGGCGCGCGTTCTCTCCGCGCATCGAACACCGGACGCGACCGCTGAATTCGCGCGGAATGGAGCCGCGCGCGGGCTGCGCGTCGTCATCGCTGGCGCAGGCGGCGCGGCACATTTGGCTGGAGTGATTGCGGCTCATACCTGGCTCCCGGTTTTGGGAGTGCCAATTCAATCGAAGTTGCAGGGACTCGATTCGCTTCTTTCAACCGCGCAAATGCCCGGCGGTATCCCCGTAGGGACGCTGGCTATCGGCGAAGCCGGAGCCAAAAACGCTGCGCTGCTTGCCGCCGCCATTCTGGCCACTTCTGACGAAGCGATTCGGAAAAAATTGGAAGCGTTTCGCAAGAAACAAAGCGAAAGCGTGCTCGCCGCGAAATTGGAAAAGTGAGGACTGAGATTTTGGCGGCGACATCGGCTCGCCGCTCGTGGCATCGGCACCCTGCCGATCCCAGCCTGCTGGAAGCCCGGGCCACAACTGCGGCGGTTGAACTGCTGCACAAAGGCGAGGTTGTCGCACTCCCAACAGAAACCGTGTACGGGCTCGCAGCTGATGCGCTGAATCCTATTGCAGTCGCAAAAATTTTCGAAGCAAAAGAGCGCCCCCGTTTCAATCCACTGATTGTTCATCTGCCTGACGAACAATGGCTGGAGCGCGTGGCCACGGTCGATGATCGCTCCCGCGCGCAGATCAAAAAACTGATCGCCCAATTCTGGCCCGGACCGCTCACGCTCATCTTTGCTCGACAACCGATCGTTCCAGAAATCGTCACCGCCGGGCTCGATACAGTTGCTGTGCGAATGAGTTCACATCCGGTTTTTGCTGAAATCATTTCCGCATTTGGGAAACCGGTCGCCGCGCCAAGCGCAAATCGGTTCGGTCGAATTAGTCCCACGACCGCTCGGCACGTTTTTGCTGAACTGAGCGGACGCATCCCGCTAATCGTTGACGCCGGTCCGACCACGCACGGCATCGAATCGACGATCGTAGCCGTGCGCGGAAATAAGATCGACATCCTCCGCCGCGGCCCAATCACGGTCGAACAGCTCGCTGAGTTTGGCGCAATCGACATCGTTAGCGCGCCGAAGACCGTTTCTGCACCCGGCCAGTTACCATCGCACTACGCGCCGAAAACTCCGCTTCGCTTGATAGACAACGCGGAATCCTTCGCGCTCGTGAAAAACCGTCGTGTGGGGTTGCTGACGTGGAATGGGTTCATTCCAGCAGAAAGGTTCGCAGCCGTTCGAATTCTAAGCGAGCACCAAGACTTGAGCGAGGCCGCTGCGAATTTGTTTCGCTCCTTACGCGAGCTCGACGATCTGGATCTCGACCTTATCGTTGCAGAACGAGTTCCTGCTCAGGGACTCGGGGCGGCGATTCTCGATCGCTTGGAGCGCGCGTCGCACGATTCTGATAATTGAGACAGGCCTGAATGAATCCTTTGAAAAGCGGATGCGGTTTGTTCGGCTTGCTTTGGAATTCGGGGTGATATTGGCAACCAACGAAATAGGGATGATCACGAAGCTCGACCATCTCGGCCAGCGTCTCGTCCGGTGATGTTCCAGAAATGACGAAGCCTTTTTCATTCATCTGGTCCCGGTATTTCATGTTGAACTCGTATCGGTGGCGGTGACGCTCCATCACTTCGGCGCTGCCGTAAATTTTTTCCGCGAGTGTGCCTTTTGCAATTTTCGTCGGCCATGTGCCCAGGCGCATGCTGGCACCCATGTTCTTTACCCCTCGCTGTTCTTCGAGCAACGAGATCACCGGTTCTTTTGTGTTCTTGTCAAACTCGGTGCTGTTGGCGTCTTTGATGCCGCATGCATTTCGCGCAAACTCAATCGTTGCCACCTGCATCCCGAGGCAAAGGCCTAGATATGGAATCTTGTGTTCGCGCGCGAAACGCGCTGCCTTGATTTTTCCTTCAACGCCGCGAAGGCCAAAACCGCCCGGAATTAAGATACCGGACACGTCTTTTAACGGGCCGTTAACGCCCTCTGGCAGCGATTCCGCATCAATAAGTTCAAGATCGATTCCGCAATCTTCACTCGCAGCCGCGTGCGTGAGGGATTCGTAAATACTCTTGTAGGCGTCCCGAACATCAAAGTATTTGCCGATAACAGCGATTGTGACTCGTTTCGCGGGGCTAATGACGCGCTTCACGAAATTTTTCCATTCCGCGAGCTCGGGCTGCCGCGTTTTCAGCCCCAAAAGATCGCACACCAATTGGTCCAGCCCTTCCGCGTGAAGGGTCAATGGCACTTCGTAAATCGTGTGCGCAACATCGCGCTCTTCGATTACCGCTTTCTCCGCAACGCTGCAGAACATTGAGAGTTTTTGCCGCAGATCGAGGTCGAGCATCCGTTCAGTCCGGCAAATCAACACCTGCGGTTGCAAGCCGATCTCGCGCAGCTTGGCAACGCTTTGCTGGGTCGGTTTCGTCTTCAGTTCGTGAGCGGCCTTAATGTAGGGAACCAGCGTGACGTGCATGTTGAGCACATTCTGCGCCCCGACTTCGAGAATGAATTGGCGAATTGCTTCCAAAAACGGCAGCCCTTCGATGTCGCCCGTTGTGCCCCCGATTTCCGTGATCACGACGTCGTATTTGCTTTCGTCTGAAATTTCACGGATGCGTCCTTTAATGACATCGGTGACGTGCGGAATCACCTGCACGGTTTTACCGAGATAGTCGCCGCGGCGTTCCTTCAAAATCACCGACTCGTACACCTGGCCGCTGGTGAGATTGTTGTGCCGCGTGAGAACGCAATTGGTGAAGCGTTCATAGTGGCCGAGATCGAGATCGGTTTCTGCGCCGTCGTCCAGCACATAGACCTCGCCGTGCTGGAAAGGATTCATCGTGCCGGGATCTACGTTCAGATAAGGATCAAATTTTTGGAGAACAACGCGTAGACCACGCGCTTCGAGGAGTGTTCCGAGTGAAGCCGCCGTCAATCCCTTCCCCAGGGAACTAATCACGCCACCAGTGATGAAAATGTATTTCACGAGCTCATTCTCCGATTTGCGCGGGCAAGCGCTTGCTCCAGCGCCGTTGCGTCTTCTGGCGTGTCGATACCGGGCGATCCTGTAGCAGTAACGAGCACATGAACCGTTACACCATTTTCCAGTGCGCGCAATTGCTCGAGCGATTCAGCGCGCTCCAGAGGACTTGGTTTCCATCTCACAAATTGAAGCAGCGTCCCGCGCCGGAATCCATAAACGCCCTGGTGACGAAGAAACAACGAGCGCCCGTCTTTTTGTGGAGCCGGGATCGCCGCACGAGAGAAATAAAGAGCGTTGCCACGAAGATCGAGAACGACTTTCACCTGGTGGGCAGAAAAAGCGTCCGCCGGATCCTTGAATGGATGCGCAGCCGTCACGATTTCTACTTTGCGATTGGAACGCAATTTTTCGACAAGCTTATTGATTAAGCGAGGGTCGATCAGCGGTTCGTCGCCTTGGATATTAATGACGTACGCGAACTGCTTTGTTTTCCTCGCCACTTCGGCGACTCGATTAGTGCCGGTGCAGTGCTTCGGCGAAGTCAGCGCGACCTCTGCACCCCACTCAAACGCCGCGGAAGCGATCCGCATATCGTCTGTGGCAATGACGACTAAATCCAACCCGTTAGCCCGGAGGCAGCGTTCCCACACATGTTTCAAAAGCGGCTTTCCAGCAATGAGATGCAGTGGTTTACCTGGAAATCGTGTAGAATTCCACCGGGCGGGAATAATTCCGACCGTTTTACTCATGCTGAGACATCGATGGTCGTGACTGTTCGTCTAAAATGAGCTGCGCTGCGGCGGGGAAATCTTTTGCGGTCCAGTCCGCCGTGCTGCCACTGATGTCGCAGTCAAGTCCAGTTTGAACCCGGATTGTGCGCACACCGGCGTTGCGACCGCACTCGACGTCGATCTCCTTGTCACCAATAAGAAACGAACGCGCCAGATCGATTTGATGTTCTCGCGCGGCTTGCAAAATCATGCCGGGCGATGGCTTGCGGTGACTGGAATGTTGACCCGGTACGTCGGGGCAAAAATAAGTTGCATCGATCAAGCCGTGGCCCAGTTGCCGCGAAACTTCCGATTCAACGGAGCGATATTCGTCCACGGTGAAAAAGCCGCGACCGATGCCGCTTTGGTTCGTAATAACAATGACTTTGAATCCCTTTGATTTTAAGCGTCGTAATGCTTGGGGAACGCCGGGAAAAATCTTCACCTGTTTTGGGTGGGAACAATAATCCGCGTCCTCGATGATCGTGCCGTCGCGATCGATGAAAACGGCGGCTGACAATTCATTAACCACCTTCGGAATCTCCTCGGAAACTGGCGATCAATTCATCTCGCGTCACAGTCGCTGTTCCAAGCTTGCTTACGACCACTGCGCTCGCGTAGTTGGCAATTTCCGCCGCTTCGGTCGGAGTCGCTCCGCAGGCAAGGCCGAGAGTAAAGAGAGCGATGGCCGTATCACCTGCGCCCGATACGTCGAAAACCTCTCTTGCTTTGGTTGGGATATAGTGGGGTGCTTTTTTCTTTTGGAAAAGCATCATGCCTTGTTCGCCGAGAGTGATGAGGACATTTTCTGCTTCCCATTTTTTCAGCAACGTTTTGCCAGCGCGCTTCAGATCCGTATCCTGGGACGGAACAATATCCGGATCGCAGCTGAGAATACCTGCCGCGAGAAAAGCTTCAGTGCGGTTCGGCTTGATGACTGTCAGGCCCCGCCACTCGACCAAATTACGGGGATTGGGATCCGCAGCGACGATCTTGCGGCTTGAACGCGCAGCGTCTGCGATTTGCGACACCAGTTCGGTCGATAAGAAACCCTTGCCATAGTCTTCGAAAATAATTGCATCGATGTCGGAAATATTTTTTCGCACGGCGGCAACGACCCCTTCAATTTGGGCCGCCGACGTTCCGACAAACTTTTCGCGATCGACACGGACAACTTGTTGTTGGCGCGCAATGATGCGGGTTTTAACGATGGTATGAAAGGTTGCCTCTTCAACTGTATTAGAGGTGTCGATCTTTTGTTCGGACAATAACTCGCGAAGATGCTGGCCGCTGCGGTCTTTGCCCAGCAAACCGATGATCGCAACGCAGTCCACAAATTCGCGCAGGTTGCGGGCGACGTTGGCTGCGCCTCCCGGGTAAAATGATTCACCGGTCACCTCCACGACCGGGACCGGCGCCTCGGGCGAGATGCGGCCGACCTTTCCCCAGACAAATTCATCGAGCATCAGATCGCCGATTACCGTGATCCGCCTGGAAGATGCGCGGTCGAGGATCTGCTCTAGCCGGGTCAGATCCATAAGGAACGCAGGCAGCGACGCCGCAGTGGTGATGGACTGTTTCGGTTCAGAGGCTTCAAAATGTTTTGAGCAGGGATTTGTGTACAGCAGCGGTTTTGCTTAAAGTTCGCTTCATTAAATCCTGAATACGAACCCGAAATCAACATTCGAAGCTCCCAATGATTCTGTTTAGTAAACATTTGAAGTTAAGTGTAGCCGCGGTAGGTGGCCTTGCCCTGTGTGCGCATGGCGCCCAGGCACCGCAGCACATCAATATTAACCAATTATCCATGACTGTGGAAGATGTTGTGGTGCCGTTGCCGAACGAAATCTTCGGGGCGCTGAACAAGCTGGGTGCGGTCAATTGGAAGGAACACGTCCGCAGCGACAAGGGACCAAATTTCACGGAGCGTCCGCGTATTGCCCTCTTACTGGGGGCGGTGATTGCCGATGGTTTTATAGCGGTGCAGGCTGAAGACGCGCCGACGGTAAAGGATATTGGGCAGCGTGTTCTGGCATTGGCAAAGGGGATTGGCGTAGGAAACTCGATCACGCCACATGCCAAGGCGATCATCGAGGCGGCAGATAAGCGAAATTGGGAAAATGTCCGGCAGGAACTGGACCGAACCCAAAACAGCGTGCAACAGGCCATGAACGAAGTGCACGATGAAAAATTATCGCAGCTCGTGAGTCTGGGCGGGTGGCTGCGTGGCACGGAGGTATTGACCTCGGTAGTGAAACAGCATTTTTCCACTGATGGCGCCGAGCTTCTGCATCAGCCCGATCTCCTGGCTTATTTTCAGACAAGACTAAAGGCTATGCCCGAGTTTAACCTCCCGATCATTCACCAGATTCGGGAGGCCCTTGGGGAGGTAAAGCCTCTAATCGATGTCGGCAACGCTCATATTCCTGCCGAATCAGTTAAGAAGGTCAACGAGATCACGACCCGGCTCGGTACCGGCATCGTCACGAGAGATTAGGAAGCTTCGATGAACGGTTTCGCAAAGATTCTTTTCCGCACAAGCTCCCTGCTGGCGGCATTCGTGATAATGCAGCGCGCCAGCTTTGCCTCAGTGGATGATGCACAGTCGTTTGCTCTTCAGGCAGCAGAACCATACGTAAAACAGGGATTTCAAGTGCGCGAGGATTACTGGGGAGGCGACCTCGCTTCGGGCGAAAAGAAAGCGGTCCGGCAACAATTATTCAAAGGGAACGAATATTGGTTCTGGCTGGGAACAGAAGCCGATCGGGCGAAGGTGTCCGTTCACATTTACGATTCGGATGGAAAGCTGGCAGAGGAACCAGACAGCTGGGAGAAAGGCCATTTTGCGGCTGCGCACATCATTCCAAAGACTACCGGTAGTTACTTTATCATCGTCAGCGTGGAGGAATCGCCGGAGGAACGCACGCATTGGGCGCTGGTATATGGATTCCGGTAGATCAGGCTTAGTGGCGTTGGCCTCAGCCAATACTCGATCTGCAAGAGGCTGATGCCACGGATTGATGATGACTGAAACTCGCACCCTCCAGTTTGAGAGCCCGCGCGCTTTGCAGTCGCTCTACGCCAACGACATCAAGCTTTTGAAGAACCTTGAGGACTCGCTTGGCGTGAAAGTGACAACCCGCGAAGGCTGGGTGAAACTCGAAGGAGACGCAAACCGCGTCGATAAAGCGCAGCACGTGTTTGAGCAACTCGAGAAGGTCCGCCAGCAGGGGGTGGACATTCAAAAGCACGAATTCAATTATGCGCTTAAGGCCGTGTCCGAAGAGCGCGATGAGAATCTTGGCGACGTTGTTTCAACGAAAATCACCACCTCGTCGCGCAAACCACCGATTGTAGCGCGAAGCGCGAATCAGCGGGCGTACGTCGAGGCAATTCAAAAGCACGATGTTGTTTTTGGAATCGGACCGGCTGGCACGGGAAAAACTTACCTCGCCGTGGCCATGGCGGTTGCGGCCCTCAAGAAGGAGCAGGTCGCGCGCATTGTTTTGACCCGACCCGCAGTGGAAGCCGGTGAAGCGCTCGGTTTTCTCCCGGGTGACCTCGAACAAAAGATCACGCCATACCTGCGGCCGCTTTACGACGCCCTGCGTGAAATGTTAGAACCAGAGGAAATCGAGCGCGCGGTTGCGCGGCAGACCATTGAAGTGGCTCCGCTGGCGTACATGCGCGGGCGCACTTTGAGTAATGCTTTTGTCATCCTGGATGAAGCGCAAAACACAACCACCGAACAGATGTTCATGTTGCTGACGCGAATCGGTTTGAATTCCAAATGCGTGGTGACCGGCGACGTCACGCAGATTGATTTGCCGGCGAACAAGCGCTCCGGAGTGGTGGAAGCATTGCAGGCATTAAAAAATGTCCCGGGCATCGCCACTGTGTATTTTACGGAGCGCGACGTTGTGCGGCATGAATTGGTCCGTGCCATTATTGGCGCCTACCAGCAGCACCGATCGCCTGCGCCGGCGTCACGCAAGTAAAAAAGAAATGTTCGATTCCTTTAAACGCGGAAGACTCATCAGACGTGGCCTCGCCTCGCGGAAAATGCGGCGCCGCCGAGCGCGGAGCGAACTAAAGCGCAATTTAGAATACTCGCCTTACACCAAGGTCGTGATCTTTGCGGTATTTGTCGGTGGCCTCGCGTTTCTCGTTTTTAGCGGTCAGCAACCTGAGCCGACCAAGAATTTTGTCATTGCGCTGCTGGTCCTGGCCACCGCGATTACTCAGCTTTGGATCAACCAGCCCAGGAGCTTTTCGCGAAGCTCGCGCATTCTTCTCATCTTTAGCGTCATTCTGGTGCAACTTTCCGTTACCAAATTGCTGCTCGTGCTTTGTAACAGTGGCAGTTATCGATTCTTGAAGCCTGAAATGGCGGGGTTGATCATGCCCTATGCGTTTGCACCGCTTGTGCTGAGCGTTTTGTTGGGCCGTCATCATGGCCTGTACGCCGCATTTTTTGTAAGTCTATGGAGCAGCATCCTCTTTGGTCCTATTGACGCGCCCTTGCTGGTAACGAGTCTAATCAGCGGGTTTACAGCAGTTTCCCTTACGTTGCAGGTGCGACGGCGCGGCCAATTGGTCCGTGCTGGTTTCTGCGTTGGGCTCGCCATTTGGTTACTGTCGCTGACGTTTGGTTTAATCGGGCCAATCAGCTGGTTTTATCCGACGGCCAATGATTGGGGCATGCTTGGATATCAAAGTGCGCTCGCGATCGGTAATGGAATTTTGACCGCGACTCTGGTTGGCGGCGCACTGCCGATCCTCGAAAACCTGTTTCAAATCACAACGGACATTTCCTGGCTGGAAGCGTCCGATCTCAATCACCCGTTACTGCGCCGCATGACCATCGAAGCGCCGGGGACATATCACCACAGCCTGGTCGTCGCCAATCTCGCCGAAGCCGCCGCGGAAGCGATCGGCGCAAACGCCACGCTTTGCCGCGTCTGCGCTTATTTTCATGACGTGGGCAAATTGGTGAAGCCGGAATACTTCACTGAGAACATGAGCTTCGAACGCAATCCGCACGATGACCTCGCGCCGACGATGAGCGCGTTGATCATCATCGCGCATGTGAAGGAAGGCGTTGATCTCGCCCTGAAATACAGACTGAATCAGCGCATCATTGACATCATCCAGGAGCATCACGGCACATCAATCGTCCGTTATTTTTATCAACGGGCGCTTCAGCAGCATGAAGATGCACGTGCTGGCGGCAAAATTATGAAGCTGCGCGAGGACGATATTCCAGACGTGAAGGAAGAGAGTTTTCGTTACGGCGGACCGAAACCTCAAACAAAGGAAAGCGCCATCGTGAGTCTGGCTGACACCGTCGAGAGCGCCTCACGCAGTCTGGAGAAACCTACGCCGCAAAAAATCGAAACGCTCGTAAACGAACTGATTGAGGAGCGCATTAGCGACCGGCAGCTGGACGACTGCGATCTCACGCTGGGCGAATTGAAAATCATCGCAGAGCGTTTCCGATTCACGCTCTTAATGATGCTGCATAGCCGAATTGCCTATCCGAAGCCAGGCCAAAAAACGACGACCATCATTCCGCGCGAAGAAGGTTTGCGCCCAGACGTGATGGTCGCGACGCGAAAACCTGAAACGGCTCCGCCGGTCTCAGCCGCGTAATGGTTAGGGCGCGACCGCCGGGCGCGCAGCGTCGAACTTACAATTCCGGTGGCCGAGCGCGCGGTTCGCGGTCTTTGGAGGTCGCAGTGCTCGGCACAGTAACAAAGGGGCCGCCTTCCAAAGGTGTGACTTTTGTGAAAGCCACATCGGGCATTTCGCTGGGAAGTCCTTCGAGCGGGAAATCTTTTCGCAGCGGGAAGAACGGGTAGCCGTCCCACATCAAAATACGACGGAGATCGGGATGTCCGTTAAACCTGATTCCCATCATGTCGTAAATCTCGCGCTCGTGCCAATTCGCCGTCGGCCAAATGTCGGAAATCGTATCCACAGCGCCGGAGTCTTCCGGAACTTTTAACTTTAAGCGCAGATGAACTGCGTGCGGCATCGAGTAAAGATGATAAACAATTTCGAAACGCGGTTCTTCTCCGAAGTCGTCGATGCTCGTGATATCGATTAGGTAATCGAACAGGAGTTTGTCCCGGCAAAATTTCGAGATCTCGCGAAGATCGTTTGCTGCAATCGCACAGGTCGTCTCACCACGAAATTCAGCCTGGTGCTGAATCTTGGGCCCATACACATTGGCCAACGAGTGGAGCAGCTCCTGTTCAGTCATGCGTATGCTGTTGTCGGGCATGCTGAATGGCAAGCGACGCGCTTGCCCTACAATTATGAATGCCCGCGCAGACAATCATCCGAACGCTTCCTCAAGCTTTTCTGCCAGTTCCGGTTTCTGGTTTCTGAATGAGCGTTCCCCGGAAATTTTCTCCTGCAATTTCATTAGTCCCGCCAGCAGCGCCTCCGGACGAGGCGGGCAACCAGAAATATAAACGTCAACTGGCAAAAGCTGATCGATTCCCTGCAACACGGCGTACGAGCGATACATCCCGCCGGTGGAAGCGCATGCGCCCATGGCAATCACCCACTTCGGCTCCGGCATTTGCTCGTAAATTCGTCTTACCGCCAGCGCCATTTTGTAGGTAACGGTACCCGCCACAATCATCACATCGCATTGCCGCGGTGAAAAGCGCATCACTTCGGCACCGAATCGAGCAATATCGAAGCGCGATGCAGCTGCCGCCATTAACTCGATCGCGCAACAGGCCAGGCCCATCGGCATTGGCCAAAGCGAGTTCTTGCGGACCCAGTTCAGGGCCGCATCGAAGCGCGTAAAAATCACGTTCCCTTCGATCTTTGAATCGTATGCTGTCGCGCGTATTTCCGACATAAGAAAAGTTAAGATTGGGCGTTAAGCACGCAACCCAATAATAAGCTCCAAATCCCAAACCCCAAGTTCCAAACAAACTTCAAAGGTCCAAATACCAAAATAATAGTGCATTACTGATTTGAGTATTGAAGGGTTAGGATTTCCTTGAAATTTGGGACTTGAGATTTGGAACTTTGCTCTCCCTTTCTTGCAGCATGCGCCTGCCGATTGTATAGAACCGCCACTACCTAGACATGACCAATATCCAGCGCACTCATCTCGACGATCTCGAGAATCAAAGCATTTTTATTTTCCGCGAGGCGTATCACGTTTTCAAAAATATCGCCATGCCCTGGTCGATGGGCAAGGATTCAAACGTTCTCGTCTGGCTCGCGCGCAAGGCTTTCTTCGGCCGCGTTCCCTTTCCGGTTCTGCATATCGACACGACCTACGAATTCCCGGAAATGCTGGAATTCCGCGAATGGGCAACGAAACATCATAACCTCAATCTCATCGTCAAAATCAATACCGAAGCCCGCGCCCGTGGGATTGGTTATGAGACACACGACCCCGTAACGGTCACACACGAGTTAAAGACCGTAGCCTTGCAGCAGGTGCTTGCAGAGTACAAATGGGACGCGCTGATCACGGGCATTCGGCGCGACGAAGATCCAACTCGCGCGAAGGAGCGATATTTTTCGCCGCGCAACGCGCAGTTTGAATGGGACTACAAGGATCAGCCTCCTGAATTCTGGAGCCAATTCGTAACCACAGCCGCCAAAGGAGAACATGTTCGCATCCAACCGTTGCTCGATTGGACCGAGGTAGATATCTGGCGCTACATACAACGGGAAAACATTCCCATTCCACAAATGTATTTCGCTCGAAACGGAAGACGATTTCGGTCGTTGGGCTGTAGTCCCATCACGCAAGCCATCGAGAGCACTGCTTCGACGATCGACGAGATCATTGCCGAACTGGAAGCAACAAAGACGACTGAGCGCGCCGGCCGCGCGCAGGACCATTACGAACGGAATGCCATGCAGAAGTTGAGGGCGAAGGGATTCTTGTAATTGCGGATTGCGGAGTTCGGATTGCGGATTGCAAACTATGCGTATGACAGCACAAGAACTCAGAGAGCGTACTTTTGAATTCGGAATTCGGGTCGTTCGCGCAGTGGATTTTTGCCCAGAAGCGACGCTGCTCGAGAAATTGGACAGCAATTGTTGCGCGCCGGAACTTCCGTCGGAGCAAACTATCGCGCAGCGGCACGCGCCAAGTCGCGAGCTGACTTCGTCGCAAAACTAGGCATTGTCGAGGAAGAATGCGATGAGGCAGCGTACTGGATGGAAGTAATTATGACACTCAAACTTCTTAAGCCCTCGCGGCTGGCGAAGCTGCATGTTGAAACGGGCGAGTTGCTGGCGACCATCGTCGCATCGATTAAGACAGCGCGTCGCGCTCCCTGGTCGTGAATCTGATGGAGCAGACAAATCCGCAATCCGCAATCCGCAATCCGCAATCATCAGCGGCGCCGACGCTCCGCGTCGTTTTCGTCGGTCATGTCGATCACGGGAAGTCCACGCTGATCGGTCGCATTTTGCATGACACCGGCTCGCTTCCTGAAGGCAAGATTGAGCAAATAAAAAAGGCATGCGCAGCGGAGGGAATGGGATTTGAATTCGCCTTTTTACTCGACGCGCTTCTTGAGGAGCAAAAACAAAACGTCACGATCGACACGACGGAAATTCCTTTTCGAACGCCGCGGCGCCAATACGCCATCATCGACGCGCCAGGGCACAAGGAATTCTTAAAGAACATGATCACGGGCGCGTCGAGAGCCGACGCGGCCATCCTGGTGATCAGCGCCGACGAAGGTGTGCGCGAACAGAGTCGCCGTCACGCCTACCTGCTGAGCATGCTTGGCATCAAGCATCTCATCGTGGTCGTAAACAAGATGGATCTTGTGGATTACTCTGAGAAACGATTTCGCGAGATCGAGCAGGAATATCGAAAGTTTCTTCGCGAGCTTGGGTTGGAAGCACGGACGTTTATTCCCGCGTCCGCCAGGGAAGGCGAGAATGTCGCGCAGGCAAGTGCGAAAATGAAATGGTACGGCGCGGCGAGTGTCCTCGAAGCACTCGATTCGCTGGGACCGCAGGAGCGCGATGTCGATCTTCCACTTCGCTTTTGTGTTCAGGATGTTTATCGCTTCGATGGGCGCCGGATTATTGCAGGCCGGATAGAGACCGGAACGCTAAGGGCGGGGGATCAGCTCGTGTTCTCACCGGCTAACAAGTCGTCTGTGGTCGCTACGATCGAGCGCTGGAACGCGCAGGAAAATGGCCCGGCCGTCGCGGGAGATTCGATTGGGATCACCCTTAGCGAGCAGATTTTTGTCGAGCGAGGCTATGTCGCATCGCGCGAAAACGAAACGCCGATCGAGGCAAATCGTTTTCATGCAGACCTTTTCTGGATCGTGCGCGAGCCACTGCGTGTTGGACATTTGTACAGCCTTCGCTTGGCGACTCAGGACGTGAAATGTGAGGTCGTATCGATCGAGCGAGTCATGGATTCCTCGACACTGGAGACGAAGAGTGACGCACGCGAACAATTGCAGCGAAACGAGATCGGCAGACTCACAATCCAAACCCGGGCGCCACTTGTCATCGACAACCACGACCGCATTCCGGACCTCGGACGGTTTGTCATCATCGACGACGGCCAAATTTGTGGTGGCGGAACGATTTTCGGCGGCGTCTACACGGATCGCACCGTTACAAAAAGCAAAAATATCTTTTGGACCGAGGGAAAAATTACCGCCAACGCGCGAGCAGTGCGGAGCGGCCATCGGGGAGCAGTTGTTTGGTTGACTGGCCTTTCTGGGGCCGGGAAATCGACCATTGCTCAGTCAGTCGAACGCGAGCTGTTCCTTCGTGGTATGCATACGTACGTGCTCGACGGTGACAACATTCGACATGGGTTGAACTCAAATCTTGGGTTCTCGCCCGACGACCGGGTGGAAAATATTCGCCGCGTAAGTGAAGTCGCCAAGCTCATGGCCGATGCCGGCACAGTAGTGATTACCGCGTTCATCTCTCCTTACCGCATGGATCGTAGCCGCGCGCGCGAGATTGCGCTGGAGGGCAACGCGGAGTTTATCGAAGTCTTCGTTGATGCGCCGCTGGAGGTTTGCGAGGCGCGCGATCCCAAACATCTCTACAAAAAAGCGCGGGCTGGCCAGATTCGTGAATTCACAGGCATCGATGCCCCCTACGAAGCGCCCGAAGACCCGGAGATTGTTGTGCGCACCGATCAACAGACCGTCGATGAATCTGTTGCGACGATTCTTGAACAGTTGTTGCCGCGCTTGAGAGAATACGACGTGAACGAATGACCACGCGGTAATCGTGTCGCTTACCATTCGGGACGCCCAATTGAGCGATGCATCGGCGCTAGCTGCGCTAATGTGTGAACTCGGCTACAAAACAACCAGCGCCGAAATGACCCAGCGTTTGAAATCCATCTCAAGCGATCCCCGCTACGGCTCATTTGTGGCCGAGATCGACAATGAAATCCGTGGGATGATTGGCACGCTGACGCACGCCAGCCACGAATACAATGATCCTTCCGGAAAAATTATTGCCCTCGTTGTTTCAAAGAAGGAGCGACGAAGTGGCGTTGGCCGCGCGCTGATTGCCGCAGCGGAGAAAGATTTCGCGAGCAGAAACGTTAGCCGAGTAACTCTAACGACGCGATTCGAGCGGGAAGAGGCGCATCAATTTTATGAAGCGCTTGGTTATTCGCGAACCGGCTTCCGCTTTGCAAAAAACCTTCTGCCCATCTTAGTTCGCTAAAAGATAAGGTACAACCTCGATAGTTTGTTTTCCATAGCGGCGAGCAGCGTGACGTTCAGAGCGCTCCAAATGCTCATGGGACGTAACGACCCAAGCTCAGCGACCTGCCGGTGGCCGGGTTCGCTCAGGCGCATGGTTAGCCTTCATCGTATGAAATCAAAGAGGTGAACTCGCGCTTTGAACCCGCAAACTGCTCGAATATTTTCCGATGTCGCTTCAAGCCATACTCGTCATCCCGAATCTCGTATTGCTTAACCCATAGGACCAGTTGCTCAAGCATTGCGTCCTGCTGCTGCGCCGAGGAAAATTTTTCAGGCTCCCAAGGCCGCCGGTGGCAGTGGGCAACGCAGACCTCAATACCAGGGTTCAAAAATCTCAACTCGGTGCATTGCCCCAGAGCAGCTTCTACCAAGTCGCTGTAACACCCCTCGATCACCCACTGGTCATTCGTCTTCAGAAAATCATTAAGCAGCTCAAGACTTTCATGTAACGGTTTTCGCTGTGGTCCGGGATCCCAAGCAATCTCATCAAGAGACAAGCGAGGGATCTGTCTGCCGCCGATTAGTCGGCGAGCTATGGTGCTCTTTCCAGCACCGGCATTTCCCAGTAGGACGAGTTTCATGATAAAGGCTAACGAGAATTATACGAAAGATTTTCGTCTAACAAGACTTGGGGCGGGGATACGGATGGAAATGAGGTCAGTCCTCGCTTTGATACAATGTCACGAAATCCAGATCGTTTTCGTATTTGTAAACTCACGAATTCCTGCGGCGCCGAGTTCGCGTCCAAAACCGGAACGCTTCACGCCGCCGAACGGTAAACGCGGATCGGAGGCGACCATTGCGTTGATGAAAACCATTCCGGTTTCTAGGTCAGACGTGAAAAGCTCTTGTTCCTCGGGATTATTCGTCCACGCGCTGGCAGCGAGACCGAATGGACTGTCGTTCGCCATCGCGATCGCGTCGTCTGCGTCGCGGACGCGGAAAATGGATGCGACCGGACCAAAGACCTCTTCGCGATAGGCAGGCGATTCTCGTGGTACATTGACGAGCACCGTTGGCTCGTAGAAAAATCCCGGGCCATGAATTCGATTTCCGCCGGTCAATAATTTTGCGCCTGCTGCAATCGATTTCTGAACCTGATCGTGCACGCCTTGCAGAATTTGTTCGGTTGCGAGAGGGCCAATTTCAGTAGCCGGATCCATGGAATCCCCAACTTTCAACGCGCGCATCCTGTCAACGAACTGGTCAAGAAACTCGTCGTAAATTTCGTCTGCAATGAAGAGCCGCTTTGCCGCGATGCACGATTGTCCAGTGTTAATGGTGCGCGCTTTAATCGCCGTGCTCAGTGCGCTCTCGAAATCCGCGCTTGGCATCACAATGAATGCATCGCTGCCGCCGAGCTCGAGCACGCTCTTCTTGATCTGACGTGCAGCTGTGCTCGCCACTGCGCTCCCGGCTTTTTCGCTACCCGTTAGGGTCACCGCTTTCACGCGCGGATCGACAATTACCTTTTCGACCTGTTCCGGTTCGATGAGGAGCGTTTGGAAAACGCCGTCATCAAATCCCGCGCGGCAAAGTATTTGTTCAATGGCAAGTGCGCACTGTGGCACATTAGAAGCATGCTTCAGCAAACCGACATTGCCGGCCATAAGCGCTGGCGTCGCAAATCGAAAGACCTGCCAGAACGGGAAATTCCAAGGCATGATGGCGAGGACCGGCCCGAGTGGTTCATAGCGGACATAACTGCGGGCGGCGTCCGTTTGTGCAGGCTCGTCCTCAAGGAACCGCTCCGCGTTCTCGGCGTAAAATCGACAGGCGCGCGCACATTTGAGGATTTCTTCTACGGATGCTGGGAACAACTTTCCCATTTCGAGTGTGATGATTTCGGCGAGTCTCTCCTTTTCCTGCAGTAATAACTCAGCGGTTGCCTCCAAAAGCTCCGAGCGCTGGCTAAACGCAGTTCGGCGATATTTCCTGAACGCATTCTCGGCGCTCTTCAGTCGTTTCTCGATTTCGGCATCGTCGAACGGAGCAAACTCCTTCACCTTTTCGCCCGTAGCCGGATTAATCGAAGCGATTGCCATAATTGTACGTTACATCGCATTTTGGGATCGATGAAACTGGTAGGGACGGATCGCCGAGCGGTCCGTTGGCGGCGCGCCCGGCGGTCGCGCCCTACCACATGACGCTAAATTCGCAGCCCTTTGGGAATCAGGACGCGGTCGAGCACATCGAAAAACCATTGTACAAGGAGTGCCAGCAAGGCGGCAGGAACAGCTCCCTCTAAAATCGTTGCGTGATCGTTCAAATTGAGGCCGCTCAGGATCGGTTCGCCGAGCCCGCCAGCGCCGATAAGCGCAGCGAGAGTAGCGGTACCGATATTAATCACCGCGCTGGTCTTGATTCCCGAAAGAATAGAGCGTGACGCCATCGGCAGATAAATTTCCCAGAGCCGGGTGAACGGACTGAGTCCCAGCGCAACAGCAGATTCACGCAGCGATCGCGGGATGTCCTGCAAGCCGCTCGCAGTATTCCGCACGATCGGCAATAACCCATAAAGGAACAGAGCCGCAATCGCAGTGCGCACGCTGATCCCGAAAAACGGAAGAGGGACAAGCAATGCCAGCAACGCGAGCGACGGGATCGTTTGCACAACACTGGCGAACCCAAGAATGCCCTGCCCAATTAAGCCACCGCGACTGGCAATAATCCCCAGCGGAATCCCGATGACTACTGAAAGCAACAGCGAAAATCCTGCGAGCTCGAGATGGCGTAGCGTCCAGCGCGCGAGCTTGTGCGGAAAGGATTCGCCCACTGAACTTGCCGATCTTTCGCCGCCTTCAAAATATAAGTTTGCGGCGAAGGTATAATTTTTTGTGCGCTCTGCCTCCACATTGAGGTGAATCATGCGTTTTTCATCCAGCGCTCCTTCAAGCCGGCGTAAGGCACTGATTGCGCCGGGGGACATGGACGACCGAAACAAGAAGACAGCCTCATACTTTGGGAAAAACCGAAGATCGTCTTCAAGAACTACCAGATCGTTTTCTTCAATCTTTGCATCGGTCGAATAAGCGTCCTTCAAATCAATTGAACCATTGGCGAGCGCGGCATAACCGAGCGCATGATCAATCCCAATGACGCTCTGTTGGGGAAGCCCATAACGCTCGCGCAACGGCCGCCAGCCATCCTGGCGGTCGAGAAATTCATGGGTGAGCCCGACCTTGAGTTCGGGATGCTTTCGCAGATCGCTGATGGTGCGAATTCCGAGGCGTTGCGCTTCGCTGCGTCGCATGACCAGCGCGTAAGTGTTGTCGAACCCAAGGGGCTCTGTCATGCCAACACCGAATTTTCCGAGCGCGTCTCGAATTTCATGAAAGGAAAGTTGTTGACCATTTTTCAGAATTTCTTGCGCGATTGTTCCCGTGTATTCAGGATAGGCATCAATTTGTCCGCCTTGGAGCGCTTGCCAGAGAATGATTGTGCCGCCCATTCCCTGACGATGCTCCGTTGCAACTCCGGCATCGTTTAGCGCGCGCCTGGCGATTTCGCCCAGAACATACGACTCGGTGAATTTTTTTGAGCCGATAATGACTGGATTAGCTGATGCTGGGAAAACTGTCGCGACGAGAATCACAAATGACAGTGAGAGAGCACGGAACCGTGCGCGGCGCGCCCTCGCCACAGCAGGCAGGCTGTGGTCGCGCCCTACAACTCTTATGAAAAACGGCGACCTCATGTCAGCGTGACTCCGCGTTGCGCGTTGATGAATTCTAAGACGAAAGGGTCGGCTGGCCTTTCGCGAAGAACAGTAGCCGAGCCTCTTTGAATAATGCGACCTTCCTTCATGAGCACGATGTCGTCGCCAAAATAAGTCGCCTCGGCCAAATCATGGGTGACGAAGAGCACCGTCTGCTGCAACCGCGCAAAAATTTCTTTAAGATCCTTCTGTAAAGAAGCCCGCACCAATGGATCCAGTGCACCAAGCGGCTCATCGAGCAACAGCAGTTCTGGTGAAAGCATTAATGCGCGCATCAAACCGACGCGTTGCCGCTGACCTCCGGAAAGTTCGACAGGATATCGCGACAGCAAGTTGACGGAAAATCTGGTCAGCTCGCACAATTCGACGAGCCTGTTCTGCGTTTCATCTTCGGATTTCCCGATGTGCCGGGCCATCAACAGGACGTTGGCGCGTGCAGTCAGATGCGGAAACAAACCGCCTTCCTGGATCACGTATCCAATTCGCCGGCGAAGCTCGCCAATCGTATCGGATGTGATCGGTTCACCGTCGAACTCGATCGAGCCAGAGTCGGGCTCAATCAAACGAATGATCAATCGGAGCAAGGTTGATTTGCCGCAACCACTTGGCCCTATGAGAATGGTGGTCTCGCCGCGTTCGACGGACAGATTTGTCGAATGCAACGCAGTTGCATCCGCGTAGCGTTTGCTCACATCGACGAGTTTAACGAGGGCGCTCATTGCGATTTGCGATATTCTGTAGAGGCAGGCGGGTCGCCTGCAAGCATGGATGATTTGAGTTGTACAGCCGACACGGCTGCCACTACAGGTTTGTAGCCGCGGGGTGTGGACCGCGGGCTGGGGTCATCGCTCCCGGCTACAGCTAAAGTAGAAAACCCCAAACAGGCGGGCGTTGTCGGTCCACAATTTGACGAAATCAAACCCGGCCTGGCGAGCCAGCGCGATAAAACCTTCTGGCGTGTGCTTGTAAGAATGCTCGGTCAGGATTTTTTCACCTGCCCGGAAGCGAAACTCTCGAGCGCCAATGTGAACTGTTTGGTCGGTCGTACTGATCAAATACATCTCGATGCGACCGGCTTCTGAGTTGTAAATCGCGCGGTGTCGCCACTGGCTTAGATCGAAATCTGCGCCGACCTCGCGATTGATGTGCGCCAATAAATTCAGGTTGAATTGCGCCGTGACGTCGGCGCTGTCGTTGTAAGCGGCTTCGATCACACTTTGATCCTTCTGCAAATCGACGCCGATCAGGAGCCCGCCGCCTCGACCTGAAACATTGGCAATGCGGCGTAAAAATTCTAGTGCTTCACCTGGCTCGAAATTGCCGATAGTCGATCCGGGAAAATAGACAACGTTGCGCGCAGCCTCGCGGCGCGGTGATGGGAGCACGACAGGTTGCAAGTAATCGGCGCACACAGGCAGAACTTCCAACTTGGGAAAAATTTTCCGGAAAAGCGCGGCCGATTTGCGTAATTGCTTCTCAGAGATATCGACCGGGAGATAAACAGCGGGCTGCTCCAGCGCTTCAACGAGAATGCGCGTCTTGGTGCCCGCGCCCGTGCCGAGTCCGATTAGCTCGATATTTGGTCCAATCTGCGCCGCGATTTCGGCGCGGTTTCGATCCAGGATATCGATCTCGGTTCGAGTGACGTAATACTCCGGCAGTTCGCAAATCTTTTGGAACAACGCAGCACCGCGCTCATCGTAGAAATACTTGCAAGGCAGGGTGCGCGGATCGGAGGAAAGGCCCGCGATAACGTCCGACAGCAAATCAGAAGTTACCGGGGGAACCGCAGAAGCGGGTTGTATGGCCGTTAGCTGGTCTGCAGTCATTATGGCAATATCGTTCGGCGCGCGCCTGCCGGTCGCGCCCTACAGATTCATCGTGGATCCCGCGCGAGTCTGATCCCAGTAAACTGCCAGCGTTTTTCTGGTTGGAAGAAATTGCGATAAGTGCGGCGAATATGTGTGCGTGAGGTTGCACACGAACCGCCACGCAGGACGTATTGGTTGCACATGAACTTGCCATTGTATTCGCCAAGTGCGCCCGGCGCGGCGCGATAGCCGGGGTAGGGCGCGTAGGCGCTGCGCGTCCATTCCCAAACATCGCCAAACATTCGGTGCAGACGTCTATCGTCTCCTGAGGCGGACAATTCTTGCGGATGAAAATTTTCGTCCTCGACAAAATTTCCTTCAATCGGGCAATCCAAAGCAGCGCGCTCCCATTCAAACTCTGTCGGCAGTCGCGCGCCTGCCCAGTTCGCATACGCGTCAGCTTCGAAATAACTCACGTGCGTCACAGGCTCGGATTCATCGACTGGGCGAAATCCTGAGAGAGTAAAGTTCCACCAGGCGCCTTCGTGTTTCGTCCAATACAGCGGCGCCTGCCAGCGTTGGTCGTTCACAGTCATCCATCCGAGCGATAACCACAATTCCGGACGCGCATAACCACTATCTTCGATGAATGCCATATACTCGCCGTTTGTGACCGGCCGCGTAGCAAGCGAAAACGCGGGAACCAACCCTCGATGCCGGGGACCTTCGTTGTCATAAGCGAATCCGCGGCCGTCATGGCCAATTGCGACAACCATCTCTTCGAAGTCGATAAATTCGAGGGGCGAACCCTGTGGGCCCGGCGTCGCAGAGCTCCTCCCTGCAGTTTTCGGAGCAGTCGCTGCGGCGACTCGCGCCCTACCTTTTCGAAAAACAGGATAAAGCGGATTTTGCGCGAACACGTGCTTGATGTCGGTGACCAACAATTCCTGATGCTGTTGCTCATGATGAAATCCGAGAACGAGGATCGGTTCGATTTCATCGAGCAATCTTTCGTCTGCAGTGGATAGCAAATTGTCGACATGCGAATCGACCGATGCGCGATAACGCTGGGCCTCCCTTACCGTCGGACGCGAAATTAATCCGCGTAGATCGCGTCGGTGCATATCGCCCGCGGCGTTATAGTACGAATTAAACAGATAAGCGTACTGCGGAATTTCAGGACGATAACCCGGGCTGAACTTTTTAAGGATAAACGTTTCGAAAAACCATGTGGTATGAGCAATATGCCATTTCGTGGGGCTGACGTCCGGCATCGATTGTACGACGCAGTCTTCTGGTTCTAGATCCGCGCAGAGACTGTTGGTGAAGTCTCTGATTTGATGAAAACGCGTAAGAAGGCGCTCAACACGTCCCGAGCTCGGATGAAAGTGGGCTGGTTTCGCCGTCACTGAATCGGTAACGGCTTCCGCTGAAGCAGAGCTCAAAGAATTTCTCCCTCTTGTTCGAGTTCTTCCTTGCGCGCTTCGAGCATCTGGTCATGAGTCGCTTCTTCGAGACCGTCAATGACGCAATGCTCGCCGACCGTTTCCTCTTCCTCGGTGCCGGGACGCGGCGCGCGGTGGCCTTTGGAACTCGCAACGACATTCCATTCTTCAGTAAGATCGGCATTGTCCGGAGTTTCCTCGGGAGGAGTATTATTTTCCGCCCCCATCAATTCATGGCGGGCCTGTTTCCAATCTGCTTCGGTAAATTCATCAGGGTTGCGCTCATCGATCATCGCAATTTCCCTGGCGCGTGTTTCAACCTCCTCCGGCGAAGGTGCTCCCAGCCCGTTGCCGTGCACCGAGATCTTTCCCGCGGGAGGTTGTGATTGATCATTCATAACCAATAATGCGAAGGCCACGGGGGCGCCTTGTTCGCATTACACTTTGCCTTACAGATTAGATGCTTGCAATACAAGCGGCAAAAAAAAGCGGTCACTATTTTAGCATGAATAGGGAGAATTTCGTTCAACTCGAGAGCGGTGCCGTCGTTGCTTTTGAAGAATACGGTGATCCAAATGGAGTGCCGGTGATATTTTGCCACGGCTGGCCGAGCTCACGCACCATGGCGCGACTTACGGACGAACCAGCGCGCGACCTCGGTATTCGCATAATTTCACCCGACCGACCGGGCATTAGCAGATCGAGTTTGCAACCCAATCGAAAATTGGCCGATTGGCCGCGCGTTATCGAACGAGTTCTCGATCACGTCGGTATTGGCGAATTTCGAGCACTCGCTATTTCTGGTGGCGCACCCTACGCGTACGCAATGGCAGTGACAATGCCGGGACGGGTGCGGGCAATTGCAATCGTAGCCGGCGCGATTCCCATGGCCGAGCTTGAGGATGCAGGAGGATTGCTGCCACTTTACCGGTGGATGCTGGCGCTCCATCGATCGCGACCGCAACTTTTGCGAAGGTTATTTTGTATGGCGCGCCCAATTCTGGCTTTGCGTCCGCCTGTCCATCTTCGGCCATTACTTTTGAAAATGCTGATGTTGCGACCATGCGATGCAGAAAGCCTGCGCGATGCGGCAGCGTTCGAAGCTATCTTTGAAAGCCAGCGTCGCGCCTGGCGTGGGTCGGCTGAAGGGGTCATGGCGGACGCGCAGATCTATGCGCTGCCGTGGGGATTTTCGCTGGAAGACATACGTGTTCCGGTGCGGCTTTGGCATGGAAAGCAAGACCGGGCTTTCTCAGTGCATCTGGCGCAAGAAGTCGCCAATCGATTGCCTGACTGCAACGCGCGGTTCATTGACAACGCGGGGCATTATTCGCTGCCCATCCGTCACATGCGCGAGATTTTAGAAGACCTGGTTTCCGCTTAACGGAAGACGTCTTTGCATTCGCAAACGTGCAGCTGACACGACTGCGAGTACATTTTAGCTATGGAGGAAGATTTCACAGGGGGTGCAATTCACGATCAGCCAACACGGCGACAATGGAGTATTGATCCGCCGTTCGATGCGCGCGTGCGGCAATTGGTTCGCGATTGGGACGCAAAGGAATCTCCCGAACTGATCGAGGAAATGATCGTTACCGCGCTGACGATAGCCCGCGATCGCATGAGCGTTGCGGATCTCAAGTTGATCAATCGTTCGATAAAAGAAATGCGCAACGCGGCCAAGGTCTTCGCGCCATTTCAGCATTTGCGAAAAGTGGCCGTTTTTGGATCGGCGCGCACTCCAACCGATTCGCCCGAGTACGAAGTGGCGAAGGATTTCGCTCGGGAAATAGTGGCGCACAATTTCATGGTGGTCACCGGTGGCGGTGACGGAATCATGGGAGCCGCACAGCGGGGCGCGGGCCGCGCGCATAGCTTCGGGCTTAACATTCGGCTTCCATCTGAACAGCGAGCCAACGAAATCATCGAAGGCGATCCCAAGCTGATTACCCTCAATTATTTTTTCACGCGGAAATTGAACTTTGTGAAAGAGGCGCATGCGTTCGCGTTGTTTCCGGGGGGTTTTGGCACACTCGATGAAACATTCGAGGTGCTTACACTCATGCAAACGGGGAAAGCCCGTATTATTCCGGTGGTGATGTTGGATCGGCCACGTGGAAATTATTGGAAGGTCTGGATGAAGTTTATTACAGACCGTCTGCTTAAGTCAGGCTTCATCTCTGAGGAAGATTTTTCCTTTTTCAAAATCACGCACAGCGTACCTGATGCCGTCGCAGAAATTTTAAATTTTTACAAAATCTATCACTCAGCGCGCTGGGTAGAGGAACGATTCGTAATTCGAATGAATCATCGCTTGTCGAAGGATGCGGTTTCCAACCTTAGCAAGCAATTCGCCGATATCGTGCGCAAAGGCGAAATCATCCAGGGCACGGCGCTCTCTCAGGAAAAAAATGAACCTGAAATTTTGGGTTTGCCCCGGCTGATCTTTACGCCTTTCCGCAGCAGGTTCGGGCGCTTCCGTCAGTTGATCGATGCGATCAATTCTTCTTCAACTGCGTGAGAGCTTCCGATCGAGAATCAACCTCCTGCGACGATATCGTGCTGACAGACATTCCACGATCCATGCCGTTTCCTAACAGTGCAATGTCGGCGCGAAGCTTTGCTTTCATCATTTCATCAAACGAAAAATGTTCGGCTGCATAGCGCAAACCGTTCGCCGCGCAATGCGCAGCCAATTTTGGATCAGAAATGAATTCCAGTATCGCAGCTGCAAGAGCTTTGGCGTCGCCGGGTTCGATGAGCAGACCATTCTGTCGATGCCCAATAATTTCCGGAATATCGCCCACTTTTGTCGCGATGACGGGACGACCACTGGCAAAGGCTTCGCGCAACACGATGGGTGATGCTTCGGTACGCAGCGAAGCGATCACTATTATGTCACACGCCGCATAAACATCGGGCGTGTCCCATCGATACCCCGCCATGACGACTTGATCGGCCAAGCCGGCGCGATCGATAGCGTTCCTTACGTTGATCCCGCGCTTTAGGATACCGGTGCCCTGTCCCACGACGACGAAGCGCGCATCCGGTCGCTCTGCTAAAACCAGAGGAACAGCTTCAACGAGAATGAGCTGGCCTTTATCCGGCCGGATCATGCCGACGTTTCCAATGAGCGGAACGTTTGCGCCAACACTGATCTCACGACGGAATTTCATCCGATCGCGCGGCGGCTTGAATTTTTCCAAATCGACGGCTGAACCGATGACTTCAATTTTCGCAGGATCAACGCCGTGTTCCTGAACAAGTTCATGCTTGATCACCGATGCATCCGCCACAACGTTCGAACAGCCATGCTTGAAGACAAATGCGCGTCCTTTGCTTCCGATCGGGTCGGTGATGCAGCGCGCGCGGCTTAGTGGAATCCCGCAGAAATAGAGCGGCAGACAAAGCCAGTGATCTTTCGAGCTGTAGGTTTTGAGTAAATCGATGCGGTTTCGCCGGCAAAATCTCCACAGCCGCCACGAGCAAAGCAGATCAACTCGGCTGCTGAGTGGGATCGTCACCAGACGTGTGCCGAGTTCAGAGGCTTTGGAGTGCACCTGGCTATCTGGATTGCAGATGAGCCATGCTTCATGCCCATGAGCATTCAGCCAATTGATCTCGAGACAGGTGCGGTATTCCTGGCCGCCCCAGCTGCGGCTGCTCTCTACGTAGAGAATGTTCACGTCGAATCGGCAACGACTGCCGTTACCGCAATTTAGGCAGCCGCGCTGCGCTTTTCGAGAATGTAATCGTGGATTGTATTTACGGTTTGAAGGGCTTTGCCAGCTACGTCCGAGCTTGGCACACCGACCCCAAATGTTTTTTCCATGCTCACCACCAGCTCGAGCGCGTCGATGGAATCCAAACCGAGACCGTTCGCACCAAAAAGCGGAAGATCATCCCCAATCTGTTCCGGGGTAACCTGCAGCATTAAGTTTTTTACAAGCATCTCTTTGATGCGAGTGCGTAGATCAGATTCGACCATAAACGAGCCGCGATTTTGCCGTAGATCGCGCGTTTGGTCAAACACGCACTGGAGAGAGGCGACCGAACGGATGTGCTCTGCTTTGCAGGAGCTTTGGTAATGCAACGCGACCTCGCGTCGATTCGAGGGTTAGACCTGGTCGGCTTTATTGCCAGGTGTAACTGCCTCGTTCGACTGTGGCGGCGTCACGCTGGCTGCAGATTCGCCCTGGCTTCGCGGCACAGTCGATTGCGCCGGTTTCACGTCAGCGTTGGCGGTTTCGGTTTCGGACTTTCCAGCTTTGTGCAGTTCGTCGCTGAATTCGTCCTTTGCTTTTTGAAACTCCTTCACCGCCTGGCCCATTCCGCGGGCAAGTTCCGGTAATTTCTTCGCCCCGAACAAGACCAGAATAATCAGCAGGATGACAATCAAGTCCGGCCCTGCCAAATTCATGAAGCTGGCGATAAGGCTCATGCGCTAGGCCCCAACATCAAGCCGTTTCCCGAACTTTCAAGGCAAATCCGCAAGGGTGGCATGTAGGGCTGGGAGGTTGACATGCTCAAGCTACTGTGGAAAAAGGGTTGCCTACCGATGCGTCCTACTTGGAAAGGCAGCATTAGCTTCGGGCTGGTTTATATTCCGGTGGCGGTTTATCCAGCCACGCGCGAAGAGAAAATTAGTTTTCGACAGCTTCGCTCCAGCGATCTTAGCCCTATCAGATACAAAAAGGTGGCGGAGGCCGACTCAAAGGAAGTTCCAGCCGACCAAATCGTGAAAGGCTTCGAGTACGAGCGGGGCCGTTATGTAGTGATGAAGGACGAGGACTTCGAGAAGGTGCGGATCGAGTCCACACATTCCATCGATATTACCGACTTCGTGGACGTGGAGCAGGTCGATCCAAAGTTTTTCTACAAGCCATATTTCCTTGAGCCGCAAAAGGGTGGCGAAAAAGCTTACGCGGTTTTGCATAAGGCGCTCAGCGGGACCGGCAAGATCGGCATTGCCAAGGTCGTGATCAGCAACCGTGAGCATCTGGCTGCCGTGAAACCGGATGGGTTGTTTCTGATTTTGGAACTGATGCACTTCGCCAGCGAAATACTGAGCACCGAGGTTTTGAAGAATGGTTCGGCTACAGCCGTGAGCGATAAGGAACTAAAAATGGCGCAGGCGCTAATCGAGAGCATGGCAGTTTCCTGGGAACCAGAAAAGTATCGGGACGAATACAGGACGGCATTAATGGAGATCATCGAGCAGAAAGCGCAGAACAGAGAGATCGCGGCGAAAGCGCCTGCTCCTCCGGCCCCGACCAATGTTGTCGATCTGGTCAAGGTGTTGCAGGACAGCCTGAACCGGACGCAATCACTCAAGCAAAAGCGTGCATCCGGTCCATCGAGCGGCCGAGGGTCGACCAGCGCACTGGTCAAACGACGACGAGCAAGCGCCTTGGGGTAAGCGATCAGGAGCTGGGTCCTGTTGCAAACCATAGGTGTTGCATTATAGTCAGCACTCTTTATGGCCAAGACTTCCTGGATCAATCGCAATGAACGCAAACGCGCGACGGTAAAGAAGTACGCCGCGTTACGCGCTGAGCTGAAGGCGAAAAAGGACTATGCCGGCCTTTGTCAATTGCCGCGTGACGCCAGTCCGACGCGTGTCGTGAACCGATGCGAGGTTACCGGCCGCCGGCGCGCTTTTATTCGCCGGTTTAAGATGTCTCGTCTGACTTTCCGTGAGCTGGCCTCTCAAGGCTTGATTCCTGGCGTAACCAAGTCGAGCTGGTGAATTTTCTAGCGTAGGCGCGTCGCCGTGCGGCGCGTGAATCGGTCGGTCATAAACCGGCTGCTACACGAATCTGGATGAACTTCCCCTCATTATTTTCGCTGGCGTTCATTGCTGACGTAGTGGCGCGGCATTGGGACCCGTTGATGCTCCTGATCGTCAAGTTGATGACGGTTATGGCGTTGGTCTTGGTCAACGGGTTCTTTGTCGTCGCCGAATTTGCGCTGGTGAAAATCCGCGACAGCCAGCTCAAGACGCTGGCTGACACAGGGGTTAAGCGAGCATCCCTCGTAAAACAGATCAGGGACAATTTGAACGCGTATCTTTCTGCCTGCCAGGTTGGGATTACTGCAGCCAGCCTCGGTCTTGGTTGGGTGGGGGAACCTTTCCTCGCGCGAATGCTTCAACCTTTTTTCGGTATTGCGGGAATCGAATCCACGGCGGTAATCAAGTCGATTTCCTTCACGCTGGCATTTTCTGCCATCACGTTTTTGCACATCGTGCTTGGGGAACAGGCCCCTAAAATTCTCGCCATCCGCAAATCCATGGCTGCTGCGCTATTTGTCAGCGCGCCGCTACGATTGTTTTACGCGATCTTTAAACCAGCGATCTGGTTCCTAAACGCCGCGAGCAACTGGGTCCTTCGTCGCCTTGTTCGTGTGGAACCCATCGCCGCAGGTGAACTGGCCCACAGCGAAGAAGAACTGCGCTTGATCGTTAGTGAAAGCGTAAAATCCGCCGAGGTCACACCTCTCGGCCGGGAGCTTGTCTTTAATGTGCTGGATCTGCGTGACCGCGTGGTGCGCGATATCATGACGCCACGCGGAGAAATCGTTTACTTCAATCTGGAAGACGGTTTCGAAGCCAATGTGAAAAAAGCAATCGAATCCCGGCACACGCGGTTTCCGCTGTGTCGCGAGAACCTCGATAACACCATCGGCCTCATCCACATCAAGGAACTGCTCACGCTGATGCGCGCGGAGCATCCCGATCTCCTGAAGATCAAACGAGATTTAATTCCCATTCCGGAGATGATGCCACTGGAGAAATTGCTCAAGTTATTCCTGAGCAAGCATGCCCACCTGGCCCTGGTGGTGGATGAATTTGGCGGCACAGTCGGCATGGTGACAATGGAGAACGTCCTCGAGGAGTTGGTTGGTGATATCCAGGACGAATTCGATTTTGAAAAGGAAGAGTTTCGTAAGATCAATGCAAACGAATTCACTGTGGACGGCGCGCTGGGTCTTTACGAATTGAACGAGCTCGCGAAACTAGAATTGGAGAGCGCAGACGTGAGTACCGTCGGTGGGTACGTCACGCACCTGCTCGGTCACCTGCCGAAGCAGGGTGAACAGGTCAAGATCGACAACTATATCGTTACGGTTTCTCAAAGCGACGGTCGCCGTGTAAATCAACTTCACTTTAAGAAATTGAGCAGCAACACGGCAGCGACAGTCCCCGCGTCTGGCAAGGTGTAGTCCTATCCTGCTGTCCCGTCTTTGCGTGAATGCAGGCAAATCCGGTTGCCATCTGGATCCGCAATCCATGCCATCCAGCAGACGCGTGTCTGAACTGGCTCGATGAGGACCTTGACGCGGTGTCTGCGGCAAATATCAATCGCAGCGCGAACGTCGTCCACCGCTAGCGCGACGCACGCCGGCCCACTCCAGTCCCATTCAGGATGGCGTTTATGTCCCGTGCCGTTGAGACTAAACGTCAACGGTTCGGTGGCGAACTCACTCCAGAAATCATTCCACTCCTCTCCGCGCTTGAGGCCAAAAAGCTTCTGATAAAAGGCCCGGGCCCGGCGAATGTTTTTCGTGTTATACATCACGAAATCAAGCGCTCGAACGGGAATCGCAGCCCGACGCGATGAAATCCTTTTCTTCCTCATGGGTCGCCTATGCAATCGCAGCTTGCAATTCCGCCAGCAACGCCGGTCGGCGCCGCAGTTGAGCGGTGAGAGCTTCAATTGCGCGCAAGGTGGGGGGGCTAATGTGATGCTCCATTCCCTCTACATCATGATAGATGACGCGATCGTCGAGGCCAAGCAGTCCCAGAAAATCAGTCAGAAGTTTATGCCGCTGGGCGATTTTATGGGCCAGGCTCTTACCGGCTGCAGTCAAAATAAGTCCGCGGTACTTTTCGTATTTCAGCAGACCCTCGGCATCCAGTCTCTGAACCATATTGGTCACGCTTGCCTGGGAAATTCTTAAGGCGGCCGCGATGTCCACCACGCGGGCGTATCCTTTTGAGTTAATCAGTTCGAGGATGCGTTCCAGGTAATCCTCGACCGCGGTGGAACTGCCGAGCGCGGAGTAGGACGTCTTGCGGCGCATGCTCCGAAAAATAGGATTCAGGACGAAATAGTCAAAGAGATAAATAATTGATAATTGACAGAATCATATTGTTATACAACTAAATTAGGTCAGACTAATTTTCGAGACCAAGCTTACTCATCAGTGAAGATCTCGAAAATGAAACGGCCAGGAAAGTGATGACACAACGCGACGGCACAATTGCAGCAAAACCTCATGTAGCCTGGCGGAAAACCGCCGGCGAGGTTTCCCTGCCGGAAGTCCACCGCAGCATCGCCATTCCGACGACGGCTTCATTTTGGCGGAAACTGGCGGCTTTCTCCGGCCCAGGATTTCTCGTGGCGGTCGGCTACATGGATCCGGGCAACTGGGCCACCGATCTGGCTGGGGGGGCCCGGTTTGGTTACTCGCTTCTGGCTGTCATCATGATCTCCAATTTGATGGCCATCCTGCTCCAGCATTTGTGCATCAAACTCGGGGTGGCCACGGGCCGCGACCTAGCCCAGGCCTGTCGCGATCACTACTCGACACCGACCGTCTGGCTTCTCTGGGTTCTTTGCGAGCTCGCCATCGCTGCTTGCGATTTGGCGGAGGTTGTCGGCTCGGCCATCGGGCTGCAGCTTCTCTTCGGAATTCCGCTGGTGTGGGGTTGCATCATTACTGCGTCCGATGTGCTCCTGGTGTTGTATCTGCAAACCAAAGGCTTTCGTTATGTCGAGGCTATTGTGATCACTCTGATCGCCACCATCGGAGGTTGTTTTGCCGCTGAACTGATCTTTTCCAAGCCCAGCCCGACCGGCATCCTCCTGGGGTTTATTCCCAATCCAGGCATCGTCGCAAATCAGGAAATGCTTTACGTCAGCATCGGCATTCTTGGTGCGACCGTGATGCCCCATAATCTTTACCTGCACTCGTCCATCGTGCAGACGCGCAAGTTCGAGCAGACGCCGGAGGGCAGGCGCGAGGCGGTCAAGTTCGCCACCATCGACTCTAGCGCGGCGCTCATGTTCGCTTTGTTCGTCAACAGCGCGATCCTGATACTGGCAGCCGCGGTTTTCCATTGGTCGGGGCACCAGCAGGTCGCGGAAATTCAGGACGCCTATAAATTGCTCAGCCCGCTGCTGGGCGTCGGCGTGGCCAGTGCCCTTTTCGCGGTGGCCCTGCTCGCTTCCGGACAGAACTCGACCCTGACTGGCACGCTCGCCGGACAGATTGTGATGGAAGGTTTTTTGAATTTTCGCATCACCCCGTGGCTGCGCCGGTTGATTACGCGACTCATCGCCATCGTTCCCGCGGTGTTCATCATCGGTATTTTCGGTGAAGGCAAGACTACGGAATTGCTCGTTGCCAGTCAGGTCGTATTGAGCATGCAGCTCGGTTTTGCCGTTTGGCCTTTGATGCGGTTTACGGGGGAAAAGGCGAAAATGGGCGAGTTTGCCAACCGTCTCTGGGTGAAAATTCTGGGCTGGACGGCAGCCGGCATTATTATTGTGCTTAACGTGAAGCTGCTCTTCGATATTTTTATGCCAGACGCGGTTCGTAAGGCGTTCTATGGGTTCATCGGTTTGCCGATGCCTGAATAAAATGACGAAGGCCTAATGACGAATGACGAAGGAATAACAAAATCCGAAGCTCGAAACGCGCGCGCGCAAGATTTATCTTGGAACGGCAGCGTCATGCGGACTGTTTGCGAGCAGCAACCGGAGAGTAAGCTAGCGATTTATTTGTGGTTTTTCGCCATTCGAGGTTCGGATTTTATTCGTCGTTCGTCGTTCGGATTTCGTCATTTTTGTCATGTATAAACATATCCTCATTCCGCTCGAGAACAGCCCAGCCGATGAGACCATTCTCACCCATATCAAGTCTCTTGCACGAATGGCCGGTGCGAAATTGCTCCTCGTTCATGTGGCCGACGGCTGGGTGGCGCGCAATTTCGATCAGCTCAAGCTCGCCGAGAGCGAAGAGATGAAACAGGACCGGCTTTACCTTGAAAAACGCAGCCGTGAACTAACCGCGGAGGGCTTTTCCTGCGACGCCGTCCTGGCGTTAGGCGAGCCCTCGGACGAAATCATCAAACTTGCTCGGGAAAAAAATGTCGATCTCATTGCGATGACGACGCACGGCCACCGTTTCATCAGCGACATACTCTACGGGGCGACTGTCGACAAAGTGCGCCACGAAGTGGAGGTGCCGGTGCTGCTGTTGAAAGTGCAACGCTAGCTGAATGACGAATGGCTTTGCCGCGTTAAAATCGTTAAAACGTTGAAGCGTAAATCGGCTTCATCATTCGACATTCGTGCTTCGTCATTCTATGGACGCTCGTGAAAGTTCTTTTCCTCACCAACGAATATCCGCCGCACATCTACGGCGGTGCGGGCGTTCACGTCGGCTATCTTTCGCGCGAACTGGCGAAGATAATGCCGGTGGAAGTTCGTTGCTTTGGCGATCAGCGCATTGAAGAAGCTAATCTCAAGGTCACCGGCTACAAGGTTGATACCAGCGATTTCAGTTGCCCAAAGCCGTTGCGCTCCGTTTTCGGCGCAGTGCGGCGATGCACCGATTTCAATACTACCAACATCGATGCTGATCTGGCGCATTGTCACACTTGGTACAGCCATTTCGGCGGGATCTTGGCGAAAAAGAATTACGGAATTCCGCTGGTGATCACGGTCCACTCGCTGGAGCCGCTTCGACCCTGGAAGCGCGAACAACTCGCTGGTGGCTACGATTTCTCGCTTTGGGTTGAGAAAACGGCGCTGGAAATGGCCGACGCGATCATTGCTGTTTCTCGCGAGACCAAGGGCGACATCGAGCGATTGTTCGATGTGGATCCCGCGCGCGTGCACGTGATCCACAACGGAATCGATCTGCAGCAATACCGAAAAGTTGATTCAACCAATGCTCTCAAGCACTACGGCATCGATCCAAACACACCGTATCTGCTGTTCGTCGGTCGGATCACACGCCAGAAAGGATTCCAACACCTGCTGCGCGCAATCCAATTCATGAATCGCGGTTTCCAAATCGTCCTTTGTGCTGCCGCGCCGGACACGCCCGAGATGGCGGAAGAAATGAAAACCGCAGTGGAAGCCGCAAAAGCGCAGCGGCCGGGAGTCATCTGGATCAATGAAATGGTGGATCAAACGGCGACCCGCGAACTTTACTCGCACGCAGCGGTGTTTGTTTGCCCTTCCATTTACGAACCGTTCGGCATTATCAATCTTGAGGCAATGGCGTGCGAAACCGCGGTGGTTGCCAGTGCCGTTGGCGGAATCAAAGAAGTCGTTGTCGATGGCGAGACCGGATTCCTGGTTCCACTCGAACAAGCGAAGGAAGGCTCATTCGAGCCGGCGAACCCCGAAAAATTCGCGCGAGATCTCGCTGAGCGCATCAATCAGCTGATGAAAGATCGACAATTACGCGAAAAATTCGGCAAAGCCGGGCGCAAACGAGTGGAGGAAAATTTTAGTTGGACGTCAATCGCACAAAAAACGAAAGCACTTTATAAGACGCTGGTGTCAGACGGAGAAAGGATCGTCTCCGTGGAGCAGGCCTCGTAGCGGCGTTTTTCTTTACGGCGTTCGCGCGATGGCGACTAGAGCTGCTCGATTTTGTAACCGCGTTCTTGGAGCAACGCGATAACGCCCCGCGGGCCGGCGAAATGCAGTGCGCCTGCGACGATCAATGTCGGTCTTCCCGATCTGATTGCCGTTTCGATCCTCGGGATCCATCTTGCATTACGCCGATCCAGCAACCGCCACGAAACCGTCGGAGCCTCTTTCATTTCACCGGTGTGTATCGCGTAAAGACGAGCAATGTCTCCGGCTTTCCATGCTGCCACGTCTTGTCGAAACTGCCCCGCCTCGTCCCTTGCGTGGATTATAGCTTGCAGCAGGACCACTTCGCCTTCGGCGTCGAACATGTCGGAAAAGACACGGATATGCTCGTCCGCTGTTTCCAAGCCGCCAGTCGGCTTACCGTAGTAGCGCGCTCGCTGTGCGATATAGCTATCCACGCCCCAGCGGTAATCGGGATTACCGAGAGTTGGATTTCGCAACATCATCGCGATGGCCCAGGGACGAAGATGATGCCAGTCGTTCATCCTGCTGAGTGTGATCTTGCGCAAATATTCGTAGGTCTTTGGATGTATTTTGCTCTGGACCAACTCGCCGCTGGGAAGTTTTGCAGCTTCCCTGAGTTTTTCTCCAAAGGACTGATCTTTGGGATCGATCTCAAACCAGACTTGCTGGGATTGTTTGATCGCTTCTTCGATGGCCGGCGTCCGAAAATAATCGGATGACTGCAACGCATGAACGGAGCCGAGGAGATAAAATGGCGCCGGGGCGTTCGTGACTCGCCAAAGACAGTGTTTACCATTCGAAGCCAGCTCACCAGATGTAAGTCGACAGACGGCGAGAAGAAGGCATCCGCTGGCGGCGATACTGCCCGTGACTCTCGATCGACGCGGCATAAATACTTCTCCGGTTTTTCCGGACTAGAGTTGCTCGATTTTGTATCCGCGTTTTTCCAGCAGCTTTATCACGCTATTCGGACCGGAGAAGTGTAGTGCGCCAGCGACGATTGCAGTCGGCTTACCGCTTTTCAGTTCCGCTTCGATCCGCGGAACCCATTTGGTGTTGCGGTTATCGACAAAACGCGCAGCGATCCAGGGAGCCTTTGTCCGGAGGCGAGTGTCCCCCGCCCAAAGAGCATCGGTATCACCTTTGAGCCATGCCTTGTGCATCCTGCTGAATTCCTTTTCGGCGTTCCTGGGCTCGTCGAGAGCGTCGCGCAGAATGAATTCGCTATCGCGATCTGACAACCCACCCATGACTGCGACGTGTTCATCGACTGATTCGAGGCCGGCAATCTCTTTTCTCTCTTTTGCGGCGTGGTCCACGAAATAATTGTCCAGCCCGTGCGAGAGAGAGCTTTTAGTGTATGTCGCCGGGCCGACGAGATGCTGTGCAATCCACCAGGGTTTGTAGCCCATCTGGCTGTCGAAGCCCCTGACATGTTCCCGCCTGTCCTGGCGATGGTCGGCCTCAACAGTCAAAATATTCTGGCGCAGCCACGCCAAAAGGTCAGGGTGAATCTTTGAGCGGATATCCTGTCCGCGAGGATATTTGCCCGCTGTCTCAAATTTTTTTTCGAATTCGACATGTCGACTCGGATCGAATTCGAAGAGGAAACGCCTGCTATTTTTTAACGCGAGCTCGTACGGCGCAGGGAGTGGATAATCTTTTTTGCTGAGCGCATGGATTGAGCCCACGAGGTAAAATGGCGCCTTCGCGTTTGTCACGCGCCAGACGCAACATTTCGGAAATGTCTGAGCCGCGCGAACAGGGACTGCAAACAGGAGCGTTAAGCCAAGCAGGAGCGAGATGACACAACAGGAGGGAAGACGTCGGCAAGACCAAAACATTTCCGGTGTTTAACGAAAAAAAACGCTGCGTCAATTTAATTTCACATCGAGATTGCCACCCGCAGACGCAGATTCACGCGATTTGAGATTGGAGATGTTTTCGATACTATAACGCAACCATGGTCCTCCCAGTGAAACGATGGTTCGCGATCGCGTTCCTGGCCGGTGCCATCGCAATAAGCCAAGCAACCGCACTTGCCGCGGACGACTGGCAGATCATCAAACTTAGCGGCCAGGATTATTTGAGCGTCGATAACATCTCGCGGTTTTATGGATTGCCTGCGGGCATCGCCGCTTCTGGCGAAAAAGTAGAATTCGAGGCCGCAAAGAACCCGCTGGAATTTGTCAGCGGCAGCCGCGAGGTGATGATCAACGGCGCGCGGAGTTGGTTGTGTTTTCCCGCGATCGAACAGAATGGAAAGCTTCTTGTCTCACGCACTGATGTAGCCAAAACAATCGAGCCGCTGGTGCGCCCGCACCGTGTCCCAAACGTCGGCAAAGTTCAGACTATCGTTGTGGATCCGGGACACGGCGGTTACGACAAGGGTCAGGTGAGTCGTTACGGTTACGAAAAAGATTTTGCTCTCGATGTGGCGCGAAAGCTGCGCCCGCTGTTACTATCGAAAGGACTGCGCGTGATCATGACGCGCGAGGGCGATTACTTTGTTCCTCTCGAAGTTCGGGCACAGATTGCCAACAAGGCGCGTGATTCGATTTTCGTCAGTATTCATTTCAATGCTTCAAATGACGATCGGAACGCCACGGGCTTTGAGATTTTTTCGTTTACCCCGCGCGGAGCGCCATCCACGTCCGACAGCGCAGTAGCTCCAAGTGCTCTCAGTACCCAACCCGGCAGCGCTGTCGATGCGCAAAGCTTGGCGCTCTCAGCGTGCATCTATCATTCTCTGCTCGGCCACATCCCCGAGTATGACCGTGGCATCAAGCGCGCGCGCTTTGCTGTGCTACGCCTGACCAAGGTGCCGGCTGTGCTGATCGAAGGCGGCTTTCTAACAGAGCAGGGACAGTGCAGGTTGATTGCGCAAAAAGAATGGCGCGCAAAGCTCGCCCACGCCATCAGCGTCGGGATCGAGAGTTATCGCGCATTGGGAATCAAGAAGCAGCCGCCACTGCTCGTCGCGGACTATCGCAAGCAGATCAAATCGGCGCCGAATGAATTCGTGGTTCAGGACGCGGAATTGAAGGAAGCAGACACAAGTATAGTCAACCTGGTTGGTCAATCCGCATTTCCTGCGCCCCAGCAGGCGCCGACTCCTTCGCAAAGAGTGTCCCTCGAATCAGCCCCGATTGTCCCGTGATGTAGCGATGCCCTCCGCGCCGGCGTCGGGATTGGCCTTCCGGGTAGGCGATCAACGACACAATTTTTTGATTGGGTTTGCCCGCCTGATCGAATACAACCTTAACGAAAGAACCAACCTCATGAAAAAACAACTTAGCTACACCCTGATAGCGCTCTGCGCGACGATCGCGATTTCATTCGCCGCACCCGACAACAACAAAGACGCGATTATCTCCAAGGAAAAAGCGGCCTGGCAAGCGTTCAAAGACAAGAAACAGGACGACTTCAAGAAGCTCGTTTCCGCAGATCTTGTGGCTGTTTACAGCAACGGAATCCTAACCTTGCAAAAAGAATTGGACGCAATGGCAAAGACGGAGATGCAATCGTTTGACTTGAGCGATTTCAATGTCGTCTTTCCGGATCCTGGCACCGCCATCATTAGTTATAAGGCGAAGGTTCAGTCCACGTCGGAAGGCAAGGACACGTCCGGCACCTATAATAACGGTTCTGTCTGGCGGATGATAAAAGGTCAGTGGCAAGCCGTCTTTCACTCTGACATGAAAGAAGAATCGGCTACGCAACCCGCGGGATAGAATCTCGTCAGCAGTTTCGCTACAGGCGCGGCGTCGCCGATTGGGGTCCGCTGTAGTGGCAGCCGCGCCGACTGCATGGGAGTTCGCAGGCGACACACCTGTCGCTACCATTGACTTCGCAAATACGAGTCCTATTCTGACCAAGAAGCAAACTGCGGGGGAGCCGCAATGGCTGAGAGTCTGGTCCCGCGACGGCGGGAGTGGAGACCCCTTGAACCTGATGCGGGTAATGCCGCCGAAGGGAGCGAGGGTCCGATGCCGGACTGGTGATGTCAGCCATGCGCGCGATCGCGCATGGCTTTTTGTTTTATGATGTCATTCCGAATGAAATGAGGGACCTCCCCAAAGCACACTTACTCATTCATGATTGCGCCCAAAGACTCGATTGATTCACAAGGCACAGAAACGCCTTTGCCAAATGGAGCGAGCGACATAGAAGGTAAAGCTGCGACGGCTAGCGGCGAGAGAGACGGGAGTCGATCGAGTTTCAATTCCAAAAAGACTTACGTCGCGGGCAAATTGCATACGGATATTCGCGTCCCGTTCCGGGAAATCTCGCTCGCACCGACGAAATCGATCAGCGGCCAGATCGAGGGTCGCGCGGACGCCTCGCCCGTAATTCTCCAGAACGAACCAGTACGCGTGTACGACACGAGCGGCCCGTGGGGCGCTCCCGATTTTCAAGGCGATGTCACGCAGGGCCTGCCAGCGTTGCGTACGAACTGGATTCGCGCACGCAGCGATGTGGAGGAATACGAGGGACGAGTCGTTAGGCCAATTGATGATGGCTACCTGTCGGAAAAACATGCAGTCGGCGGAAACGGGAAGAATGACCTGGTAGGGCGCGACCGCCGGGCGCGCCGCAAACCATTACGCGCCTCCACCGATCATCCGGTCACCCAGCTTTGGTACGCTCGCCAGGGAATCATCACGCCAGAGGTGGAATTCATCGCCATTCGTGAGAGTGGCCGACAAATCGAGAATCGAGAATCGAGAATCGGACAAAACGATTCACGAGTTACAAATCACGAATCACGCGACTCATTAGACTTCGCGCACCCCGGCGAATCGTTCGGCGCCAACATCCCGGAAGAAATAACACCGGAGTTTGTGCGGGCCGAAGTCGCGCGCGGCCGCGCAATCATTCCCGCCAACATCAATCACCCGGAATCCGAGCCGATGATCATCGGCCGCAATTTCCTGGTAAAAATCAACGCCAACATCGGCAACAGCGCCGTGGCGTCGTCGATCGAAGAGGAAGTGGAGAAAATGCGTTGGGCAACGAAATGGGGCGCCGACACCGTGATGGACCTCAGCACCGGCAAAAATATTCACGCAACGCGCGAATGGATCATTCGTAATTCGCCCGTGCCGATCGGCACCGTGCCGATTTACCAAGCGCTGGAAAAAGTCGGGGGCCGCGCGGAAGAACTGACTTGGGAAATTTATCGCGACACGCTCATCGAACAGGCGGAGCAGGGAGTCGATTATTTCACCGTGCACGCCGGCGTCCTGTTACGCTTCATCCCTTTAACGGTTAAACGCGCGACAGGGATTGTTTCTCGGGGAGGGAGCATCATGGCCAAGTGGTGTCTGGCTCATCATCAGGAAAGTTTTCTCTACACGCATTGGGACGAGATCTGCGAGATTATGGCCGCGTATGACGTCAGCTTTTCCATCGGTGACGGCCTGAGGCCCGGTAGTATTGCTGACGCAAACGATGAAGCGCAGTTTGCTGAGTTATACACGCAAGGCGAGCTGACTCAGCGCGCGTGGAAACATCATGTGCAGGTGATGAACGAAGGCCCCGGCCACATTCCCATGCACATGATCAAGGAGAACATGGAGAAGCAACTCGAGTGGTGCGACGAAGCGCCGTTCTATACGCTGGGGCCGCTCACGACCGACATCGCACCCGGCTACGATCACATCACCAGCGCGATCGGCGCGGCGATGATTGGCTGGTACGGCTGCGCCATGCTCTGCTACGTCACACCGAAAGAACATCTCGGGTTGCCTAACAAGAAAGACGTCAAGGATGGCGTCATCGCCTACAAAATCGCTGCGCACGCCGCCGATTTAGCAAAAGGGCATCCCGGCGCGCAATATCGCGACAACGCGATTTCGAAGGCAAGATTCGAGTTCAGATGGGAAGATCAATTCAATCTTTCACTCGATCCCGAAACCGCGCGCGAGTTCCACGACGAAACTCTGCCGAGTGAAGGAGCAAAGACAGCACACTTTTGTAGCATGTGCGGTCCGCATTTCTGTTCCATGCGCATCACGGAGGATGTCCGTCGTTATGCAGCCGAGAAAGGGTTGAGTGATGAAGCCGCGATGAAACGTGGAATGGAAGAAAAGGCTGCTGAGTTCGCGAAGCAGGGCGAATTTTATCAAAAAGTTTGAGGCGCATCTCGATGAACACGGCTTTGAGCGGGAGCGGCCGGGTAGATGACATCAAAAATCACCCGCAGGGCGAGATTCGCTGGGAGACGAAGCTCGTCAAGATAACGGAAGACGTAAGGAAGTACGCAGCGGAGCACGGCATGAGCGAAGACGCTGCGCTGGAAGAAGGTCTAAAAAAGAAAGCGACCGAATTCAACGAAGCTGGAGCCGAAGTTTACGCGAAGGCGTGACTGTAGCCGCCAATGAGCCTGTCCTGAGCGAAGTCGAATGGGCTG
>Ga0209806_1000049_pt1 | contig 60102 bp, 52 predicted proteins | sample GraSoiAngelo_152_FD_186166 | JGI IMG/M metagenome (GOLD analysis project Ga0209806, IMG submission 186166) | Grasslands soil microbial communities from the Angelo Coastal Reserve, California, USA - 14_1009_12_30cm (SPAdes) (version 2) | ecosystem: Environmental > Terrestrial > Soil > Grasslands ... | reverse complement strand
TACACGAGCGACATGAGCGGCGCGATCACCTCGGAGGACTTCATGTCCTCGGGGAGCGGCTCGCCGATCGCGTACGGCGTCCTCGAGCAGGGATTCCGCAAGGAGTTCTCGCTCGATGAGGCACGGAAGCTCGCGGAGGCGGCGGTTCGAGCGGCGATGGAACGGGACCCGGGGAGCGGGAACGGCGTGGACGTGCTCGCGATCCCCAACGGTCACTCGCTGGAGGTGAACTGAGATGGCAACGGAAATGGGACGGATGCCCTTCTTCTACAACCAGGAAGGCCGGCTCGTCCAAGTGGACTACGCCCTCCAGGCGGTCTCCCGCGGCTCGACGACGATCGGGCTCAAGACGAAAGACTTCGCCCTCCTCTCGAGCCAGGTCAAGCCGACGCGGCCCCTCATGGAGCCCGCGGAGAAAGTCTTCGTCGTCGATGACCACGTCGGGGCGACGGGGAGCGGGTACATCGGCGACGTGACCACGCTGCTCGACCAGCTTCGCGTCGCGGCGCAGCGCCACCGCCTCGTGTACGATGAGCCCATCGACCTCGTCACGCTCTCGCGGAATTTGTCGGAGTATCTCCACGAGTTCACGATGTACGCGGTGCGGCCGTTCGGCGCGTCGATCATCGTGGCGGGCGTCGACGAGCTGGGCGTCCAGCTGATCCAGGTGGACCCGAGCGGCACGACGTTCAAGGGCTCCGCGTTCGCGATCGGCCAATCGTCCGATGATGCGCTCGAGACGATCGTCAAGGGCTACCGGCCCGACATCAACGTCGAGCAAGCGATCGCCCTCGCGACGCAGGCCATCGAGGGCGTCAACGGCGGCAAGACGCAGATCGAACACGGCTTCGTGACGGCGTCCGGGAAGCGGTTCGAACACCGCCCCAACGGGACCAACGCCGGGTAAACAACCCGGCCCCTTCCCCTTTTCTCGCGGGTCTCCCGCTTCCAGGCAGACAAGTCCCCCTGGGCTCTCCCTACACTCCGGTTGAAAAACACTTTTAGCGGCCCGGGGCTATCGGGCGGCCGAACTCGATGCGGATCGTCTCGCTCCTCCCTGCCGCGACGGAGATTTGCTTTGCCCTCGGCGTCGGCGAGGACGTCGTCGGAGTCTCGCCGGAATGCGACTTCCCTCCGGCGGCGCGCGGCAAGCCCGTTGTGAGCCGCACGCTCTTGGAGTACGAGGGGAAATCGAGCGGGGAGACGAGCCGCATGGTCGGCGAACGCATGGCAAATGGCGAGGCCCTCTACCAAGTGGACGAGCCGTCGCTCCGAGCTGCAAAACCGGATCTGATCCTCACCCAAGGCCTCTGCGAGGTGTGCGCGCCGACGCTGGGTGACGTCGAAGAGGTCGCGCGACGGCTTCCGTCACCACCGGAGATCGTCTCTCTTGACCCGCACCGACTCGAGGACGTCCTCTCGGACATCGCGCAGGTGGCGCGGGCTTGCGGCACCGAGGACAGAGCGGACGCCTTGATCGCGGCGCTTCGAGCTCGGATCGATCGCGTGGCCCGAAGGGCCGCACACGCGACCGTCCGTCCGAAGGCCGTGTGCCTCGAATGGCTTGCGCCGCTGTTCCTCGGAGGCCATTGGGTCCCGGAGATGGTGGACCTCGCGGGCGGAGTTGACGTCCTCGGACGAGCGGGGGAGAAGTCCCGGCGCATCGAGGCGGAGGAAATCGTGATGGCCTCGCCCGAGGTTGCGGTCCTGATGCCGTGCGGCTTCGACTTGGAGCGCACCTGGAAAGAGGCACCAATCGTCACGGGAACCCCCTGGTGGGCCGACTTGCCCGCCGCCCGCACCGACCGCGTATGGCTCGTTGACGGATCCGGTTATTTCAATCGTCCCGGCCCGCGGCTCGTCGACGGCCTCGAGATCCTCGCCCACATCCTCCAGCCGAGCCTCTTCCCGCGAACTCCGAAGCGGAACGACGCAGAGCGGTGGGTGGGCTGATGGCGAAACTCTACACCCGCCGCGGGGACGCCGGAGAGACGGGACTCCTGGGTCCGGACCGCGTCCCGAAGGACGATCCGCGGGTGGAGGCGATGGGCGCGGTCGATGAGTTGAACGCCGTAATCGGCCTTGTCCTCGCAGCGCAAAAGGAGAAACGAATTCGCGATCTCCTCCTGAAGATCCAGGACGACCTCTTCACGGTCGGAGCCGAGCTCGCGATGGCGCCCGCATCCGGAGAGGCGAAGGTCCCCCGGATCACGGAGGCCCACGTGGCCCGGCTCGAAGACGGAATCGAGGCCCTGGACGTCGGCGAGATCCGGGAGTTCATCATCCCCCGCGGCTCGGAAAGCCTCGCGCGGCTGCACTGGGCTCGGACGGTCGCGCGTCGAGCGGAGCGACGGGTCGTCGCGCTCTCCAAGCGCGAAGGATTGAATCCGGATCTGCTGCGATACATGAACCGCCTTTCCTCTCTCCTCTACCAGATGGCGGTGTGGCGGCAGAAGCGCGAGCGCAAGAGCGCCGAGCACCCTTCGTACCGCGGTTGAGTCAGGCCATCAGCGTCCGTCGATAGAACCGCAGGACACGGTCCCACGCATCTCGCGCCGCGGCCTCGCGGTATGTCGTCGGGTTACGGTCGTTGAAGAATGCATGGGGCGCGCCGGGGTAGATTCGCATTTCGAAGTCTTTCTTGTATTCCGCCATCGCCTTGACGAGCTTGTCGAGATCCGCGTTGAGCCGCGTGTCCTCGGCGCCATACAGCCCGAGGACGGGCCCCGCGATGTCTCGAACGCGCTCGATCGGCGACGGGTTCTCTCCATAGAAGACCACGCAGGCTTCGACGCCGACGTCGCACGCGAGCCGCAGCGACAGCCCGCCCCCGAAGCAGAATCCCACGCAGCCGATCCGGTCCGCCTTGACGTACGGAAGGGTCTTCAGATGGTTCACCGCGGCGACGAGGTCTTTCGCGAACCGCTCCCTCGGCAGCCCGCCGAGGAGCCGCTCGACCGTCGGCGCGATGATCGCCCGCTCGTCCGGCGGCAATTTCGCGAGCTCCTGCTGGGCGAGGACCGGATCGCGCCGCGGGAGCCGGAACATGAACGCCATCGCCTTCTGGACGTTTGCCGGCGTGAGGACCGCCGCGAGCTCCGGACTCGCGAAGAGATTCGGCGCGAGGGCCACGTATCCTTCGTACGCGAACCGTTCGGCGATGTCCCTCGTATGGTCCATGAGGCCGAACAGGTCGTGGATGACCACGACCCCGGGCCACACGCCGTCCCCGGAGGGGCGGGCCAGGTAGGCCGGGATCGAGCCGCTCGCCCCGCGGTACTCGACGATGCCGGTGGTCGTCGTGCGAGAGGGAATCACCACCACCGCGCCCGCGACGTCCGACCCCAGTATAAGGACTTCGCCGCGGACAAACGGATAAGATGCCGGAGACCATCGTGGGCCCGTGGCGCTCGCGTTCACGAACCTCCTCGAGCTCGAGGACATGGCGCGAGCGAAGATTCCTCGAGCGACCTTCGACTACATCGCAGGCGGCGCGGAGGACGAGGTCTCACTGCGCCGGAACCGGGAGGCATACGCGCACTGGGCATTGCGGCCCCGGGTCCTCGTCGACGTCTCGAAGCGGGATACTTCCACGACCGTCCTCGGGACGCGCGTCTCGATGCCGATCCTCGTCGCCCCGACCTCGTTCCATGGCCTCGTCCATCCGGAGGGAGAGGTCGCCACCGCGAAAGGCGCGGCCGCCGCGGGCACCCTGATGGCCGTCAGCACGATCGCGACGAAGACGCTCGAGGAGATCGCCGCGGCGGCGCCGGGGCCGCGGTGGTTTCAACTGTACGCGTACCGCGACCGCAGGGTGACGGAGGACCTCCTGCACCGGGCCGCGAACGCGGGCTACCGTGCAATCTGCCTGACGGTGGACACGCCCCTCCTCGGGCGGCGAGAGAAAGATGAGCGGAACCGGTTCACCCTCCCGCCCGGAATGGGAATCGCGAACCTCAAGCTCGCGGGCCTCGGTGGAATGCCGGAAGCCGAGAGAGGTTCCGCGTTCGCGAAGTATGTCGCCGATCTGCTGAACGAATCCCTCACCTGGAGGGACATCGACTGGCTGAGATCGATCGGCCGCCTCCCCGTCCTCTTGAAGGGCATCATGACCGCGGAGGACGCGAAGCTCGCGGCCGAGCACGGCGTGGCGGGGATCGTCGTCTCGAACCATGGCGGGCGGCAGCTCGACTCCACGTTGGGGACGCTCGATGTCCTGCCCGAGGTCGTCGCGGCCGTCAAGGGCCGCGTCGAGGTCTACGTGGACGGAGGGATCCGCCGCGGAACGGATGTCCTCAAGGCGCTCGCGTTGGGCGCGAGGGCGGTCCTCGTCGGGCGGCCGATCCTCTGGGGTCTCGCCTTGGGCGGCGCCGACGGCGTGCGCGCGGTCCTTCAGCACCTTCAAATGGAACTTGACACGGCGATAGCGCTTGCGGGTCGGGCCACAGTGAAAGAGATCGACGTGAGTGTCGTGCAGCGGGCGGCTTAGCGGGTCGCAACTCGCTCCAAGAACTCCAATAAAAATGCGATGGCCTCCTCGTTCCCCCGAGGCTCCGGCGGAAGACGCCCGAGGGCGAGCATCTGGGGAATGAGTTCCTGCAGCCGCCGTACGTCCTCGTAGCGGTATCCAAGCGCCGCGGCGTTTCGTTCCGCTTCCCCGTGGCCTTTCGGAGGAATCGCGATTACGGGTGTCCCCGCCGCCCGGGCCTCGTTCACCGTGCCCTTGCCGGCCGTCGTGATCACGAGGTCCGAGGCGAGCACGTAGTCGTGGAGGTTCGGTAGGAATCCGTACGTGTACACGCCGGGTTCCGGCTGAATCTTCAACTTCGGCCCGCTCACGACGACCATCGAGACATCGTCCAAATTCAGCTCGTGAAATGCGCGGATAGCCGCTCGCACCAGGAACTCCCCGATCGCCGTGCCGCCCCCGGTGACGAGGATCGTCTTCTTGCGAAGGACGAGGTCCTCCCGCAACGTCTCACGGGATGCGCTGAACGGGCGGACGATCGGGCCGATCTGCCGGACGTTCGGCCACGAGGGCCCCGGCTCCGCCGTGAGGATGAGGTCGGCTTTCCGCGCGACCTGAGTGGCCCAGAAATTCCCGATGCCTTCGACCCACCGCGAGAACGGGTCCCGTGCGAAGTTGTGGCGCGTCGAATCGAGGATCAGCGCTGTCGGGACGCGCCGACGAATGGCCTCGCGCACGGATGCGAGTTCACTGTCGGAGATCAGAAAGCGATAGTAGCTCCAGTCGGCCTCCCTTCGGAGGAACCGCCGGGCAATTCGAAGGTAACGGCCGTAATCCCGATACCACCGCCACGCGGGCCGGAGGACGCCGTCCTTCGCGGGCCAGTCGGGCGCTGGTGGCATCGTCAGGGCGTCGAACCCACTCGCCACGAGGAGATCCAGAGCGGGCGATCCCGCGAGGAAGAGCAGATACACGTCGCTGCGTCGTTCCAAGAGACCCCGGGCGAGAGCGACCGCGCGTGTCGCGTGACCCAATCCTTGGGAATGGGCCGCGAAGTAGCCGCGCAGCTCCTCCATCAATCCGCCCATGGTCCCGGCGCAGAAAGACCTTCGGAGCGTTCTCGGACGCCCTCGGATTTCGATACGCCTCCGGTCCCGAGAGACGTGGGACGGGCGGCGTTATATAGCCGGCGCACCCTAGGGGGATCACCGAAGGATTTCGGAGAGGAGGATACCATGGGAGAGGAGGAGAACAAGGCAATCGTGAGGATGTTTTACGATGAAGTCCTGAACCGAGGGAATCTGGACGTCGTCGACAAAGTGACCGCAGAAAACTACGTGGACCACACGGCCCCGCCGGGAATGGCGCCGGGTCGCGAGGGCGAGAAGCAATGGTTCGCAATGTTGCATGCCGCGTTTCCCGACGGGCAGACGACGATCGAGGACATCATCGCCGAAGGCGACAAAGTCGTCGTCCGCGGTACGATGACGGGCACGCACTCGGCAGAATTCATGGGGATCCCGGCCACGGGAAAGCAGGTGAAAATCTCCGGCATCGACGTCACCCGATTCCACGAGGGCCAGAGCGTCGAGCACTGGGGACAGTGGGACGTCGCAGGGCTGATGCAGCAGCTCGGCGTCATGCCTCCGCCTCCCGGAGCGCCCGCGAGCGAGTGATCGGCTCGAGTCGGCCGCCATAACACGTCAAGCCCACGGGCGCGAAGCTCGTTTCGCGGTTCCCCGCCATGGGCTTTTATGGCCTCGCAGCGTTCCCACAGCGTGGAGCTCGCAACCCTCGCGAAGTATCCGTTCCTCCTGGAAGCCTCCGCCTTCATCCGCTCCGAGAAAGTGAGCCTGGAGGAGATTCTCCTCGAACCCGCGTACGCCCGCGCGCGGACCCTTGGCAAGGCGCGGGTGCTCGACGCCCTCGAGCGAGGCCCGGAGTCGGAGCGGGTCGCCATCGCGATCGCGGACCAGCTGGCGCAACTCCTCGCCTACCCCGTCGCGCGAATCCTCGCGTCTGCGATCGGCGACACGTACTTGGTTCGGCGCTACGCGCTTCACGAGGCGATTGCCGCGGAAAAGCGCCTCGAATCGGAGTCCGACGACCTCATCCTCCATCTCGCTTCGGAACTGGGCATGGACTTGCGGCGCCAGGACGGTGGTTTCCGACTCCATTTCACGGACTTCCTCCGATTCACGAACACGATGCGGGATGCGCCCTGGAAGCTGATCAATCAGCGCGTGGACCGCGGGTATGTGACGCTGCGTCGGGCGAAGGCGCTCCGCGTCATGCGGAACGCGATCCAGCGACACATCGAGGAGGGCCTCCCGTTGCCGGTCAACGACGACATCCTCGCGGCGTTCAAGAGAGATCTCGCGGAGATCCGCGGCGTCCTCGAGGCGAAGAAGGCGACGTTCAAGGCCGAGGACATCGGGAAAGTCAGCATCACCCGATTCCCACCGTGCATGTACAACCTCTTGGCCCAGATCCAGAACCACGAGAACGTGCCCCACATGGGGCGCTTCGCGATCGTCGCGTTCCTCCATCACATCGGCCTGGGGAACGAGGAGATCTTTCGGGTCTTCGGCGACGTGCCCGACTTCGCGGCGGATGTGACTCGCTACCAGATCGAGCACATCACGGGGACCTCGAGCCCGACGGAATACACTCCGCCGGAATGCGCGACGATGAAGTCGTACGGCATCTGCCCAGGACCGGATCGAATCTGCCTGACGATCAAACATCCCCTCCAGTACTATCGGGTCAAGGGGCGGGAGCAGCGGCCGCGGGGCGAGAGCGCCTCTACGGCGACTTAGCAGAGAAGCCCCGCCATGTCGAGACCCCACGTTGGACCGCGGTCAGGTTCCCCAGGACCGCGAAGAGCACGAGGACCCATTCGAGCGGCTGGAACGCGACCGGGGCGATCCCCCAGACCACTTTCCCGGCCGGCGAAACAATGAGTTGAAGGAGCCCGCCGAGGAAGAGGAGGACGAGCCGATCCGCACGCCCGAGGAGTCCTGCATACCGACGCCCCTGGCCCACGGCCTGTGCCTGGGTTCCCATGTACGACGTCAGGAGGACGCCCAGCAGGGCCAAGGTCCCGATCCGAAGGTCGCAGTAGGCGGAGAACGCGATGCCGCCAATCATGAAGACATCGGCATAGCGGTCGAGGACATGGTCCAGGAAATCCCCGCGCAGGGATGCCTTGCCCGTCATCTTCGCGATCTTCCCGTCGAGGGCGTCGAGGTAGGCGTTGACGAGAATCAGTCCGAGGGCGAGCCCGAGGAAGCCCGCGCCGCCGAAGAAGAAGGCCACGCCGGCACCGACGGCCCCCAGGAAGGCGACCCACGAGACGAGGTTCGGATTCACGCGGATCAACCGCGATGCAACAGGAACCAAGATGCGGTCCGCGAACGCGCGGTAGCGGTCTAGTACCACGACAGCACCTCGGAGGTCCAATCCACCGAGCCGGGCTCGTGTCCTTTCGTCTTGCCCCGCAGAATCGTCAGGATCACGTCTGCTGTGTCCGTCGGCGTCGTGTCCGTCGTGTCGACTTCGTAGACGAACGGCTGGTTCGTCACCGCCTCCTGCAGGATCACATCGATCGCCTCCGCCTCGACGTTCTCGCGAACCTTCTCTGGTCCCCAACCGCGCGCCTCCAGCCGCTGCCGGAGCACGGAAGGGCGGCACCGAAGGACAATCGCCACGTTCACGTTCATTCGATGGGCGAAATGCGAGCGGAGGAACGCGATTTTCGCGGGAACGTTCAGCCCATCTCGCAGCGCCTCGATGTCGACCTCATCGGTCTGGCGGACCGCGTCGCGGCCTGTGACGAAACCGTCCCGCCGGGCGACCTCGTCGAGATCGACGACTGTGTATCCGCGGCGGGCCAGGACCTCGCACGCGGACGTCTTCCCCGTTCCCGGCGTCCCGGTCACCGCAATGAGCACGGCGGGCACGATTCGTCAGGTCGTTAAAGTCCTTGCGCCCCGACGGTCAGCGAGAGAGGCGGTTGGGCGCCCGACTCGCCCGAAATCGATCGCGGATGAGCTGGCCGATCACGGCTCCGAGGAGGTTCACGGGAAAAGAGAGCACGAGCACGAGGATCGCGAAGTGGGCGATGAAGAACGGGACCGCGCTCGGTTCGAGGAGATAGAGCCCAGCGAGACCGGGGGTGAAGGCCAAGAGGACGGCCAACGCGAACCCGAGTGGGAGGGCAGCCACCCCCGCAACGAGTGCCTCCTGCAGATATTCCGCCTGGATCCCACCGGCGATGCTCGCAGCGAAGAGCACGAGGAGGATCCAGCCGAACGAGGCATCGCTCGAGACCGGGAACGTGGCCGACGGATAGATCGAGTAGAACGCGGTGTATCCGAGGGCAAGCGCGGGCACGAGTGAGATGCGCAGGATCCTCAGGACGCGGCGGAATTGCGCCGACCAATCAATGTTCAAAGTCCGTCCCCTGTTGAAGCACGAGTCGCCCGACAGCAATCTGGTAAATGGGAGCCGTCGGTGACGTCGGCTGCGGCACGCCGTCGATCCACAGGCTCGTCAGGATGAAGAGCTCCCATGGGACCGCGGTGGCCGAGGCGCCTTTCGACACCGCGAAGCCCGTGATGTTCTGGACCGCCACGAAGGCTCGGAGGTCGATCTGTTCCCGTAGGTCCAAGCGGAGCGGAACCGTCCCTTTGCCGAACGCAGGAACGACGACGGCGCTGGACGTATTCGACCCGGAGTACGCAGTGAAGAGCCATCGCACCCCCGTGCCGTTCGCGTTCGGCACGGGCACGTCCGTCCGAGGGACCGCGAAGCCCGCTTCGTGCGGAAGGTCCTCGATCCACAGTTTGTAGATTACCGTGTCGAACACGAGGGCTTTCGGACCTGGATTGAGAACCGTGACGTTGACCCAGGCACGAGCCGTGCCATTGTTCGGGAGCGTCCCGTCCGAGGCAAGCCCGAGATATCCAACGGACGAGGTCGCCTCGACGCTCGCCGAGGCGTGGACCTGGGACACGGACACGAAGTTCGCAACGGAGAGGCCCATGAACACTACGAGGACTGCGACGGAGGCTGCCAACACCGCTGCGAACGGCCACTCACCCGATGCGCCGCGGTCCGCCCGGTTCACAGGTCCTCCGCCGGGGTCGCGGGGAGGCTTTCGAGGGTCGGAACCTCCGGTGCCATTGGCGGCTCGACGAGGGCGCCCGAGTAGATATCGGTCGCGAAGTGGCACTCCGCGATATGGCCGGGCGCGACCTCAATCCTCGGAGGAACCGTGGTCGCGCAGATCTCCTTCGCGAAGAGGCAACGGGTCCGGAAGCGACATCCACTCGGGAGGTCGATCGGACTTGGAAGTTCCCCCTTGATCGGCACCGCCGAATATTCGTGTGCGGGGTCCGGCACGGGCACGGCGGAGAGCAGCGCGCGGGTGTACGGGTGGGTCGGATGCGCGATGACCTCTTCCGTGGGAGCTTCCTCGACGATCCGGCCGAGGTACATGACGGCGATCCGATCCGCCATGTATCGGGCCACCGCGATGTCGTGGGTGATGAACACGTACGGCATCTGATATTTCGCGCGCAGGTCGAGCATGAGGTTCATGACGCCCGCGCGAATCGAGACGTCGAGCATGGAGACCGGCTCGTCCGCGATGATCACCTTGGGATTCAGGACGATCGCCCGGGCGATGGCCGCCCGCTGCCGCTGGCCCCCCGACAGCTCGTGCGGGAACCGTTCGAGGAAATCTTGTCCCGGTCTCAGGCCCGAATCTTCGAGAGCCCGGATCACCAAGTCCTCCCGCTGCTCGCGGGTGCTCACGATTCGGTGGATGAGGAGCGGTTCCGAAATCGCACGCAAGACGCTGTGGCGGGGGTTGAGGGATTCGTACGGATCCTGAAAGATCATCTGCAGGTCGCGGCGGAATCGGAACAACTCGCGAGGGCTCAGAGATGCGAGGTCGACGCCCTGGAAGAGGATCCGACCTTCCGTGGGGGTCTCGAGCCGCGCCACGAGACGGCCCGTCGTCGTCTTGCCGCAGCCGCTCTCCCCGACCAGCCCCAGGATCTCTCCCTGTTTCAGGGTGAAGTCGATTCCGTCGACCGCCTTGACGTACAGGATGTTTCCTCGGAGCGCCTTGAAAAATCCGGGCCGGAGTTCGAAGTACTTCCGCAACCCCTGGACGCGGATCACCGTACCATCGTTTTGCGTAGACGGTCCAGAGGGCCAGAGTCCCGGCGATCGCCCGTCTAGGTCCGCTGCAATCCCCCCTGGGCGAAGAAATCCTGCGAGAAGTGACAGAGGGCGCGATGGCCCGGCTCCGGGATGACGTACGGCGGCATCGTCGTCTTGCAGATGTCCTTCGCGTACTTGCAGCGCGGGTGGAACCGGCATCCGCTCGGCGGCGTCAAGAGGCTCGGAGGACTTCCCGGGATCGCTTCCAACCGGCGCTTCTCTCCTTTCGCGCTCGGGAACGCACCGAGCAGCCCCTCCGTGTACGGATGGAGCGTGCGGTAGAATACGTTCTTCGACGACGCCTCCTCGATGATTTGCCCCGCGTACATGACGGCAATTCGGTCCGCCACCTTCGCGACGGTCGACACGTCGTGGGAGATGATGATCAGGGTCATGTGGAGCTGCTTCTGGATTGCGAGGACCTCGTCCATGATCTTCGACGCCGTGATGACATCGAGGGCCGTCGTCGGCTCGTCCATGATCACGAGCCGGGGATTCAGCGCCAACGCCATCGCGATCATCGCGCGCTGTTTCATCCCGCCGCTGTACTCGTGGGGGTAGTTGTCGATCCGATCCACCGGGATGCCGACGAGTTTGTACAGCTCCTTCACACGTTCTCGGGACTCGAAGTCGTCGAGCTCCTCATGGGCCTGAATCGCCTCGACAATCTGGTCTCCGACCGTGTATACCGGATTCAGGGCGTTCATCGCACCCTGGAATACGATGGAGATCTGTTTCCACCGGATCGCGTTGAGCTTCGGATGGTATCCCCGCAGGCGTCCATCCTTGAGACGCGTGATCCCGAGGAGGTCGCCCTCCTGGTTCGCTGCCTGGAAGCGGGCCGTCGCCTCGCCGAGGACGCGTCGCATCTTCGCATCGCCCGCGGCGACCCGATTCGAAGCGTCGTCGACCCGCCGCTCGAGTGTGCCGATTTCCTTCGCGAGGTACTGTCGGTATGTCTCCGCGAGCGGATGCTCGAGTGCCGCGAGCTGCTGTCCGACCGCTCCCGCGCTTCCGGGGTTCGAGTCGTCTTCCGTCTTCGGCACCGAATCGAGCTTCGCCTTGAGCGACTCCATGTCGTGCCGCATGCGGCCCTCGGCCAGCTGCCAGTACTCCGCGCGGTAGCGGGAGGCCGGTGCGTCGCCCCCGAAGAGGATCTGCCCGCCCAGGACGTACGCATTCGTGGGCAGCAGCTGCGTGATCGCGTAGGCCAGCGTGGTCTTGCCACACCCGCTCTCCCCGACGAGGCCGACCGTCTCGCCCTCGTCGACCTCGAGGTTCACCCCGTCCACCGCGCGGACCCAGCCCTGTTGGACTTTGAAATGGACGACCAGGTTGCGGACGGAGAGGAGAGGCACCTCAACGCCTCCGTAGGCGCGGGTTGATGATCTCGTCGAAGCCGCGACCCAGGAGATAGAAGCCGAGGGAGAGGAACGTGATCGCGAGGCCGGGCGGCAGGAGCCACCACCAGTAGTACAGGCCGCCGCCCAGGGTGATGAGGGTCGACAGCATGCCGCCCCACGACGTTACGTTCGGGTCGCCCAGCCCGAGGTAGCTGAGGGCTGCCTCGGTGATGATCGCCGCCGCCACCCCGAGGCTCATGTAGAGAAAGCTGAATGGCAAGACGTTCGGGGTGAGGTGGAGGAAGATCAGGCGGGTGTCGGAGGCGCCGGCGACCCGCGCCGCGTCCACGAACGGACGTTCCTTGAGGCTCAGGACCTGCGCGCGAATGACCCGCGCGATCCCCGGCCACCCGAGCGCCGAGAGCACGAAGATGATGATCCAGATGCTCGGTCGGGCAATCGAGACGAGCACGAGGACGACGGGCAGGAACGGGAGGACGAGGAAGATGTCGGTCGTCCGCATCAGCAGGGTGTCGATCATCTTGCCGTAATATCCAGCGATCACGCCCACGAAGGTACCGATGCCGACGCCGAAGAGGGCCGCGAGGATCCCGACGATGAAGGCGACCTGCGTGCCGTACAGGAGCTGGGTCAAGATGTCGTGGCCGTTGAAGTCCGTGCCCAGGAGATACGAGTTCCCGGACGGATAGGTCCCGGGCGCCAAGGGGACCCGCGGCTTGCCGAGGAGGGTGAACAACGTCGTCTTCCCGGTGGAAGAGTCCGTCCACGCGCCGTTCAGCTCCTCCTGGCTCAGCGAGACGCCGTACAGGAGGCCGTGGGTTGTCCCGGCGTAGACGATCCCCTTGACGCCGGGAGGAATCGTGAGCCCGAACTCTTCGATATGGATCGCCCCGGCGACCTTGAAGTCCGTCGGTAGCTTGACCAGCCTCGCGTTCTCGAAGACGTAAACGCTGACGAGCGTGGCCACCGTGAAGTAGTCGTTCACGCGGCCCGGGAACGTGAGCCGGAATTCGGAGATCGCCGTGAGGTTCCCCGATGTCTGATTCACGTTCAGTCCGAGCATGATTGTCGAGGTCGCGGAGGCGTCGTAGAAGCCCATGAAGAGGGCCGTCCCTACTTCGCTGATCGGACTCTGAAGCAGCTCGAGAGAGGCCTGCGGCAACGAAAACACGTGCGCGATCCGGAGGCGGCCCATGTCGAACGTCGCAATCGCCGAGGCGTTGATGGACCGCAGCTGCAGGTACGTGAAGAACGTCGCCGTGTCCGGCGACCGAGCGTACCCAATCGGGGCGACCACGTCCGCTGGCTGACCGAAGAGGGTTAATGGGACGTACGCCCGAGGGATGCCGGAGACGTTGTACACGGCCAACGTGTGGTTCGCGAGCGGCAGGAGAATCGCTTGCCCGGGTCCCGCGCGGAACCCGGAACTGTCCACGTCGGACACGGTCGCCCAATGATAGTACACGAAAGGGGGAGCGGACAACGTGCCGCTGAACGAGAGGGCGATCCGTCCAGAGGGGGTGATGGTTGGGGTTTGGTCCCCCGTGTGCACGTACGTGATTTCGAAGATCAACGTCGCGCTGCCGTTCGATGCGTAGAAGTACCGATAGGGTCCGTAGGGGTTCCCTGGCACGCCCGGAAAGGGGCTCGGCCCCTGACGTTGGTTCGGCTGGGCGACGAGATATCCGGCCGATTCCGGATCTTGGCCCGTCCACACGGGATCAAAGGGCAGCGTCGCCCGGAAGATGCCGGCGTTCGAAAACGGGTCGCCGACGATGAAATCCCGGTTCATGAAATACGCGAGCGCCCCGTTCTTGTCCACCGGGCCGGTTTCGAAGGAGATGTTCTTACCGGGCGCAATCCAGTAGATCGCCGACAACGGCGGGCTCGGGAGTGGGCTCGCGTTGAAGAGCTGAGTTGCATCCAGCCGGAGGGACAGGTTCCGGGTCAGGAACGGGGACTCGTTCGTTCGCTGAGGGTACTTCATGAAATCCATATAGACCGTCGCGTGGGTCGTGTTCCAGTTGATCATCCATTCGCCGCCCCCTACATCGGGGAACAAGGGGGTCGTCGGGCCGACAAGGGGCCCTTCGTAACTCTGGTTTCGGGGCAGCGCCCGACTGAACGCGTGGATGTCGAACCGGTCGATCAGTGGAGCCTCGTAAAGGCGGGGGTACGGCGCGATGACGGGCGCCAAGATCGCCATCAAGGCGAACACCATGACGATGGAGAACCCGAGAACCCCGAGGCGGCTTTGTCGGAGGGTCGTCCACGACGTGAGGAGGACGCGTCGCAACCGACGAATCAGAACCGGGCCAATCGATTCGGAGCGTGGCGGGCCCGGCTCAGATTCGAACACGTGGATCGAGCGCCCCGTACAGGATGTCCGCGACGATGTTGCCGAAGATCACGAGGACCGAGATGAGGAAGAGAATCGACCCCGCGAGGAAGCGGTCGCTGGAGATAATTGCGATGAGCAGGTACGAGCCGAGCCCGTAGTACGAGAAAATGTACTCGAGGATGATCGCGCCGCCGACGACGAACCCCAGGCTGATCGCCAACGACGTGACGACCGGCAGGTACGCGTTTCGCGCGGCGTGCCGCTTCCGCACCACCCGTTCCGACAAGCCCTTCGCCTTCGCCGTCAGGATGAAATCCTCTCCCATGACCTCCAGCATCGAGGTCTGCATGAGCAGGATCGTGCCCGCCGCAGTGATCAGGACCAAGGCGAGCATCGGCAGAAACCCGTGGATCAGGATGTCCGCCACGTCGAACAGGGACAGAGACCACGGCAACACCGCGACGACGGCACCGACGCCCGCGACCACCACACCCGGAGCCAGGCGCATCGCCTTCTCGCGCGTGTCGAGTGGACGCTTCGGCCTTCGGATCCAAGCGATGGCGACGATCGCAACGCCCGCGATGACGGCGAGGATCCCTAGGACCGCATCGAACGGGATGCCCTGAAGGGAAAGCAGAAACGGGTAGTGGGTCGCGGTGAACGAGTCCGTCGAAGTGTCCTGGAAGCCGCGCAGCGGGAACACGACCCAGACGTAGGCGAAGAAGAACAGCAAGATCAACCCGATCCAGAAGGAGGGCATGTTGTAGAAAAACAGGCTCGTGAGGATCACGCCGCCCTCGACGCCCCTCCCCCGCTTCCACGCGATGTAGCGGCCGACGAGGACGCCGATAAAGTACTCGATGAGAACCGCCCCTCCGAACAGGAACAGGGTCCGCGGCAAGGCCTCTGCGAGCACGGAGATGACGGGGGCGTTGGCGTAGGAGGACCAGCCGAAGTTGAAGGTGAACATGTTGACCACATAGCGGTACAGCTGGACCTCCGGCCCTTGATCGAGACCATACTGCCGTTTTAACGCCTCGATGACGGCGGGTTGAATCGAAGGGTTCGCGCGGAGGCCATCGAGCGGGTTCCCGGAGAAGTAGAACAGGATGAAGACGATGACCGTCACGATGAAAAGCGTGATCACGCCTTGGATCGCTCGCCGAATCAGATATCGGGCCAGAGAGGCCATGTGTCCAACCCCCACTCCCAAGGGTTACTATCGACCGAACCCTATTTCTAACTTGTCCAACCAGAGCCCCCAATCGCAATCGGCGCGGCGATAAATTGGAAAGGGGACCGGGCGCGAGGCCCGGTCCGTTCTCGCCTAGAGTTTGTCTTCGGGGCTCAGCTCTTCCTCGGCCGTTCCCCCCATGCCGCCACCGGACTCTTCCGGCATGGACGTCGGGGGCCCCTTGCGCTTGCGGCCCATCATCCTCCCGACGACGACTCCGACGACGAGGCCAACGACGAGCAGCCCACCCGCGAGCCCATACAGCACGTACGGCGTCGCGGGCGAGATCGCCACGGACGTCGACGAGGCGCCGACGGCGACCGTGTGAGTCCCCTCAGCCATCACGTAGGTGAAGGTCACGGTCTTCGTCTGACTCGCCGCGAACGAAACGACCTGCCCGGTGACGTTCGTTCCGTCGACCGAGAGCCATACGGTCGCGTTGCCGGCCACAGGCAGCGTGTTTGTCGCCGAGACGGTGATCGTCGACGCGCTCCCGGCCAGTGCCGGTGTTACGGCGATGCTGGCATACGTCAGGACGGGGTCCGACGCCACGAGCGCGTACCAACCTCGGGCTACGCCTCCGTACGGGGCCGTTGCCACAACGAGCGCCTCTTGCGCGCCCAACGCGGTCGCTGCGACCGTGAACGTGGCGTCGCCGGTGGCGTTCGTCACCAACTGCTGGTTGCCGATCCAGACGTTCGCGCCGGCCAACGTCCCGCCTGTGAGCGAGCTGTACACGGTGACGGTCGCGGTCGTCGTGCCGCCCGCGGAGACGAGGTCGTTACTCACGGAGACCTTCAGGAACGCCGTCGATGTCGGCAGGTACAGGTAGGCGATCGTCGTCGACATCGGCAGTTTCGCCAGCAAAGCCTCGAACGTGGGCGCGAACCAGTAGTCGCCGAACGCGAGGTAGAACAGCTGATCGCGAGCGCTGTACGCATACCGCGTGTCCGCGGGCAAGTACGTGAAGGTCAGGCCCTGGGACAGGCTCAGGAACGCGCTGGTCGCGGTGCACGCGCTGTTCGTGAAGCACACGGTCCGGCTGTAGTTCAGCCAACCCGCCGAGGTCCCGGTCTGAACCCCTCCGAAGGCGCCCAACACGTTTCGCGCGGCGGAGCCGGCACCTTGCGTCAAGAAGACCACGGGCTTCGAGACCACGCCGTTCGCGTCCATGAACTGCGCCCTCAGCGAGACGACACGACTCTGTGACGTCACGATTGGCTTGGGGGCACCCGTCGTGGATGTGGGCACGACCTGTGACACCGCGAAGATCGGCGCGCGCTGCGTGACGAGGCCGGTGCTGATGTGGTAGGCGAAGTTGTCGACCGTTGCGACGAAAGAACACGCGTTTGCGCTGATGCTCGCCGTGCCACCGCTCGCGCCGATGAACGCCTCGACCTGGATCCGGGAGTCCTTCTTCTCCTGATTAATCGAGAAGGGCAGGGTGTACGTTCCCGTTGAGTCCGTCGCGCTCGTCACATTGATGATGTACGAGCCGTCCCAGCGGGGGTTCGGGGCCGGATCCGTTCCGTCCAGCGCACTCCCGCCCGGCTTGCAGGCGTCGTAGTTCACGCCCGTCGCGAAGTTGACGTCCCACTCGACGACCTCGAAGTCGTTGATGAAGTTCTCGACGCCGTAGTTCCAGTCTTGGCCAACGCTGCTCCGGAACGATCCGCCGAGCGAGGCCAGACCGAACGAATTCAAGTCAAGGTTTCCATCGGTCTGCGTGTACGTCGGGCAGGTCACGGGGCAGCCATAGTCAATCGCCATCGCGAACTGGGCCGGAATTCCGAAGTCCCCGTAGTCGATCTTGAACATCGCCGCGACCCCGGTCGCAGGCAGCCCTGTCTTGTCGAACAGGTGGACCGACACGGAGTTCGAGGAGGGCGTCGGCGAGTACGGCATGGCACGGGAGCCTAGGCTCAGATAGCCTCCGTAGCCGGTGCTCGTGCCGGTCGCCAAGTTCATCAGGATCGTGTCGGAGGTCGAGAAGACGACACCGCGCACTTGGAAGGATAGCGCCATCGTCGTCGTGTTGGCGGCGAGGCCGATCGAAGTCACGGTGAAGAACGCCTGGCCGTTCGCGTTCGTCGTGTCCGAACCCGACGTCGTCGGGGCCACAGTGAAGTTCCACGCATCCGCAAAGACGGGATCGAGAGCCACGCCAGCCACCGCGGCGCCGGCAAAGTCCTTGACGTCCAGGATGAGGTTGCTCGGCGTCGCCGTTGTGACGTGGAACGCCGTCCCAAGCGTGGCCGGGTCAAGTGACACGATATCCCAGATGGGGGCAACATTGTTCTGCGTGACGATGACAATCTGGGCCGACTGGGTCTCCACCGCAAGGGTGGTCGCCACCGCGATGTGAGCCCGGACGATATCCGTGAACTGGCTGTTCACAAACGCGGTCACGGGCGGCGCGGTGTAGGTGAACGTCGCGGCACCGGTCGCGTCGGTCGTCGCGCTGGTTGGGCTAACCGTCCCTGCGGTGAGGTTCGTTTCAATCGAGATCGGAATGCTCGCTATCCCGACGCCGGCAGAGTTCGTCACCGTGGCCTTGATTGTCGTGGTCTCAGGCGGCACGATGACCGGCTTTGTGGTCGAAAGCGTCAGCTGGGCCGAGGGCATCGGAGGCCCGATCGTGCTCTCAATCGCTTTCGTATTCGTGGCGGTGAGGCCCTTATACGTGACTTTCGCCGTCGCAGTCCCCGAGCCTTGAATCAGCGGCACGGTCCATGTCGTGCTGTATTTGCCATTCGATCCGGTCGTGCCTGTGAAGTTCGCGAAGTAGGCCCCGAACTGCACGGTCAGGGCCACGGTTACCCCACTCACGGGCGCGCCGTTCTGGGATACGTAGACCCCAATGGGCACCGTCTGCCGGTAGAACACCTGGTCCGGCATTGACGTGGCGACCGTCAGCGGCCCGACGGAGCCGCCTCCGCCCGTCGCCGTGCCGGCCGGCTGAATGTGCACGACGCTGTAGAAGTTGAACTGGGCGTTCCCGTTCGGGTAGAGGATCCAGCCCGCCCACGCGTCGTTGCGCCAGGCGACCACGTTCTTGCGGTAGTACAAGACGTTCCACGGGATGTCCGCCGCGACAAGGCCCTCGATGTGCTTCACGATGGCCGTGCGGGCCGTCGTGTCGGTCGTGTAGAGGGCCTGGTTGATGAGCGCATCAACCGTCGGGTTCGAGTATCCTGCGGAGTTCTGTCCGGCCGGGTTCTTGTTGACGTCGTAGTTCGAACAGAAGAACGTGCACAGGTACGTCTCCGGGAACAGGCCTAGGGACCATCCGAGCACGTAGATCTGGAAGTTCACCGGCCGGGTGAAGGCCTTCGCGACGATCGTGTCGAAGCTCGTCGGAGCCGCGTCGATGTTAAGGTGCGCGGCTTTGAGGTTGTTCGAGATCATGATGCCCGCGTCAGCCCGGACCGGGTCGTAGTCCTTCGGCGGGGTTAAGATGGTGGCCGTGATCGGCTGTCCGCTGGGGGTCCGGTAGAACCCGGTGGCGGGGTCGATCGTGTACCCGCAGTTGTTCAGCGTCGTATCGATGCCCGCCTGGTTGTACCCCCCGGGAATGGGCTGCGCCGAGCTGTTCACGTAGGTCGGGTTCGCGATCGAGATCGGCGCGAAGCCGGGAATCCCGTACCCGCCCATCAGCGTGTTGACGATGTAGTTCTTGTCAATCGCCATCGAGATGGCTTGCCGCAGGCACAGGTCGCTCCAGGGCGCGACGCGCGTGTTGAACGAGAGATAGAAGTAACCCGAGTCGGTCACCGTCTGTACCGTGATCGCCGGGTTCGACCCGACGACGTTCACAAACCCAGGCGTCAGGGACCACAAGAGCGTGTCGATCGTCCCTTGCTGCAACGCCAAGCTCACGACGTCGAGGCTACCGAACACGATGAAGTCGAACTCCGTCACGTGCTTGCCGTCGCTCGGCGGGGAGAACGGATAGGAGGTCCCCGCCCACGTGTGGGCGACACTCTTGCCCCAGTAGTTCCCATAGACGAGGGACTTGGATCCGGCGTTCCGGGTCCAGCTCGTCATGTAGAACGGCCCGGTTCCTACCGTGGCATCATACTGACCGGGTCCACCGAAGCTGAAATCGATCGACTGGTCCACGGAGTCCTTGATGTTCCCCAGGGCCGGGTCGGAGTAGTTGATCTGAGGGGTCGACTGGAGGTGGTTCTTCCAAATGCCCGAGGGGATGATCGCGCTCACGAGGGTGTCGTAGAACACGAGGGCATAGCCCCCGTTCGTGACCCCTGGGACCGTGTGGGGTGTCAGCTGGAAGCGAACCTGGAGCGGGCCCGTCTTGAAGATCCCGACGTGGGAGCTGCATTTCGGGTTCGAGCTCGGACAGGCCCCTGCGCCCGTCGCGCCGTTGGCGGTCGAGTTCCATAGCGGCGCAACCGGATGATCCCACCAAATCGCCTGGACGATGTCCGTCGCGAGGGTGGACCAAGGCAGCGTTTGGTACGTGAAGACGACATCGTCCGCCGTAAGGGTCTGGCCGTTCGTGAACGTCACGGCTGAGCGGATGTTGACCGTAATGTTGAGTTTGCTCGCATCGACGCAGGATCCGGGCACAGCGACCGTAGTGCCAGTCGGGCAGGCAGCGGCCGGGTCGGCCAGGTCCGCATAAATCTGATAGTTCGGGTCATAGGTGAACAGCGATTCGAAGTTATACTGCGTTTGATACGCTTTCCATACGCTGTTCGTCCCTGGATCGAATGGATTCAGGTTGACCATGTCATTCTGCAGACCGATAACCAGGTTAGTCCGGGCCGCCGCGGCCGCATTCTGGCTCGTGACCATGAACGCGAACGCCGTGGCAATGAGCACCCAGACAACCAAAATCGTTCTCAGCGCCATTGAGCGCGATAGCCTAAAATTCATGTGTCTCTCCTCCTCTCCCCGAGTCGAACCCGAGTCGAATTGTTCGGCGAAAGGGTGCGAACCGTATAAAAAGCTTCGTCCGAGCATTGTCCGCACCGGGTCGGACGCGCCGTCAAGCCCATTCCCGACATGGATCCGCGGAGCAATCTGCAGGGTTCGGACCGATTTCTAGCATGAGCCTCGAACCCTAACAGTGCTCGAACCTCACACCTGTTGGTGTCGACACAAGGGGCTCACGTCCCTGCAGCGGATGAGAGCGCTTCCTCGAGCGAACGGAGCCATCGCAGGCGTAGGCTCGCTTCGAGACGGAGGGCGCTCCACTCGTCGACCGCTTTCGGCTTCCGCACGACGTGGAACGGAAGTCCGTACGACACGTCCATGAGGAAGAGTGGTTCGGGCGGCGCCGAGCCGAAGTCGTGTCGCGTCCCCGCAAGGGCCGCGCGAATGTCGGCTAGCCCGGCCGTCCCTTGCGCATGAGCGACCATCGCGGCAACAATCCGCCGGACCATCCCGCGGCGGAAGCTCGGGGCGCGCACATCGACCACGATCGCGTCGGGCGACGTGGAGACGTCGACCCGGGTCACCGCGAACGACCCCGCGGGCGGGTCCGACGTGAACGACCGGAAGTCGTGTTGTCCGGGGAAGAGAACGCCGGCTTCCCGGAGCGCCTCGACGGACAGGTCCCCGTAGAGATGGTATCGATACCAACGTTCCAGCGCGTGACGCGGGTGGAACGTGGCCGGGACCTCCGCGTACGCCCACGCCCACAGGTCCCTCGCCTTGTCGTTGAATGCGCCGACGACCGCCTCGGGCCGCAGACTCCCGTTGAACGCAATCACGTTCCCGATCGCGCTCACCCCCCGGTCCGTGCGGCTCGCGCTTCGGAAGAACGACTCCCGCGGGTCGCGGAGGATCTTCGCCGACCGCAGTGCCTCAAGGCATTCCCCTTCGACGGTCCGCCGGTCCGGCTGCCGCTGGTGGCCGAAGAACCGTTGCCCATCGTATGCGATCTTGAGGGCGACCCGCATGCCAAGGCATATCTCCGTTACAGTATATCGAGCGCAGCGTGCCGACGGTTCGCGTCGTCCTCGTCGAGCCGAAGAACGAGGGGAACGTCGGCGCGGTCGCCCGGGCGATGAAGAACTTTGGCGCGGGGGAGCTCGTCCTCGTGAACCCGTGCCCAATCGGGCCGGAGGCGAGGCAGCGGGCGATGCACGGCGTCGACATCTTGGACGCCGCGCGCGTGGTCGACCGCTTCGACGGTTCCGTCAAGGGCGCGGACCTGCTCGTCGGCACGTCCGGCGTCGACACGGAGAGCGAGAAACGGTTCGCGCGGATTGCCGTAACACCGCGGGATCTCGCGGTCCGGGTCGCGAAAATGTCCGGTCGGGTCGCACTCCTCTTCGGTCGGGAGGACTTCGGGCTTCTTGATGAAGAGTTGCGGCGCTGCGACCTCCTCGTCACGGTCCCCGCATCCGACGAGTATCCGATCCTCAACCTCTCTCACGCGGTGACGGTCCTCCTGTACGAACTCTTCGCTGCGAGAGCGATGAAACCGGGGACCCGGGAGGCGTCCGGCCTCGAGAAGGAGAAACTCCACGAGGCGTTTGCGGCCCTCCTGGACGCGACGGACTATCCGCCGCACAAGAGACCGCGAACGCGGATCATGTTTCGGCGGCTCATCGGCCGCGCGGTCCCGAGCAAGTGGGAGTTCCACGCGCTCATGGGAGTGATCCAGCGGGCCACGAAACGGATTCAACGCCTCGAGCGCAAGCCGTAATCCCTCTCATGCGGGCCGGGGAACGCCCCGACGTACCGGCCGCTGGACGGAGAGCGGATGAAAGTTGGCCCCGTCGGTCACTTCGCGGTCCCGATGCCGAGGGAGCGGTCCGTCTTCTGCATGCTCTTCCGACCGTCCTTTTCGAGTTCGAGGAGGGCCCGGATCGCGTCCACGTTCTCCGGCACGACGTCGGACTCCTGGTGGACCGCTTGGAAGTAGTACAGCCGTCGCCCGTCCACGACGTGAACCCCGTCCCGCCACACGGCGACCTCGTAGAGGTCCGAGCGGTTCCGCGATAGATCCCGCGCCATCTCCATGATCTGGGCCGTCGACTTGACGCCGTCGCCGCCCGACACCGAGATCACCCGCGGAAACCGTTTCCAGGCGTCGAGGACCTGATCCGCCGTTGCGGCCTTCTTCAGGTCGACGCTCACCGTGTGCAGGTGCATGATCGTCGTCGGGACCTTCACCGCAATCGTATGGATGTTCAGTTTTGGCAGGACGGTCTGGACATCCGGGCCGTGGTGGCTCGGCATCTCGAGCTCGGGTTCAATCGCGTTAATCGGGCCTTTCTTCGAGTCGCCCGGGTCCGTCGCGCGGCGGACCATGACGGCCAGAACTTTCTCCACCCCGATGTGGGCGTCGAGCGGATAGAGGGTGCGGATGAGCCCCGTCGTATTGCAGGAGGGCACGCGGACGAACGACGCGCCGAGGCAGTCTTCGTAGTTCGCCGCGGCGTTGAACGACAGGTTCGTCAGGGCGTGTTCCTCGCCGCCCTGCCAGATCGCCTTGACCCCCGCTTTCTCGTACAGGGGCTTGTAACCGCTTTCCTCCGGCGTGCAATCGACAACGAGATCGGCTTCCTTGACGAGGTCCGCGAGCGTGCCCGCCGGCTTCACGCCGGCTTTCTCGAACTTGGCGACGCCGTCCGGAGTCGCCGCGTAGACGGCGTACCCCTTCCGCGCTGCGAGCTTCGCCTCGAAGTCGGGCTTCGTCTTCGCGACCCCCGCAAGGCGCATGTCGTCCTGCAGGACGACCGCGTCGGCGACCCGCTTGCCAATCGTTCCGTATCCGTTGACGGCAATTCGCGCGGGCATGGGCTCGGCGCTCCGGCGGACGAACGGTGGAGGACCTAAAAAAGCTGTGCGACGCCCGACCGTGCGGATGTCCCGCCGGCGTCCTCGGGACCCTGGCTCTTCAACCGCCGCCGGCCGGCTCGCGGGGAACGCCCCTCGAATACAACTCCCGTCGGATCCTCGGGACCATCGCCATGAGCACGGCGGATTCCGTGAGTCGATCTCGATCGAGTCGCCGCTCTGTTAGATACCCGATCGCGCCTTGTTTGGACCCGATTCCCCGAATGCCTGTCACACGGGCCATTGCGTCCTCGACGGTTCGACCCGCTTTCACGCTTTCGACGACGCGCGGCGGGTACGTGAACCCGGGTCCGTGGCCGACCGTGATGCGGCCCGATTGGTCGACGACCGCGCAGTACTGCACGTCGAAGTAGTCGGAGATCAGCGGCGACCACACGAGCCCCGCCTCGATCCCGACTCCGAAATCGCCGCCGCCGAGCGCGGCCTTCGCCCGGTTGACGGCTCCCTGGAGGGCCTCTTCCCCGAACGGCTGGTCGGGGACCTCCGTTCGAACGCGGACCGCCCGGACGCGCGCGGGGAGCGAGAGCGCTTGGAAGACCCGACGGGCCGCGCGGACCTTCACGGGGTTGTCCGTCCCGACGGAGACGCGGAGGGGCTTGAGACGTCGACCCGTCCGATCGATGAGGCCCGCCCGAATCCGCCGTGAGGCGATCGGCAAGCCGTCCTGGGCCAAGGCCATCGGGACCGCGCGGATCTCGAGCGGCCGGAGTCCGTGGGCGGTCCTCGCTCCATTCAGGGCCACCGCGACGGCATACCGCTCCGTGGATACGACGAGGACATCGAGATCAGGAAGGTCGTCCGCGGGACCGTACGCGTCGTCGATCGGCTCGATCCGCGCGGGTCGCCAACGGCGTGTTGCGAGAAGCCGCTTCAGATTCCGCTCGCGCACGGCATAGGAATTCACGCGGGTCCGGGACTCCCGCGCGAACCGGTCCGTCGTCAGGCCGATCAGGACCTCCGCGGGGCGTCCCTCGAACGCGGCGCGGAGGAGCGCCTCGTGGCCCTCGTGGAGGATGTCGAACGTCCCTCCGAGGACGACCCGCATCGGCGGCCCATCCGGTCCGCGCGATATAAGCGTCACCTACGGCGACAGTCGGCCCTCGTGGATTGCGATCAGGTCCGCGTACAGCGCGAACGCGGTTTGCCGCAATCCCGGATCGTGTTCGATGATCTGGAACTGCTTCAGCATGTTCGTCCGGACGACGAGGGAGCTCGACGTGCCGTTGATCGAGAACAAGGGATGGTCCGGGCCGATCGCCTCGACGGAGACGGACGCTCGGACGGTCCGGCCTTCCCGCCATCCGCGGGCGATTTGCTTGACCCGCTTCCCCGCCGATTTCGCGTCGCGGATCGACTCGGCTCCGACCGAGGCGATGCCTTGTCGAGGGATTCGTTCGGGCCGCAGACGCCCGCCCATCACGACGTTCGCGAGGAGGCACGCCTTCACCGTCGCGTCCCATCCGTCCAGGTCGAGGGATGGATCCGACTCCGCGAAACCGAGACGCTGCGCCGCCGCGACGCCTTCCTCGTACGTCCGGCCCGCCTCGATTTCGGAGAGGACGAGGTTGCTCGTGCTGTTCAGAATCCCTTCGAAGGCGTCGACCCGGGCCCCGCGCAACGCCTCCTGGAACAGGCTGAAGACGGGGGCGCCGTCCATCACGGTGCCTTCGTACCGAAACCCGGCATGTCGACGTCGAGCCAGATCCCGCAGATCCTGGTAGTGGTACACGACAGGACCTTTGTTCGCCGTGATCACATGCTTCCCGCTCTGGAGCGCCGCCCGCATGTGGTCGAAAGCAATCTGTCGCGGTGAAATCCGGAGTGGAGTGACTTCGATCAGGATGTCGGCCTTTCCCCGGCGAATGTAGTCGACGGACCGTTCGTGAATCCCGCGTCCACAGGACTCCAAGGAGACGCCCGCGTCCGCGAGTCGAAGCGCCTTTCGGAGGTCAATGCCCCGCGTGTTCTCGACGGAACCATGGCGGGCCGTCAAGATGGCAACGATCGAGGCGTCCAGACCATACGCCCGAGTCAGCTCGGTCCGCTGCTCGAGGAGAAGCCGTGCAAATTCTCGTCCCACATTTCCGAAGCCGGCGAGGACGATTCGATGCCGCATTTCTACCTCATCAAGGTTCGAGAAGCGCTTCCGCGGGTCCGATCAGCCCGCGAATCTCGCGGTCGTATCACCGCCGGATCTCCCTTACCGCGTCCTCGGCTCCGTCTTCAGTTCCCGGAGGAGCGCGTCAATTCGGGCCAAGCCTTTCATCAGGTACCCGTGCGCGTCCCCCATCCCAATGCGGATGAATCCGTCCATTCCGAACTGGTCGCCCGGCACGATCAGCGTGGACTTCTCCTTCAGCAGGCGACGCGCGAGGTCTGATGAGTTGATTCGCAACGCGTAGCGGAGGTAACAGATCGCGCCGGCGGTCGGAGGGACGTGCGAGAAGAGCGCGCCGTGGTCGGCAATCCAGGCGGAGAGCTTTTCATAATTCCTCTGCAAGATCGATCGTGTGCGGGCGAAGATTTCCTCCCGGCGTTTCGGCGCGACCGCAATCTGGGCAAGTCGATCCGACAAGTAGGTCGGCGTGAGCGTCGTGTAGTCATGGTAACCCCACAGCGTCGCGATGGCCTCCGGCGGTCCCGCGAGCCATCCGATCCGCAGCCCCGGGAGGCCGTACGCCTTACTCAGCCCGTTCGTGATCAGGGTCTTCTCGTAGCCGCCCCAGACGCTTTCCGTCCGCGGGCCTTCGCGCTCCGCGCCGATGTAGACTTCGTCGGATAGGAGCCATGCGTCCGCGTCCCGGGCCGCGTCGACGACCGCCTTCCGCTGCGCATCGCCCATCACCGCCCCCGTTGGGTTGTCGGGGTTGCAGACCGCGATCGCCTTCGTTTTCCGCGTCACGAGGCCCGTGAGTTCGTCGGGCTCAAACTGCCACCGAAGGTCTTCCCGGAGGCGGAGCGGTTTCACCTGGCCGCCGAAAATCTGGACGAGGCCCCAGGTCTCCATGTAGTTCGGGAGCATGACGACGACCTCGTCTCCCGGCTCCACGAGATGCCACAGCGCGAGGAGGTTCGCCTCGGAAGAGCCGTTCGTCACGAGGATGTGATCCGGAGTCGCGCCGCGGTACATCCCCGCAATCAGGGATCGGAGCTCCGGCGTCCCGTTGCCCTGGGAGTATGCAAGGGGATGGTCGAGGAACCGTTCAATGGCGGGCGCATCGCGAAGGAGTTCACGCAGCGGAATCGGCTGGACCCCGCTCTCGGACAAGTTGTATTCGACCGAATTTTCCCAGGTGGACTGCCATCGCTCCATCTCGAACGGGATAATCTTCACGTTCTCGCGGCCGCATCGAAAGAAACGGCGTTAAAGGTTCGTGCGGCTCCCAAACTGCAGCGGAACGCTGGGAGAGGCCGCGCGACGACCGATCGCGAGGCGGGATCTCTGTTAACCTTAAACAAGGTTGCATGACCTTCGGCTACTACCTCGCCGACCGTACATAGATGCACCGGGGGGTCCTTGTTGGGCGCCTGCCGCTACAAATATATTCCGCTGTCGTTAAATACGACGTATGTATTGGCCGCGCCCGAGCGGGAGGGGGCATGCGGCGGCTCGGCGTGGTCGAGAACATCGCCCATGACGGAACCGTGCTCGTCCGTTCCGAATTCGCCCCCTCGCGAGGCGCCGACGTGCGCGACAAACGAAATCGGCCCCTGGGACGGGTAATCAAAGTCTTCGGACCGGTGCGGGAACCTTTCGCGGCCGTTCGGCCGGTGGGCGCCCCCGCGCTGTCCCTGATTGGAGCCGACGTCTTTGTCGCGGAGGGAGTTCATGCCGACCAAGAAGATCGAAGAAGCCGAAGAAGTCACTAGATGCCCCGAGTGCAATTCCGGCCACCTCTCGTTCGACTACGAGCGCGGCGAGCTGATCTGCGAGGAATGCGGACTCGTCCTGACGGACCAGATGATCGACCAGGGCCCGGAATGGCGGGCGTTCGACGTCGAGCAGGGCGAGAAGCGAGCCCGCACCGGCGCCCCGATGACGTACACGATCCACGACAAAGGGCTCTCGACGACGATCGGGTGGAAGAACAAGGACTCGTACGGCAAGTCGATCCCGACGAGAAACCGCGCCCAGTTGTACCGCCTGCGGAAGTGGCAGCGCCGGATTCGCGTGAGTAACGCCACGGAACGGAACCTTGCGTTCGCCCTCAGCGAATTGGACCGGATGGCGAGTGGCATGGGGTTGCCGCGGAACGTCCGCGAGACGGCCGCGATGGTGTACCGCAAGGCCGTGAACAAGAACCTGATCCGCGGCCGGTCCATCGAGGGCGTTGTCGCGGCGTCGCTGTACGCCGCATGCCGGCAGTGCAATGTGCCGCGGACCCTCGACGAGATCGCGAATTCGTCCCGCGTCGGGCGGAAGGAGATCGGCCGCACGTATCGCTTCATGACCCGCGAGCTGAAGCTGAAGCTCATGCCGACGAAGCCCCAGGACTACGTTTCGCGGTTCTGCTCCGAGCTGAAGCTCACCGGCGAGGTCCAGTCCCGCGCCGTCGAAATCCTGAAAGACGCGCAGGACAAGGAACTCACATCGGGTCGCGGGCCCACGGGCGTGGCAGCGGCGGCGATCTACATCGCGTCGATCCTCTGCAACGAGCGCCGGACGCAACGTGAGGTCGCGGACGTCGCGGGCGTGACGGAAGTCACGATCCGCAACCGGTACAAGGAACTCACGGAAAAGCTCGGAATCAAAGTCGAGCTGTGACCTCCTCCCGTCGGCATGTCGCCCGGTTTCTTCAGAGATCGAACGCGACCACCACGAAGGCGATCGACCAACCAACGAGTCCCGACGCCGCGTAAATGGTTTCGAACGCGGGCACCGCGTACGGGAGCACGACGACGAACGCGATGGCGAATAGCACCGCGGCGGACCAGATGGGCCACAGTTCGGTCGCCTCGCGGGGTCGGACTTGCAATCCCGCTCGCACGATCAGGAAGGACGCACCGAGGGCCATGATGAGCTGTTCGCTCAGGATTGCGACTCCCGACGCCTCGGTCCCCGAGGCAATCAGGACAAGATGGTACGCCAAGATGGCGGCGAGGCCCAAGAACCCGAAGCCGACGAGCCAGCGCACGACACGCCACGTTCGATTCGTATCGAACCGGTCCTCGATGCGTCGATAGAGGAGATACGGCGAGATGAGTCGTAGGCCCACCGTGACCAACGCGATCGGCAGGAAGTAAATCGGATCGGAGATCGCGGAGCCGACGAGGAGAACCGCCCCGATTCCGAGGATCAAGATCACCGCGATCAGCACGACGACGAACCGACGGGAGGCGGCGAAGGTCCAGGCGTGGTGCAGTGCGGGGAAGAGCGCGAGCAGGACCGCGCCGAGGCCGAGGAGTGCGGAAAACACGTAGACGAGTTGGATTTCCGCCGGGGTCGCCATCGTCGATTCCTACGAGATGAAGTGGGCTTACGGGAGCCGCAGGTTCCCACGGATGATCGGCACGGATTGGCCTCCGACGCGGACCACCTTCGGTTTCCCGTCCTCCGTCTCCACGCTGACCTCGATGCGGCTCGCGTGGTGGATTTCAATCCCCTGTTCAATGACGAACGTCGGCGCCGGCAGCTTCCCGTAGGCCGCGAGGTACGCGCCACAGGCGCCGGCGGCGCTTCCGGTCGCGGGATCCTCGATCCCCAGTTCCGGCACGAACCCGCGCGCGTGGACGTGAGCCCCCGGGGTCTCGGCCTCGAGGGCGAACGCATAGCACACGATCTTCTCGCCGAACTTCGAGAGGACCTTCTGGAGCGCCCGCCCATCCGGATTCATTTTCTTTACCACATCGAGGGAGCGGCAGGGCACTTGGAGGGATGCGATCCCGGTCGCGGCGACCTGGGGGGCGAGGCCTTTCACCCCGATGTCCCGGATGGGGACTTGAAGCGCCTTCGCGAGCGGCTCGACGCTCTTCATCCTCGTCCCGAGGACCGGCTCGCCTTGCGTCATCACGACCTTCTTCACCTGCCCACCCTCGCAGATCAGCTCGAGCGGCAGGACGCCGATCTCGAGTTCCTGGTACACGACGGACGACCCGTCGGGGTGCGGGACGAGCCCCTCCATCGCGGCGACGTACGCCGTCCCGATCGATGGATGACCGGCGAACGGAATCTCGCCGCCCGGCGTGAAAATTCGGTTGCGGTAGTTCGCGGACGGGCTCGTCGCGGGGAACACGAACGTGGTCTCGGAGAGATTCATCTCCCGGGCAATCGCGGCCATCTCGACGGCGGAGAGGCCCGCGGCCCTCGGGAAGACCGCGAGCGGGTTCCCGGTGAGTGGCGTGTCCGTGAAGACGTCGACCCGCCAGAAGTCGAAGAAGCGCTCCGCCATCGTGGCGACCTCGTATCGCGGATGGGATTGCGCACCGTTAATGTTCGCCCGACAGGTTTTTGCGCGCCCGGACCTTCCGCGCCCGGGGAAGCCCATCCCGAAATCGAGCTCCGCGGTCCGCGAGGACATCGTGATCCGCGACCGGCGCGTCGCGGACCGGGTGCAGAAATTCCCGGAATCCGTGATCCGCGAGATGACCCGGATCGCGGCGCTCCATGACGCCGTGAACTTGGCCCAGGGATTCCCGGATTTCGAGCCGCCTTCGCAACTCACCGCGGCCGCGAAGCGCGCGCTCGACGGCGGGTACAACCAATACTCGATCACCTGGGGCGCCCGCGAATTGCGGGACGCGATCGCGCGGCGCGCGAAGACGTTCAACGGGATCGACGCGGATCCGGAGACGAACCTCGTCGTCACCTGCGGTTCGACGGAAGCGATGATGGCCGCGATGCTCTCCCTCATCAACCCGGGGGACGAGGCCGTGATCTTCGAGCCGTTCTACGAGAACTACGGCCCCGATGCGATCGTGAGCGGCGCGAGGCCGCAGTACGTTCGGATGACGTGGCCCGACTGGAGCGTCGACGAGGAGGCCCTGAAAGCCGCGTTCACGGACCGGACGAAGGTCCTGATCCTGAACACGCCGAACAACCCAACGGGGAAGGTCTTCACGCGAGCGGAACTGCGCACGATCGCGGACCTGTGCACGGACCACGACGTCGTTGCGGTGACGGACGAAATCTACGAACACATCGTGTTCGATGGCGCACGTCACGTTTCGCTCGCGACGATCGGCGACATGGCGGACCGCACGATCACGATCAACGGGGTTTCGAAGACCTACAGCGCGACGGGTTGGCGAGTCGGCTGGGCGATCGCGCCGAAAACGCTCGCGAACGCGATGCGCCGGACCCACGACTTCCTCACGGTCGGGGCGCCCCATCCGCTTCAGATCGCCGCGGTCGCGGCATTGAATCTCCCGGACTCGTACTACCAGGATCTCGCGCGGATGTACGAGGGCAAACGGGACCTGTTCGTGCGCGGCCTCCGAGACGCGGGCCTCGATTGCCGCCCGCCTGGTGGCGCGTACTACGTGATGGCCGACTTCTCGCGATTCCCATTCGCGGATGACTGGACGTTCGCGATGTATCTCGTCGAGAGGCTCCGAGTCGCCGTCGTCCCCGGCAGCTCGTTCTACGGCGATCCGAAGGACGGCCGGCGGTACGTTCGGTTCATGTTCTCGAAGCGAGACGAGACCCTCCAGGAGGCCATCGCCCGGATGCGAGGCCTGAGGGACGTGCGCTGAGATGGCCGGCGACGCGGACATGGTCCTCGTCGACGGCAAGGTCTTCACCGCGGTCCCCGACCGACCGTGGGCGAGGGCGCTCGCGGTCCGGGGCGATCGGCTCATTGCGGTCGGGACGAACACGCAGGTGGAGCGCTGCGCGGGCCGTGCCACAAAACACGTCGACCTGCGCGGCCGAGTCGTCGTCCCGGGGTTCATCGACGCCCACGCCCACATGGCCGATTCCGCGGGCGAGCGCGGATGGATTCGGCTCGCCGGCACGCGCACCCTGGAGGATGCCGTCGCCCGACTGCGCAAGGCCGCGACCTCGACGCCGCGCGGCGGCTGGATCGTTGGGATCGACTGGGATGAAGCGAAGTGGCCCGAGCGGCGATTCCTGACGCGGGAGGACCTCGATCGTGTTTCGACGGACCACTTCGTCGTCGCGCGGCGCATCGACTGCCACATCGGCTCACTGAATTCGAAAGCCCTCGAACTCGCGGCGGACCTCGTCGGGGAGCGGGGATTCGACGTCGACGGGTCGGGCCGGCCGACAGGCATCCTCAAGGAAGATGCATTCGGAGCGTTCCACCGCCGATTCGAGACGGGAGAGACGGGCATTGAAGCGGGCCTTGCATCGGTCGCAAAGATGGCCCACCGCCTCGGCATCACCTCGATCCACGATATCGTGGACCGATCCGGCTGGAAGGCGTATCAGCGGGCGCGCGACCGCGGGGCGTTGGGCGTCCGCGTCTACGCGATGCTGCGGGATTCGTTGATGCCGGCGCTCCTTGAGGGCGGATTTCGCACAGGCTTCGGGGATCCGTGGCTCCGGCTCGGAGCGATCAAAGTCTTTGCGGACGGATCCCTGGGAGCGTACACCGCGGCGCTTGATGCGCCTTACGCGGGTCGCACGGGCGAGAAGGGCATGCTCATCCATTCCCCCACGGAACTCCGGGCGTTGCTGGAGACGGCCCACCGAGCCGGGTTCCAGACCGCGACCCACGCGATCGGCGACGCCGCGATCCGCCTCGTCGTCGAGACCCTCGAGGCGGTGCAGGACGCGGAACCCCGGAAGGACGCGCGGCATCGGATCGAGCATTATGAACTCCCGGACGACGAGGTGCTTCGGCGCACGAAAACCGCTAGAATCGTGGCCTCCTGCCAACCGAACTTCATCGGGCAGTGGAGCGGTCCAGGCGACGTCTACGAGACGCGGCTCGGAGTGGCGCGCGCCGCGAAGAACAACCCGTACCGGAAAATCCTCCGGCGACGCATCCCTCTGTGTTTTGGCTCGGACGGGATGCCGTATGGCCCCCTGTACGGAGTCCACTGGGCGGTCAACGGCTTCGTCGAGGATCAGCGAATCTCTCCCGAAGAAGCGGTCCGTGCCGCGACGGCGGGCTCCGCATTTGCCGCGTTCGAAGAGGACGACAAGGGCACACTGGAGCCCGGCAAGCTCGCGGACTTCGTGATCCTAAACGGCGATCCGTTCGAGACCCCGGAGGCGATCGCGCGGATGCGCGTGGCGTCGACATGGATCGGCGGTCGCCGGGTGTACGCGGCGTCTCCGAAATCTTGAAGGGGACGCGGGCCGTTTCGGGGGCACCCCAAAGCGGGGTTTGCCCAAAAACAACCCGACGCGGGGCCTCGTGCCTCGCGTCGTTTTTCGTTCATGCGCTGGCGGCCGCGACCTGCGTCTTCAGCGCTCGGAAGAGACTGCCCCACACCTTGCCGTCGTTGCGGAGCTTGTTCTCGTAATTGTTCACCTCGGCCCAGGCCTCGAAGGCGGCTTTCGTCTTCGCGTCGAACTTGCCCGTCGTCAGCCCGCGATAGAGCCCGAGGGTCGTGAGCCCGGCCTGAATCTCCCGGACCGCGTCGGGCTCCAAGAGGACGACATCGTTCGGGTCTTCCCGAGTCAACAGGGTCACGTCGTACACGTTGAAAATCCGGATGAGTTCCTCGATGGGCGCCGGGTGATCATCGACTCGAATGTCGATCCATCGGTCGTTGAAACCGCCGTAGCCGCCTCTTTCGCGGACGACGAGGAGTGCCGCGCTCTGCTGGCCGCGCTTGTCGCCGCCCGCTCGCTGGCCGGCGCTCATTGCGGCGAGGAGTCGTACCGGTAGATCCCCTTCCGTCATTTCGAAAGAGTGGGCCATCGCTTTCACGACGTCCGCGCCGGCCAAGATGTTCCCTTGCGCCGCGAAATTCTTCCCGACCACGTGGCCCGCCCACGCGAAGCATTCTTTGCCGGTGTACGAGGCCGCGCGGCCTCGCGCGTCGACGATCCCGACCTGCCGCTGTGCGGCCTCTTTGTCGGACTCCAGGAGGCGCTTCACGACATCCTTCGGCAAGACGCCGCGTTTCAGCATCGCGAGGGCCTTCGGCCCGTATGCCGTGTTCGCAGAGGCTTGCGTCGCGATCGCCCCGACCCGGGCCGCGGCGATCGGCACGACCGCGCCAACGGCGACGAACTTCGACTCGACCGCGACGCCGAGGTCTTTCGTCTTCGGATCGAATGCGACGATGCTGAAGGTGCTGGGTCGCGGGTAGCGGGACACGCGGATTCTCGGGAGGAACTCACGGGCGCGATTTAACAGCTTGCGAGGTTCTGTAACGTCTAGGTTGGCCCCTGACGTGACTCCGCTCCGCATCCGCTCCTCCCGTGCGCCTCCCAGGAGCCCTGGGAGATCGTAGAGGGGAATCACGACATCATTGCGGAGGGCACCGGGGTGGAACCGTACACCCCTTGGCCTCTCCCGAGGCCGGGTGATGGGGGTCCGTCCGCATCCATCGTCTCCGAGATGCGACCCCATCGTCGCACCCCGCGCCCATCCGTGTTCTGCGTCGAGCGCGTCATGCCGAACGGGCGTCTCGATACGGCGGTCTCCCGCCGGAGGTCCTGTGACATTTGACTAGGTCTCCCCTCCCTATGAACGATTCCGGCAGAGGTCGGCGAAAGTACCCACACGCATAATACAGAGCCACTTGCGAGAATCATTAGAGGAGCCCGCGGTACGGGACCGATGTGCACGTGTTCTTGGACCTCTGGGGCGTCCTCACGGACTCTCGAAAGATGGTGCCGGCCTACCGCCGACGGGTCGCACAGATCCTGTCCAGCCGTCATGGCGGATCCGAGGACGCCTGGATGCGGGCGCACGACGTCGCCGGAGCATGGTATTCGGACGTTCTGAAGGAACCCGAGACTTGGAGCCGGGGGACCTGGCTTGAAGTCGTGAACCGGGCGGATTCGGAAAACCTCCGTCGAATGTTCCGCGAAGTGGGGATCGCACCCCCGCAGGACCCCCTGGCGGCGGCGCGAGCCCTCGAATTCGAAGTCATGTCCACGATCGACTCCGCATTCCCGGACGCCCGACCTGCGGTGTCCCGCTTGAAACGCGAAGGCCACCAAGTTTGCGTCACGACGAACGCGACGGAGTCGAACGCGCGGGGTTCCCTCCACGGCGCTCGATTGCTTTCCGAACTTGACGACGTGTTCACAGGAGAACGGCTCAATGCAGGCAAGGCGACCCCCGAATATTGGAGCGGCGTCCGGAACGCCGTCTCCGTGAACGCCTCCCGGGCCGTCGTCGTGGACGATCGGCTCGATTATCTGGGTGCCGCGGCAACGGGCGAGTTTGTCACCTTGCTCCTCGACCGTGAGGGACGGCATTCGGCCGATGCGATCCCGCCGTCCGTCCGTGCAATCTTGCGGAACCTGGCGGGCCTCCCGCACTTCGTCGATGTCCTGGACAAGGGTGGCAACGTGTGACGGGACATCATCATCCTGCCACCCAACTGCGCCTCCCCGTCTGGACGGTTCGATCGCCTAGGGTCGCACCCGCTCGAGCTTCACGTACCGCACCCCATCCCCGACTTCGCCGAACAGAATCTGTTTCTTCACGCCATGGGCGAGGCGCACCGCGCGGCTAATCTCCGGCCAGGCGCCGCGGTGGCCCTTCGGGACGACGTGGACGAGATACTTCGCGTGGTGCAGGTCCGGATCGCCCTCGTACGCGCGGAAGTGCGAGCCGTACTTGAACCCCGTCTTCGAGATCACCCCGCGGTCCGTCAGGTCCTCGTATGCGCGCAGCCGGAGCTCGAAATCCGGCTGAATCGCCTTCGCCTCGCGGACGAGTCGCGGCAATCGGATCGTTCGGTCCGTGTCCCCGTTGCGGACCTCGACGAGCCCCGCTTTCAGGAGGTACGCGGTCTCGAGGAGGCTGAGCTGCAGCCGGCGGCCGATCATCTTGCCGAAGAAGCCCGCCTCGTGGAGCGACTTCGCCTGCGCTTCATCGATCACGACCGCACGGTCTCCCAAGTAATGGACGATGATGGACCCGGCCCGGGAGGAGGGCAGACGGTGGCCGCGCGGCTGGGCCTCTCGCACGCTGTAATACGTCAGGTCGCTCTCTTCGTCGACCAGGCCCAAGAGAAGCGTCTTACGCACCGACGCTGCCTCGTCCGCCCGGTCGAGGAGTTCCGCCAGGTCGAACACCGCCCGCTCGCTCAACGCCCGGACCCAATACTTGCTCGGAGTCTTCTTCGGGGCGCCTCCCCGCGGGTAGACCTGAAAATCGACGGGGCCGTCGCGGGCTTCGACGACGTAACCCCGCGCGCGGAGGTCTCGATAGACGAGGTATCGGATCTCGAAGGCGTCCATCCCCGCGTTCGCCGCGCGGAACAGCTCCCGGACCGACACGGGCCTGCCCCGACGGCGAATCTCGAGGCGCCCCGCCTCGACGAGGTACACCGCTTCCAAGAGATTCAGTTCGAGGCCGCCGCCCGGCTGCGGCCGTCCGAAGAACCCACGGTTGTAAAGGGCGCTCCCCTCCCCCGAATCGTCGACGACGACACGGCCCTCCCGGAGCTCCCCCGCCATCGTCGACGGCGAAGGCCCGGTTCCGATAAAACGTTCGGCACGAACCACGGCGGGCCGACCTCGGGAGAGCGCGCCCGAGCAATTTATATAGAAGTCCGCACGATGAATGGCTGATGAAACGGGACCGGGTCTTGGACGCGACGCGCAAGGGCCTCGCGAAGACCGGCTTTTTCTTGTCGCATCCGCATGGAGCACGGGGCCTCTGTTTCGACCTCGTCGCCCGGCGCGACGACACGCTCTTGATCGTGAAAGTCCTCCAGAACGTCGATGCGCTGAACAAAGAGACGGCACGCGAACTCCTCGACATCTCACGAATCCTCGAAGGCTCGCCGATCGTCGTCGGCGAACGGAGTGGGACGGGCCCGCTCGAAGACGGCGTCCTGTATTCGCGCTTCGGCGTGCCGATCCTCTCCCGACGCACCTTGGCGGATTTCCTCGAGGAAGGCGTGCCACCCTTCCTGTTCTCCGCGCCCGGAGGCCTGTACGCACACCTCGATACGGAGGCGCTCCGACGCTTGCGCGAGGAACGCGAGGTATCTCTGGGGACCCTCGCGGACATCGCGGGCGTCACCCGACGCACGATCCAGATGTACCTCGAAGGGATGTCCGCGACGATGGACGTGGCGATGCGCCTCGAAGAGTTCCTGCAAGAATCCCTAGTCCTCCCGGTTGATCCGTTCGGAATGCTCTCGGATCGCGCGGCGGCCGAAGCCCCGGCGCAACGCTTGGAGGGGTTCGAACGGGAGTTGTTCGCGCGCCTCCAGCGGCTCGGCTTCGCCGTCCTCCCAACGGCACGGAGCCCGTTCGATGCGCTCTCGAGCCGAGCGACCACGACCCTCCTGACCGGGGTCGGCGATGCGGACAGCGCGCTCGACCGGAAGGCCGAGATCGTCTCGAACATCAGCCGCGTCGTCGAGAAAGACTCCGTCATGTTCGTCGTCCGCCGGCCCGTGCGGATGACCATCCGCGGCATACCCGTGATCGCCCGGGAGGAGTTGCGGCGGATGAAGGATTCGGAGGACGTCGAGGAGATGATCTCCGAGAGGAAGGGCTGATGGACGAGGTCCACCTCGGAGACGCCTCGATCAAGATCCTGCCGGTCGTCCGCGGGCTGTCGTCGGAAATCCCCAGTGTCGCCGATGCAATCAACACGACGGCCCCGAACGTCGTCGCGGTCAGCATCGGACCGGAAGAGCTCCAGACCCTTCGCGCGTACCATGGCGGCCCGTTGGATCCGGAAAACTTCGAGGAGGAAATCTACGTCGCCGGTCTGTCCGCGTGGGAGACCCCCACGAAACCGCCGCCGTGTTTCACGGAAGCGATCCGGGTCGCGGACCGACGAGGTGCGAGGCTCGAGGCCTTGGACATGGACGAGGTCACGTATACCGAGACCTACGTGAACTGCGTGTCGGGCCTCGAGGTCGTCTTCCAAGGACGCCTCGAGCGTCGGCTGAGGAAAAAGCAATTCCGCGCGACGACGCCGCGGGACTTCGTGATTGAGTGGGATGCGGAGGTGAACGGCCCGCCGGGCTTCGCGCAACTGCAGGCGAGGCGGGAGGCGCACATGGCGGGGCGCCTTCGGGAGATCGCGGCGTCGGCACCGCGCGTCCTCGCGGTCATCGAGGTCGAGCGGGTCAGAGGGGTGCTCGCCGCGATCCGCGCTTAGCGGCCGACGTACTGCGACTTGCTCGCGTCGCCAAGATCGATCGAATACACGTTGGCGCCGGGAGAGTCGACGGTGATGGCGGTCGTCCATGAAGTCGCGTCTTTCTGGTTCGACCAGTACCAGACGGTGAGCGCCGTTCCGACGACGATGTCGTCGGGCCCGTCCCCGTTCACATCCCCCGCGCCGAGCGCGTTGATCGGTGTCCCCGTCGAACTCGTGGAGCTGCATCCCAGGGTCGAACCGGCGGCGGGCAACGTGTTACAAATCACGGTCCCCGTGGTGCCGAACCCCGTCAAGATTCGCACGGTCGTGCCGAACGCAATCGCAATCTCGAGGCCCGATTGGGTACTCGAGAAGTTCCCCATCTTCACCCCGACAATCGCGGAAATCGCGGTGTAGAACGCGCCAGAGGGCGTCTGTAGCCCTCCCGAGCCGCCGAGATACTTGAACACGTTCCCGTTTGCCGTCCCCACGACGATGTCCCAATAGCCGTCCGCGTTTCGGTCGTCGGCATCAATCGCGTTCACCTGGCTCGTGTCGCCCGGGTTCGTGAGGCTCACGCCCGTCGTCCCCGACGGCGTGGATGCCTGGATGTACATCTGGTCCACGAAGAGCGTGTCGAGGTTCGTGTTCCCGACCGTATGATCCAGGTCCAGCGCGCGAATCCAGACCTGTTTTCCCGCGACCGAGGAAGGCAGGATGAACGAGTAGGTCGTGTCGGTCGTCGCGTTGACCCAGAACATCGTCGTGTAGGTTCCGGTTGTGGGATCGTTGGCCACGACGTTCGTCGCGTACGCAAAGACGAAATTGTCCCCTTCCGTGTTCGCCGTGTGCCGAGCCAGGAGCGAATAGGTGAACGTCGTTCCCGGCCGACTCGGCACCTGCGTGATGCGCCAGTACTGCTCGAGCTCGCTCGAGGGGCCGCCCGTGGAGGACCACGTGAGCGCGACGTTGTCGAAACCGCCCGTCGTCGTCGATCCGCTGCCTGCGTTCACCGTTCGCACGGCGACCTTCAGATAGTACGTCCCCGGCGAGGTTACTTTCGAGCTCACGTCGATAGGGCCAACCGAGGCCCAGTTCGTCGTGCCCGTCTGAGCCGTCGAAGACCAAGCCTGGGTGGGGAGGACCGGTGGGCCGCTCGTCGTGTCGACGAACGCATACAGAACGACATTTCCGCCGCCCGTCGCCCCGAACACGACGACCTTCCAGTCCAGGCTCAGCTGGACCGTGAAGGGAGGCGAGCCGCTGACAGTGAAAGGCTGGTAATAATAACCGGCGATCGCGTTGTTCGCGAGGAAGTTCGTCGAGACCGACGCGTAGCCCCCTGGGTTCCCGCCGGAGCCCGCCCAGCTTCCGCTCGCGTACGTCGCGGGGTCCACCCACTTCGCGAACGTCCAGCCGCCGACATCGGCGTTGAAAGCGCCGTTCGTCGTCGCGCCGGACTGAACCGGCTCCGTGTAGGTGTACTCGCGCACCGGCTCATAGCCGCCGTCGGCCACAAACGTGTTTAGGTAACTCCCAGATGTGACGTTCCCCTTGACCGTCTGCTCGCCTTCCGCGAACCAGTTGTCCGTGATTCCGACGTTCTGGAACTTGCCGAGCTTGTCGAGGTTCGGGTACCACGTCAGCCGCCCGGAGGCCCCCGCGACGGCGATGTCGTTCGCCCCGTCCCCGTTGAAGTCGCCGATTGCGATGGAGGTAATCGCCTGGGAGCGAGATTGGTCCACGATGACCTTCGTCGCGGACCCGCCCTGCCAGCTCCCGTCGTTCTTGTAGTACCATACGTTGCCGTTCGACGCCCCGCAGACCACCTCGGGAGCGCCGTCCCCCGTGACGTCGCCGACCGCGAGGGCGTTGCAATAGATCCCGACGAGATTGTCCATCACGAACCGGGTGAAGACGACGTTCCCCTGGGTGTCGAGGTCTCGCCGGTGCAGTACGATCTGGCCGTTGTTATTGTCGACGAAGATGCTGCTCACGGTGTCCAGGTCCCCGTCGCGGTCGAAGTCGACGTACACGATCGAAATCGTGTGGTACGAACTCTTGCAGCTCCCCGAGAGGCCGCAGTACTCGATGCGGCTCGTGCGCCATCGGTCGAGTCCGTTCAGGTTCTCATAGTAGTACGAGTAGTCTTTCGTGCCCCATGCGTTGTTCGTCGCGGCGTCCGTGCCCGCGACGACGTCGAGCTTGTACAGGGGGGCGACGATGACGAGCTGCGTCGCGATGTTCGCATAGGATTCGTCCGTGTCTCGGACGCTCGAGAGGGTGAGCGCGTAGTTCTGTGTCCCTTCGACCCACGTGTCTTGGTTCGCGCGTGTGAAGTTAATCGAAAAGCGGTAGACCCGGAGTAAGGAGTTGATGGAAATTGCGGTGCCGGAACATGTCCCACTCACGGGGCAGATAGGGATGTTCGTGTCGTGCCCGCTCACGGGAGCGCGCATGAGCTGCGTGCCGCCCGCATAGTCTTTGATGATGATGTTCCCGAAGATCACGTTCGCGACGGTTGCGTCCGTCGTGAACATCTTCATCTGGACGTAGGCCACATCCGTCGACTTGAACGTCGTCGCCGCCTGGGTGAAACCCGAGTCCTTGAAAGTCTGGACTTGCGGGAAGTCCCGAACGAATGCGTCTTCGTCGGTGATCGTGACCGAGTCCGTCGTGTTGAAGCGGATGGCGCTCGAAGAGAACAGGAGGATGTCGAGCGTGTACTTCGCGAAGAAGTATTGCGGCGGGTGGAGCGGCGCCTTGTAATAGTTCGTTCCCACCGCCGGGTCCGTCGGCGCGTTCAGCTTGAACCGGTAGACGTAGATGTAGTACCCGTTCACAAACTCCAAGAAGCTAAACGCCTGGGTAGACGAAGGGGTGCTCACCTTGGTGACGGCCTTGTTCGTGCCGTAGACCGCGGGTTGGGCGGGGAAACCGCTGAACGGATCGTACAGCGTGAACTTGTCCGTGTCGAACGTATTCTCCAAATCGAGGCTCGCGACGACGACCACGATCTGTTCGGAGCCTTTGAACGTCCGAGTCTCCGTCGCGCTGTATCGGAACTGGTCCCACTGGGACGCGTTGAAGATGTTGTAGCCCTGGCGGCCGTTCCATCGCAGGTTCGCTGGGCGGCCCGTGCTGTTGCTCCCGCCCCCACCGGCGCCGATCGGCCCGGGGATCACGCTCAGCGTCATCCGCGACTGCGATACGTGGCCCCTCAAGTCCGTCGCGTTGAGCAGGATGTACGAGCCGTCCCAATTGAGGATCGGATAGGGCGACTTCATGCAGGTCAGCCCCCCGAGAGAAAAGATCCCGTCGCCCGGGATCCGGTCCGGGTAGATTCCATCGTCGCGCATCTGCTGCGGCTGCGAACACGGATCCCCCGTGCCGTACCAGGCCGTGAGCCTGGCGTACACCGACTTCGGGTTCAGGTCGTTGTCCGGGTCCACGACGTGCGCGAACACGAAGAACCCGAGCCCGGACTCGACGGGATCGACCGCCGTACTCGAGTAGAGGCCGTCCGTCCACTTGTCCAAGAAGACGGGAGGGCGCGTGCCGGCCGGAGGGGTCAACGTGGCGGACCACAGGACGACGCTTTTCGACGTGTCCACGAGCGTGACGCTGATCACGTCCGACGAACGGAGGGTGAAGTTCTTGTATCCCCAGCGCTCGCCGACGTTCCAGGTGGAGTCCGTGCCGTCGAGGAGTCCGTTCGGTGTCGCAAGGAGTCGGTTGTACGGATGGAGTCGCTGGATGTCGGTCTTCGCGGGGTTCGTCCCCCGTTGGGACGTGACGTAGATGATCGTCGAGACGGGACCGAGCGCTTCCCCACCTTGGTGGGTGAGCGTGATGTTCACCGCGATCTCCACCCCGAGCCCGTTGTAGACGGGCACCATTTTCGAGTCCACGTCGAGCCGGGTCTGCGCGACGGGCGTCGGGATGCTTCCGACCCAGATGATGATCGTCGAGAACAGGACCACGGTCATCGCCAGGATCAGGATCGTCCCGATGACTTCCGAGATCGCGGATTCGTCTTCGCGCAGGACGACTTTCAAGGCGTGGCCTCCCGGTGGGCGGGGAGAATGGAATTGCAGCCGAGCGGACGATATATAAAGTGTTCGCGGTAGTTACCACGCGGCGACATCTTGAGAATCACGGGCCTCACTCTTAAGTAAACGGGACCGCATCGGAACGCCCGTGGAGCTCACCGCGGCGGAGCGCGTCCTCCTCCACCTCCACCCGTTCTGGAACGTCCACGAACTGGGACGGGAGGGGACCCAGGCCGGAATCGCGGAAGGCGCCCGCCTGCTCCGCAGCCACGTGCCGCGGACGTTGAAAGCCCTCCAGTCCGAGGGGCTCCTCGACGCCCGCGACACCCGGCTGCGCGGACGGACGCGAAAGGTCCGGGTGTACGCGCTCACGGAAGCCGGGGTCCGGCGCGCCCGCCAAATCCTGAGTGAGGTCGATGCGACATCCGTCGAGGTCGACGGGCGCACGACGACGCTGGGCGAAGCCCGGCGGACGCTCGGGCTGCAGGCGCTCCCTGCGCTCGCCGCGATCGACGCACGCGGCCGGCTGCAACCCCGGGTGACGGACCTCGAGCGGCCCACCCTCCTGGAGCGGGGACCCGACCTCGCGTTCCTGGGGCACTGGCTCGCCGGCGCCGCCCCCGTCGCCGTCGTGTACGGTTCGCGGGGGATGGGGAAAACCGCGCTCGGCTGGACGTTCGCGGAGACCGTGCCCCACTCGGTGTGGCTCGAACTCGAACCGGGTGCCGACCTCGAAACGTTCGCGGAGGGGCTCGCGCGCACGACCGGCGTCCGCGCGTCGGACCCCGACCGGTCGGACTCCGTCGCGGAGGCGATCGGCCGCATCTCGGCGGGAACCACGAAACTCCTCGTCGTCGACGGGTACGGGGAGGTCGAAGACGCCGTCGTCGACGCCCTCGCGACGTTCGTTCGAGGCGCGCGCGGCAAGGGCAAGCTCCTCGTGCTCGCGCAGGAATCGACGCCGGCCTACTGTCGCTTCTACTCGAGGGCCGACATCGACGCCGGGCTCGTCGCGGAGCGGCATCTGAAGGGACTCGACCTCGAAGGGTGCCGCGCGATGCTCGGCAACCCGACGATCGAGGAGGAGGCGCTGCGACGCGTCTTCCTGCTGACGAAAGGATGTCCGCTATACTTGCGGGCGATCCGCGAAGGGGACGAAGCGACGTTGAGCGCCCACAGCCGGTTCACGAAAGCGGAGATCCGGCTCCTACTCTACTCCGGAGGCGCCGGCCGTGTCGTGGGGACTTCGACGACCGACTCCATGAGCCGTTCCGCGTAGGTCTTCGCCCCGGGCGCCTTCCGCAGAGCGTACAGAATCTGGAAGACGTCTCCTGTCGAATCGCGAACGAGGATCGGCTGGACCGCGCAGAGGACCTGGACTCCGTTCCGGGCCCGCAGGCTCAGGGCTTTCGCGGTCGGCGCGGGTCCCCCTCGATCCTTCGTCCAGGCGACGCTCGCTTCGGCCTCCGTAATTTCGAACACCTCGTAGAAGCGGCGGCCGCGGATCTCGGAACTCTGCCAGCCCAGGAGCGCTTCCGCCCCGGCGTCGACGTGGACCACTCGGAACTCCCGGTCTACGATCACGAGGCCGTCCGTCAGCGCGCCAACGAGCGCCTCGAAACGCTGGCGCTCGAGATCGAGCTTGCCGACCAGTTCCGCCATGTTGAGGGCGGCCGCGAGCTCCGTCGCGATCCCCTGGACCACGTTGATTTCCGTCGACGTGAACAGATGGGAGGCCTGGGTATCGTCGAGCCAAAGGGCTCCGAGGAACCGACCGCGGCACGCGAGCGGGACGACGAGGCCGGCGCTCACCCCGAGCCGTTTCTGGAGGAACGGAGGGAGCATCCCTTCCTTCGACGATTCCTTGAGCAGGGCGGGGAGCTTGAGCGACACGAGCCGGTGAGCGAGGCGCGGGATGTCCGCCACCTGGATGCGCAGGCCCTCGAACGGCGTCGGCTTCCCGCCGGGGCCAAACGATGCCAACGTGTGGAACTCGCGGGTCCGCTTGTCGTACCCGAGAACCGCGCATCGATCGACCCGGACGAGCCCCGGCGTAATCCGGACGATCGCCGCGAGGAGCTCGTCGGGGTCCGTCAGGTCCCCCGCCATCTCGGCGACGCCCAGCAGCGCGGCGAGGATCTGCGTCTCGTCAATCTCGTCTCGGCTCGGCACCGCGATTCCATTCGGACCCACGTCATAAGAAAGTTTGCCGCTCGTTATCACGCCGTCCAAAGCCTCAAAACTCCTTTAACGCGCCTCTCCGTTGCAGCGCATGTGACCTCCGCACGGACCTACCTCGCGGGACTGGGCCTCGCGTTCATCGCCGCAGGGATCGCGGTCGCGTGGAGGTTCGATCCGTTGACCGGCCTGGCCGTGTTCATCATCGGCGCGTTCCTCCTGATCCTTCCCTTCACCCGCGCGCGCTACGACGAATGAACCTTTAATAGAAAGGCCGCGGTGCGCCTCCATGTGTACCGGGTATTCCGTCTCCCAGCGGCCCACGCCCCGCGGGCCGACATCCTGTGGAAGGACGACCTCGTCAGCCGACAGAGCGTGACGGAGCGAGACGCGCGGAGCCTCGGATTGCCCGGGGACGACCGGTACGTCGTCGTCGAGGGAACCGACGCGGGTCTCGCCCGCGCGATCGATCTTCTGAAAGACGTCGTGCGTCCGATGGACGGAGCCGACGCCGAGCGAGTGTACCGCCGGTTCCGGGCGCAGGACGAAGAGGCCGCATCGGGGATGGGACTGATTTTCGGACCGTGACCCCTTACGCGATTAGGTGGTCCTCGACGGAAGGATTGGCCGCGGTCCTCGGGAACGGATCGAGTTCCCGCTCGAGCCATGCAATCATGCGCGGGTTCATAGTCCGAGGATCCGCGAAGACGACGAACCACGCATTGCGCGTCGCGGTCTCCTCATGAAGGTCGTCGACGAACCGGAGGACCCGCTCGACGCCCGAGTGCACGACCAGGGAGTCAAGGCAGTCCACGACGAGGACGCCGGGTCCTCGCTCGTCGAAGAAGGTCGTCGCCGCGGTCCGGAGGTCTTGCAGCCGGCGTGGGTCCGCCGTGCCGATTCCGTCGTGGAGCGTCGTGACGCGAAGGAGGTCTCCACCATCGACCCGGGACGAACCCCGCCGGGCGGTGATCCAGAGGAAGGGAGTGTGCAACTCGGCGAGGAGGCGGACGAAGGAGGCCGCGACGGGTTCCCCCTCGAGCGCGAGATAGCCCTGGCCGCGCTGCAGCGCCGGTCCGATGATGCTCCCCCCTAATGCGCGTGCAAAAGGGCTGACTCGGATGGGGTCCCCGCGTCATAAACCCCGCGGTCTGATTTCGTTGACCGAACCTCGGACGACGGCGTCCGCTCACATCGAACGGATTTTTTCGGCGACGAAGGCTCGGACTCCTGGATCGTCGGGAATCGTGAGGGACCGCTTGAATCGTTCCGTCTTGTCCGGGAGATAGTACCCGCGGGACACGGAGATGAACTCCTTCGCGCCCTCGGAGGTCGTGGCGCGCTTCCGGGCCACCTCGAGGAAATTGTTCCGCCCGAAATTCACCTTCTCGGCTCGAATCGTCTCGAACTGCACGTCCGCGTTTCGCCGGCCCCGGTCATCGTATTCCATTCCGTCCGCCCCCATTCGCACGAACCCTCCGCCCGTCGGACGGAGACGCGCGGAACCGACCTGCGAGATATAAATCCTCGCGGCGCGCGATTGAGCAATGCATCCTCGCGCGGGCTCCTCGCATGTCGGGAACCGATTCCGCAATCTTGGACCGTAGAATTAAATAGCGCGGGGTCCTCAGACGCGCCCGCATGCAGTGCGTGCGCTGCGGCGCAATATCCGAAGGCCGCTTCTGTCCTCGGTGCGGTGCGCCGACGGTCGCCGCCCCGCAAGCCCCGACCGGATGGCCGTGCCCCCGGTGTGGAACTCCCGTCGTAGGGAACTTCTGCCCGCGATGCGGCCTTCCGACCGCGGCGTGGGCGTATCGGGCCCCGCCGAGTCCATCCGGCGGGAGATCGATTCTCTCCGTCCTGTGGACGTTGGCGCTCGTCGGCTTCATCGCGTTCGCGATCACGGACTTCGCGGCGCTCGCGTACAGTCCGGCGTTCGTGGTCCCCGGGATCCAGGGGATCCAGTCCGGAGGGACCGTGAACAGTGCCCTCGACTTCAACGGGAATTGGACCCCCAACGCATGGGGGACCGGTTCGTCGTTGTCGTACCAGTCGACGGGAGGGAATACAGGCGGCTACCTCCAGATGGGTCTGCCGAGCTCGGGTGCCCGTGGATACTGGATGCAATCGTTCCAAGTCGGTGGCTCCGTGCCATACACCGGGGTTGTCCGACTCGACGTGGAAATCTCGAGCGGCTTGACGTCCGGATGGCTCTTCATCTCCGTGATCGGGCCGCTCACCGGCTTGCCGCCTGATCCCGACCCCAACACGGCCGTCGGGGCCGTCCATTTCTCCGGACCGAGCGCGTGGACGACCACGCCGAAGTTCTACGCGGACGCGAATCTCGCGGATCCGGGCATGTACTTCGTGCAAGTCGCGTTCGTCGCGAACGCGACGTCGGGCCCGGTGAACGTCGGGTTCGACAACATTCGCCTCTTGTGGAAGACCGACGCGGCCGTGTTCCTGTTCTACCCGACCCCCACGCCGCAAACCGACTACTTCCTCGTCACCCAGGATAAGAACGTCTTCACCGCCTACTACGGATTCCTCGTCGGCGCAATCGTTCTCGCCGCCGGCTACCACCTGATTCGCGAACGGAAAGTGGCATGGGATTCGTTCAAGGCGCCCCTCGAGGCGATCGGCAAGAGGCTGAAGAGCCGCAGCGCGTGGATTGCGATCGCGCAGGTCTGGATGGCGGTCACCTGTTTCCAGATCATCGTCTACTACCTCGTGGTCCTCGCAGGATTCAATCCGACGAGTCCGATCAACATCACGAATACGAACGCATGGGTCTGGCTCTTCGGGTTTGCGAATGCAGGCGTCTACGAGGAGCTCACGTTCCGCCTCCTGTTGATCGGTGTGCCAATGGCCCTCGGGTCGCTCATCGTGCGGATCACGGAGGTGCGACGTGGCGCCTCAGGGACCGAACCCGGCTCCACAGTCCGACACATCGCCGGGGCGTGGCGGTATGTACTGGGCGGCGTCCTCCGCAACGACTCGCCGAAAGAAGCGCTCGCGGTGGGGTGGGCCCTCCTCTTCGCGAGCTCCGCGATCTTCGGGCTCGCCCACGCGCCAGGGTGGGGGTTCTGGAAAGTCGTTCCGGCGATGGTCGCCGGTCTCGGATTCGGCTATCTGTTCCTTCGCCACGGAATCGGCGCGGCAATCCTGGCGCACTTCGTGAACGACTATGCAATCACGTTGAGCTACGAAGGTGTGGGAGGCGAGGCGCTCATGATCCTGATCGAGCTCCTGGTCCTCGGACTCGCCGTCGCCGGCGCGGGCTTCCTCGGCTGGTACGCAATCGACGCGTGGCGGCACCTGCGGAGCCTCGTTGACCGATTCCGGCCACGGGCCCCCGCGGCCCCGGTGCCTGCAACTCCGTCCGACTACGGTTCGCCAGCACCACAGGCTGCCCTGAGCCCCGGCGCACCCGGGCCCTCGATGCCTCCGCCGCCAATGTGGTCCGCACCTCCGCCGAATCCCATCGCCGCGGTCGCGGTCCCGAATCGCGGCCGGATCCCGAGGGACTACACGCCGTCCTACGTCCCTCCGCCGTACGGCTATCCGCCCGTCCGATTCCAGTGCCCGTACTGTGCATGGGTCGAGGCCCGCTACGACTCCGGCCGGTTCACCTGCACGCGATGCGGACGCACGGCTTGATCCTTCGACACGGTGCTCTCCGCGACGTAGTCGATCACCGCGGCGAGGTCGTCGGATTCAATCTCAACACGAATGTCCCCCAGGGCCGTCGACGCCGCGAAATTCACGACGCCGACAAAAGCCGCCTGCTTGCTCAAACTCACGGTCGTCCGGTCCCCGCGGCGACCCGCCAGGAGCTGGCGCCTCGCGGTATCCCGGATCCGCTGGGTCCGAATCTGCTCTCGAAGCCGATCGAGGCGGTCCGTGAACCCGACGACCCGATCCACGGTCGGTTCGATCCGCAAATCAGGGAACAGGTTCCGAACTGCGCGGGTCACTTTCTCGAGACTCTCCGTCGGACGGCACGGCGTTTCGACGCGAACGCGGAGCACGCACCGGATTCACCGCGCGGCCTTTAATTTTCTCGGGAGGTCTCCGCGGCGCGACGAAGGTTATTTGTCCGGCCGATTGTAATGGGGCCCGGATGCGCGAGGAACTTTTGGCGTTCGTAAGCCGCCACGGAACGCTCCTCGAGCCGGACGCCGTCGAGTTCCTCCTCGCCCAAAGTGATCCGGTTGGGTGTGTCGAGGCGCTCCTCGAGACACGTCCGGAGGCGCCGTTCGTCCTCACCCTACATGACGTCCAGGGCGCGCGGGAGATCGGTCGCCAGGCTGCGACCCGGCTCGCGGTCTGGCCCGCGGCGGAGCCGGTTTCCCCGAGCCCACTCGTGACGGCCTCGTTCCGGCGTCCGGGGGAGGAGGCCGCCGACCGCGAACCCGATGTCCGGATCCTCCGGGACATCACCGGCCGATCGACGTGTGAGGGCACTTTGGCCGATTTCACCCGCTACTTCCGACACCGGTTCCATGTCCTGCGGAACATGGTACGGGCCCGCCGCGAACTCGGGGGCGCCCAGGATATCGCGAAGGCCCGTCGCTCGACGCGGGAAGTGGGGATCATCGGCATGGTCGCCGACGTCCGGACGACGAAGAACGGGCACCGGGTCTTCGAGATCGAGGACGACACGGACCAGATCGCGGTCCTCCTCCCTGCGGACTCAGGCCTCGCCGCGGAGCCCGTCGTGATGGACGAGGTCGTCGGCGTCGTCGGAATCGTCAACGACCGCGGGCTCCTGATCGCGAAATCCGTCGTACGGCCCGACATCCCGACCTCCCGGCCGTTCCGGGGCGCGCGCGGCCACGTGCGTGCGGCGTTCATGTCCGACATCCACGTCGGGAGCCGGACGTTCCTCGAGGACAAATGGTCGAAGGTGTCGGAGTGGCTCGCGGGGGACGACGAGATCGCTCGGTCGGTCCGGTACCTCGTCGTGATCGGCGACGTAGTCGATGGGATCGGCGTGTACCCGCGGCAAGACGAGGAACTCGCGATCGAAGACATCTATGGCCAGTACGAGGCGCTCGCCCGCATGATCGCGGCCCTCCCGGACCGTCTGACGGTGATCATGCTACCGGGCAACCACGATGCCGTCCGCCCCGCGGAACCGCAACCCGCGTTCCCGACCTCGATCCAGAAGCTGTTCGACTCGAACGTGATCTTCGCCGGCAATCCGAGTCTGCTGAGCCTCGAAGGGGTCCGCATCCTCGCGTACCACGGCCGCAGCATGGACGACCTCGTGTCCGCGATCCCGGGGATGAGCTACCAGCGGCCGCTCGATGTAATGAAAGCGATGCTGCGGATGCGGCATCTCGCGCCGATCTACGGCGGCAAGACACCGATCGCCCCCGAGGCGGAGGACCACCTGATCATCGCGGACGTCCCGGACATCTTCGCGACAGGCCATGTGCACGCCGCCGGCGTCGACCAGTATCGAGGCGTCGTCCTCGTGAACGCGTCAACGTGGCAAGCCCAGACGCCCTACCAGAAGATGCGGAACATCGAGCCGATGCCCGCCCGCCTGCCGATCGTCGACCTTGCGACGGGCCAGGCCGTCCTCCGAGCCTTCTGATCGCGGAAAGGTTCATCGACGCTTCGGCCGTTCGACGAACGGATGCGGATCGCGGCGGTCGGGGACGTCCACGGGGACGAGCACCGGGAGATGTTGGCGTCCGACCTCGACCGGCTGGGCCCGGTGGACCTCTTCCTTCTCGCGGGAGACCTCACGGACCGGAACGACCGCGAGGCGTACGGCCGCGTCCTCGAGACGGTCCGGTCTCGCACTGGCGCTCCGATGTTTGCGGTGTTCGGGAACAACGAGTATGAAGACGCAGTCCCGGAGTACGTCGAGCGTTTCTCGGACCGCTACGGCGTGCGGTTCCTGCGCGACGAGGCCGTGACGTTCGATACGCAAGGTGGGTCCGGACGGATCGTCGGGAGCACGGGCTCCCTCGACCGGCCCACGTGGTGGCAACGGAAGAACCTCCCGCACATGGCGGACACGTATCGGCGGCGAATCACCCTCCTCGACACGCTCCTCGCCGGAACCGACCTGCGGATCCTCCTCACCCACTACCCGCCGACGTACGTCACGATGGGCGACGAGAAGGACGCGTGGCGTCCCGAGCTGGGGTGCCAGGCGCTCGAGCCCGTCCTCCTCCGCCGGCGGCCGAACCTCGTGATCCATGGGCACATCCACAAGGGCATCCCCGAGGCGGACCTCCGTCCGAAGTTCGACCGGCTCGATGACTTCGGTGACCAGGCAACCTCGCTGCGCGTCTACAACGTGGCATATCCCGTGCGCCGATCGATTGCGACGTTCGACTTGTAACACCTCGCCGCGTGGACTTTATACGGCATTCCCCCCTTGGCCCGGCTGCGATGCCCCGCGAGGTGCGCAACGACGAGGAAGACGAGGAGTCCGAGGGCCTTTGGAAGGGGCTCGTTCGGGACCTCCTCGTCGCGGGGATCATCGTGGTCATCGTCCTGGTTGGGATTTACGTCTACACCGGCGTCTGGCCGCCCCTGGTCGTCGTGGAAAGCCAATCGATGCAGCACTCGGGGACCGAGTCGTACTTCGGCGTCATCGACACGGGCGATATGGTGTTCCAGCAAGCCGCGCCCAACCGGGCCGATGTCGTCACGTACCTGGAGGGCCGCGCGAGCGGCTACGCGACGTACGGCGACTACGGGGACGTGATCATCTTCCGGCACGCGTCCGATCCGACGCCGGTGATCCACCGGGCGATCATGTACGTCACCCTCCACAACAACGGCACCTACGCAACCGCGGACGTGGACAGGCTCTCCCAACTCACCGGATGGGAGGCCACCACCGATTCGGGGCCGATCACGTGCCCGCCCACCTGCTCGGGGCTGTACCTGAGAACCCTCACGATTCACCGGATGGGCTTCCGCCAAAACCTCGGCATCACGTTTGACTTTGCGAACTCATTCCTGTTCTTCGCCCCGCGGTCGGGGTACATCACGATGGGGGACTACAACGCCGCGTTCATCTCGTGCGCGACGCCGCCGTTCGACCCCTGCGCCGGCACTCCGTACGACAGGCAATGGCTCCCGGTCCAGGGGGACATCATCGGCCGCGCGCGAGGGGAATTCCCTTGGTTCGGCCTCCTCAAGCTGACGCTCCAACCGACGATCACGTGTTGCAGCGGATGGGGCGACCCGGAGGCCCCGAAGAACAGCTGGGACAGCCTCGTCGTGAGCCTCGTCGTCCTCTTCGCGTTCCCGTTCATCCTCGAGTACGCGGCCCGGGGATGGAAGAAATACGTTTCACCGCGCCTCCCGGAGATCCGGTGGCCGTGGCGGCGCGCCAAGACGAAACCGGAGAGGAGAAGGCCACCCGAGGACGCGGATGAATCCTCCGAGAACCCGAGGCGCGGCCGCAGGAAGCCGCCTAAAGAAGAGTCGTCTGAACCTTGAGTCGGTAGCCGCGGACCTCCCCGAGGATCTCGTCCTTCTCCAAGACCTTCTTCACGTCGAGCGGAGGGACCGACGCCTGGATTTCCTTCGTCCGACCGCCCCGTCCGAACGAGCGCACGCGCGCGTGGACGAGCCCGAGCATGTCCAGCTCCGAGATCAAGTCCGTCACGCGCCGCTGAGTGAGCGGCGTCACGCCCGTCTTCCGCGACAGGTCGCGGTACGTCGTGTAGACTTCGCCCGTTGTGAGCTTCGTGTTCCCGATCTCCTCGTTCAGGAGGATGCCCAACAGGATCAGCTTCGACTGGGTCGGGAGGCTCTTCACCGCCTCGATCACCGTGTCGAGCTCGATCTTGTTCTTCGCCCGCTGGACGTGTTCCTCCGTGATGTGTCCGTCCCCCTGGCGCTCCGCGAGTTCCGCGCTCACCCGGAGGAGGTCGAGTGCCCTCCGCGCGTCGCCGTGCTCCTGCGCCGCGAGGGCGGCGATGAGCTGTAGGACGCCATCCGCGGCGGTCCCGTTCTCGAACGCGAGCCGAGACCTCTCCGAGAGGATGTCGTGGAGCTCGTCCGCGTTGTAGGGCGGGAACACCATCTTCTCGTCCGCAAGACGAGAACGCACGCGGGGGTCGAGGTACTCCGTGAACGTCAGTTCGTTCGAAATCCCGATCAGCGAAACGCGGGCCTTCGACAGGTCGTCGTTGATCTTCAGCAGCTGGTACAGGATGTCGTCCCCGTTCTTCTGGACGAGCTTGTCGATTTCGTCCAAGGCGACGATCACGACGCGCTTCTCTTCGTCGAGTTTCTCCAGGAGCAGGCTGTAGACGCGGTCCGTCGAAAGGCCGGTGAACGGGATCCGCTGATGGAAATTCTCGATGAATTTGTTGCCGATCGACTGGAGCACGCCGTACGGGGTGTCGACGATCTCGCAGTTCAGGTAGAGGTATTGGACCATCCGCGCGCCGTCCGCCTTGCGGAACTCGTTCTCGATGTACTTGACGACGGCCGTCTTCCCCGTCCCGGTCTTGCCGAAGATGAGGATGTTGCTCGGCCGTTCGCCCCTCAGCGCGGTCGCGAGGATCTGCGCGAGCTGCCCGATGTGACTCTCCCGGTGCGGCAGACGTTCCGGGAGGTACGAGGGCCGCAGGATCTCCCGGTCCATCTTGAAGATCGTCCGAGTTCCAAGGTACGGTTGGAAGATGCTTTCTTCCATATGATCCCGCTCCCCCTACCAGCGAGAAGGTTCGCCTCGCGTGTCTCTGTTCCAGAGAAAATCGCGCGCGAGAGAGGGCCCGTATCAGGGGGACCCCACAAAAAGGTTTGCGATTCCGGAGTGCGACAATCCATGCGCGACGACGGTCCGATTTTTATTCATGTTCGCTTATGATAGCACCCGTCGAGACCGGGTTGAAAGTTCACGCTGGGAACGACACGACGTTCGCAGGTCGTCGGGAGACAACGCTAAGAGCGGATTAACTTCGTCTCCAGAGGGCCGCACCGCGAGCAGTACGCTTATCCCCACGAAGGCGCGTCCCGGGCCCGTGGAGAAGCGCGTCGCGTTCGGGTCCGGACGAGCCCTCATCGTGAGCCGCGCGGTCTTGCTCGCGGGAGCTTCCACGGTCGTCGCCGTCTTCTTTGCGCTGTTCACGTCCGCGCCGCCGCTGTTGCCAATCGTCCTCCTCACCATCGTCCTCGTCGCGTACGGACTCCTCTTCGTCCTCTCTCCGTTGCTGACCGAACATTGGGTCACGCGGTCGCGGTTGATCTTGCGACAAGGTTGGTACTTCCGCGCGGTGGTCCGGTTCTCGGAAATCGAGGCGGTGTCCTCGGCCAGCGATGCCGAGCGCCAGCGCGTTCCCCTGGGAATCAACCGGCCGTTCGGCCAACCCATGCTGTTCGTCACCGGAGGCCGCACGAACCTCGTGGCGTGTCGGCTCCGCAAACCGCGCCGCTTCTGGCAGGCCTTTGGCCTTTCCGCCCGCGAGATCGTGTTCGACGTCGATGACCGCACCCGCTTCCTGGCGGCGTTCGACGAGCGGCAGCGGTTACTCCCGCCAGTCCAACCCGATCGTGCGCACGCCGACCTTCGGGATTAGCGGCATCTTCCGCTTGTGGACGCTCTTCGCGACGAGGCCTTGCACGTACTTGACGTGGTCGAGCGGCACGCCCGCCTTCTCCGAGATCGCCTCCGGTTCAAGTTGGAGCTCGATCCCAAGCAAAATCCGGTCCAACTCGGAGTAAGAGATCCCGAGCTCGCCCTCGTCCGTTTGACCGGGCCACAGACCGGCCGTCGGCACTTTTTCCACGATCTCAGGCGGCACGCCGACGTAGCGGGCCATCTCTTTCACCTGCGTCTTGTAGAGATCGCCAATCGGGAGGAAGTCAACACCCCCGTCCCCCCATTTCGAAAAGTAGCCCGTGAGAGCCTCACTCTTGTTCCCCGTGCCCATCACGACGCGGTCCTCGGTATTCGCGATGAAATAGAGGATTGCCATCCGCGCCCTTGCCCGGAGATTCCCGCGCGCGATGGCGTCCGCTTGGAATGCGTTGAGCCGCTTCTCCAGCGCGGTCCCGATCGATCCAATCCCGACAACCCGGAATTCAATGCCGAGGGCCTTCGCCCACTTGCGCGCGTCTCGGAGATCTTTGCCGCCTTTCCCGTCCGGCATCGCGACGGCCAAGACCCGCCCCGGGCCGATCGCGTCCGCACACAGTTTCGCGACGAGCGCCGAGTCGACCCCGCCACTCAACCCGAGGACGACGCCCTTCCGGCCGCTTTCCCGGATCGAATGGACGATGAACGCTTGGATGATGAAGGCCTGCTCTTCCTTGAAATGCGGAGTGAGCTCGGCCACGGGGACGGAACCTGCGTCGCGGGCATAAACCCTTGCGGCACCCGAAGTCTTTATCGCGGGGCGCGGGTTCGCCGCGCGCCCGTGAACGCGAACGAGGCCACCCTCGTCTGGGTCGACGAATACAGCCGGATGGCGGAAGCCTACGACCAGAACGTCGCGCCGCGATTCGAACCAATCGCGCAGGAGGTCGTACACCTCGCGGACCCGAAACCGAACGAGCTGTTCCTCGACGTCGGCACAGGGACCGGGCTGCTCGCGTGCCTCCTGGCACCGCGCGTGCTCCCGCAAGGGGTCGTCGCGATCGACCTCGCGGACGGAGCGATTTCCGTCGCGAGCTACCGCGCAGGGAACGCGGGGATTCGCAACATCCGGTTCGAGATGCTCGACTCCCGCAACATCGTCTACCATGGGAAGCTCTTCGACGGCGTGGCGAGCAACCTCGGCGTCCCGGCGCTCGGGTACGACCGCGTCTTCCATGAAGTCTATCGAGTCCTGAAGACCTCCGGTCGGTTCGTCTTTAGCGAGTGGCCGACGGACCCGAACCCCTCGTTCGCCGCGTTGCGGGAACTGCTTGAGAAACACGGCACGCGGTCACCCTCGAAGGACCTTGTCGAGGTGCGCGAGGCGGTGCGGCTCGTCCGATCGGATCCCGAGGCAAAGGCGCTCGGCGATCCGCGGGCGGTCCTCGAGGCCCTCCGCGTCCAGGGATTCGACCGACGGGAATCGATGAAGAAAGAGTTCCCGGTGCGGTTCGCGAGCCCCGACGAGCTCGTTCGATTCGCTGCGTCGTACGGATTTTATGAACGCGAGCTGCGCGAGATGCCGCCCGAGAGCCACAAGGCGTTCGACGCGGAGTTGGCGGCCCGCCTCCGGCCGCTCACGACGTCGGCCGGAATCGAGGACATCTGGACCGTGAACTTCTTCATTGCCCATCCGGAGTAAGGACGGTTCGGAAGGAAACCCTAAATACGCCGCGGCTCATCGAAACGGAGTCACATGGCCGTCGAGCCGATCATCCGCGGCGTGGACGCCCACAAGGTGTACAACTCCGGTCCCGTGACGGTCCACGCGCTCCGCGGCGTGAGCCTCACGATTCCCCGCGGCGAGATGGTCGCGATCATGGGACCGTCCGGCTGCGGGAAGACGACCCTTCTGAATTGTTTCTCGGGCCTCGACGACCTCACTTCGGGCGACGTCTTCATCGAGGGCGTCTCCCTCGCCTCGATGGACGACAACGCGAAGAGCCGGTATCGCTCCCGGCGGATGGGATTCGTGTTCCAGTCGTACAACCTGTTGCCCGTGCTGACGGCGGCCGAGAACGTCGAATTGCCGCTCCTCGTCGCGAAGGTCCCGGCCCGGGAAGCGCGGAGGAAGGCGCTCGCCCTCCTGGTCGCGGTCGAACTGGACGGATGGGCGGACCACAAGCCCGCCCAGCTCAGCGCGGGCCAGCAGCAGCGTGTCGCGATCGCGCGCGCCCTCGTGAACGACCCGGCGATCGTGTGGGCCGACGAGCCGACCGGGAACCTCGATTCCGAGACGTCGACCCAGATCATGGACCTCCTCGCGCGCCTGAACCGCGAGGCGGGGCAGACCGTGGTGCTCGTGACGCACGACGCGCTCGTCAGCTCGCGCGCCCACCGGATCCTGCGGATGCGGAACGGGCAGATCGTCGAGGAGACCGAGACGCGGGGCGGCTGAGATGGCGCTCCCCGATTGGTCCGCGTGGGCCATCCTCGTGGGGGTCATCCTCGCGGCGATCGTGGTCGGCCTGCGGCCGCTCCTGGCCCGCCTCGCGGCGCGCAACATCGGACGCCGGAAGTCGCGCGTCCTGATCGTCGTCGCGGGCCTCCTCGTGGGGACCGCGATCATCTCCTCGAGCCTCGTCGTGGGCGATACCCTGAGCTACATCTTCCTCCAGGACGTGTACGTGCGGCTCGACGCGGTCGATGAGCTCGTCTCGAATGCGTTCAACGGCCAGCTCTTCTCCTTCGCCGAATCGAACGCGACGCAGATCGCGTCGGACCTCGCGGCGGTCCACAGCCCGGTCGACGGGATCGCGCCCGCGCTCCTGAAGGTCATGCCAGTCCGGAACGTCGCGGGGAACAAGGGGAACCAGCAGATCACCGTGATGGGCCTGAACGCATCGTACGAGGGGGCGTTCGGCCCGTTGACGCGGCTCGACGGTCGGACGACCGACACGAACGAGCTCGGGCTGACCGATGTCTTCGCGAACGAACGCGCGGCCGCGGACCTGAACGCGACGCCGGGCGAAGACCTGACCCTGTTCTATGGGACGACGAACCAGACCATCGTCCACGCGAGCGTAGCCGCGATCGTCCGCGACATCGGCAAAGCGGCGTACGGGCGCCGGGCGATCCTGTTCATGGACCTGGGCCGCGCCCAATCCGCGTTCAACGAGACGGGCGCAATCAACCTGATCCGCGTCTCGAACCTCGGCGGGGTCGCGGAGGGCGTCGCGTCGTCCGACCAGGTGACGCACGACTTGCGGCTGAGCATCGCGAGGAACCATCTCGTGGGCTTGCAGGTCGACCCTGTGAAGGCGGACGATATCGTACTGGCGGTCCAGGTCGGCCGGGACGCGACGGACCTGTTCCTCGTCATGGGCGCGTTCGGCATCCTCGCGGGCGTCCTGCTCATCGTGAACATCTTCGTCATGCTCGCCGAGGAACGGAAGCCGGAGCTCGGGGTCGCCCGCGCGGTCGGGTTCCTCCGCGGGGATTTGTTGGCGACGTTCGCCCTCGAGGGGACGTTCTACGCGGTCGTCGCCGCCGCACTCGGCGCCCTCGGGGGCCTCGGCCTCGGGTACGTGATGGTGTACTTCTTCGACAAGGTCGTCCCCCATGGAGAGGTCGTCGTCACGTTCCACTTCGACCCGACGTCCGTCGTCACGGCGTTCGTCGCCGGGACCGCATTGACCTGGATCACGATCCTCGTCGCATCGTGGCGTGTCAGCCGCTTGAACATCGTGCGTGCGATCCGGGACCTGCCAGAGCCGAGCACGCGAGAGCGTTCGCGGGAGACCCTACTCGCGGGCGCCCTCATTGCCCTTGCCGGCGCGATCCTCACCGCGTGGGGGTTTGCGGCGAACACGGGGATGGGGAAGATCCCCGGGCCTCCCGTGCTGGCCATCGGTATCGGGATCGCCGCGGCTTCCCGCGGCTGGGCCCGTGCGGCGCTGACCCTCGCCGCGGCCTTCAACCTCACTTGGATCCTGATGCCCGTCGGCTTGCTCAACCAACAGACGGACAACGTCTCCGTGGCGTTCGTCATGACGGGCGTCATCCTCGTCGGGTCGGGAATCCTGATCGCGGTGTTCAACATCAGCGAAGCGCTGCGGGCGCTCCTCCGGCGGGCGAACCGCGGCGCGGGACGGCCGGTCCTGAAGACGGCAATCTCCTATCCGATGGACAAACGGTTCCGCACGGGGATGACCGTCGCGATGTTCGCGTTGATCCTGTTCATGGTCACGCTGATCTCGATGCTCCAAGGTCTCCAGGCGTCGAGCCTCGAATCGTTCGTCCAGCAGCAGTCCGGCGGCTACGACGTCATCGCGTACACGACGACGTACAGCGAAATCCCGAACTTCCGCGAATCTCTCCGGGCCAACTTCAGCGAAGCCCTCTTTGCCGGCGGCTACAACGGGACGTCGAGCGCGAGCGTCATGCCGGCGAAAGTCGAGGCGATTGGCGGGAATCGGTCGTACGAGTACACGCTCTGGGGCGTCGACAATTTCCTGATCCAGACGAATCAGTACGGGTTCACGAGCTTCCTCCCGTCGTACGTGAACGAGTCGAGCGGACAGCGGGAGGCGCTCACCACCCGGGATCAAGTGTGGCTCTCCCTGCGATACAATCACACCTTGGCGATCGTCGACCGCACCGCCGCGGGCCCGAACCAGTTCGTCCCGGATGAGAGCCGACTCCGCCTCACCCCGGGCGACCAGATCCGAGCCTACGACTTTGCGGGCCGGTCCGTGAACCTGACGATCGTCGGCGTCCTCGCCCAGGCGTTGCAGTTCACGTCCGGCGTGTTCGTGGACGAGAGCGTCGTCCGGACCGTCTTCCCGCCGGCGGAACGATACACGGCGTACTTCTTTCAGATGTCGGCCGGCGTCGACGTCGCGGCGTTCCGGGCGGACCTCGAGCGGGTCTACTTCGCGTACGGCCTGCAGACAATCGACATCCGCGAGGCGATCGGAGAGGAGTTCGACTCGTCCCAGCAGGTCCTCACGCTCATGCAAGCGTACCTGGGGATCGGGATCCTCGTCGGAATCGCGGGGCTTGCGGTCATCACGCTGCGGGCGGTCGTCGAGCGACGCACGCAGATCGGGGCGTTACGGGCGATCGGCTTCACGCAACGAATGGTCCTCGCGACGTTCCTCGGGGAGATTGCCCTCATCGCGGTCTTGGGCATCGGGATCGGAGTGGCACTTGGGATCGTCTTCGCGTACAAGATCTACGTGGTGTACTTCGCGGACATCGTCGTGTTCAGTGTGCCATGGCCCAACCTCGCGTTAATCGTTGGACTGACCGCGGTCGCGGCCGTGGGGGCGACCGCCCAGCCCGCGATCCGCGCGTCGCGCATCCCGCCGGCCGAGGCGCTCCGGTACATCGAGTGAGCCGGCCCGCCCGGTAGGCCCGTGAAACGGAATGTACCTCTAAGTAGAGGTATACTTGAGGGAACTTCGCTCTTCGTGGGGGACGCCAGCGAACCAACTCTAGTACGCTGCGGAACAATCCTTTTATGGACTCCGCGACTCTCGACCGCCGTCAATGGGCGAACCGAAACTCCAGGAGAAAACGTGGGAGCCTGCCTACGAGGAAGACGCCCTGAAGGCGTGGCGGTCCGAGCCGGATCTGTATCGCTTCGCCCCCGAGCGTGGACAGCCGACGTACGTGATCGACACGCCGCCGCCGTATCCGAGCGGATCCTGGCACGTCGGCGCCGTCATGGCGTACGCGATGATCGACATGATCGCTCGCGCGCAACGGATGCTCGGTCGCGCCGTGCTCTTCCCGTTCGGCCTGGACCGGAATGGGATCAACATCGAGCGGACGGTCGAGAGGAAGACGGGCAAGCCGCTCCACCGTTGGGACCGCGAGGCGTTCATCAAGGAATGCCGCAAGGAGATCGAGGCGATCGGCAACGGCCTGCTCGAGCTCGCGGTCCGCGTCGGCATGTCAGCGGACTTCGAGCACACGTACTACACGGACTCCGACGAATACCGAGCCTTCAGCCAGGCGATCTTCCTCGAGCTCTGGCCGAAAGGGCTCTTCTACCGAGGCGAGCGCCCGACGTTCTGGTGTCCGGTCTGCGAGACACCGCTCGCCGAAGCCGATATCGACTATGAGGAGCGGCCCTCGAACCTCGTGTGGATGAAATTCCCGCTGACATCGGGAGGGGAGATCCGGATCGCGACGACGCGACCGGAGCTGCTCGTGGCGTGCCGCGCGGTGATCGTCCATCCGGAGGACGCGCGGTTCGCCGGCCTCCCCGGGAAGAAGGCGCGCGTGCCCCTGTACGGCCATGAGGTGCCGATCCTCGCACATCCGACGGCCAAGCCGGAGTTCGGGAGCGGTGCCGCGATGATTTGCTCGTACGGCGACATGGTGGACCTCCAGCTGTTCCGAGAACTGCGGCTCGAACCCGTGAAGGCGATCGATGAGCATGGCAGAATGACGGAAGTCGCGGGACCGTTGAAAGGGCTAAAAGTCGAAACCGCCCGCGAGAAGGCGATCGAGCAACTCCGGGCCGGCGGCTTCCTCGAGAAGCTCGAGCCGATTCAACACAAGACGCCGATCTGCTCGCGGACCCTGAACCCGATCGAGTTCCTCTCCTCCGACGC